>Ga0207940_1000674_pt1 | contig 11257 bp, 7 predicted proteins | sample LakMenEpi06Jul12_FD_150676 | JGI IMG/M metagenome (GOLD analysis project Ga0207940, IMG submission 150676) | Freshwater microbial communities from Lake Mendota, WI - 06JUL2012 deep hole epilimnion (SPAdes) | ecosystem: Environmental > Aquatic > Freshwater > Lake > Epilimnion/Euphotic zone ... | reverse complement strand
CCTAATTCTATTTCAGTTAAAATAGTAGCTACAGGCAAATCAAACTCTAAAATTGTTTGATTAGTAAAGGTGGCTGCAGTTGAAGCAGAAAAATTCATTCCATCTAAACCATCAACTAAGCCTTGCAAACTTGTAGCTCCGTTGTAATAGGTCCAAGTAACTGGAGAAGTAACGGTGATACCTGTTTTAGACATCAATGAAGCCGTACAAATGCTTTCATGACTATCTAAAACCCCATCATTGTCATCATCTAAATCGATAGAATTTATGATACCATCACCATCAAAGTCATCAGATGGATTTACACCGCCTACGGTCTGTGCATATGTAATAGAACTTATTCCAATCAATAAGACCAATAAACATACCCTAATTGAAGAACGGTTAAGTAAGTCCTTCTTTTTAGTATAGAGAATATAAAGCCTTGTAAATCTATCGATTAACATTCAGATACGGATTGTGGGTATCTGCAAAAGTTCTATAAATTAATGACTAATATCATAGAACGAATTCTAGAACTTATAGAATATTTAAAATAGTTTTTAACATTCGTAGAGTTTAAATCTATTAAATAATTTATGATAGACATAAATCTATTTCTACTTATAAAAAATACCTTAGAAATTATTCTATTTGAAATAATGTAAATAATTCTAATTTGCATTAACAATGATTCCCCAAGCAATGTTAAAAATTACTGAAATAGTTAAAGATGATATACTAGAAATAGTTTTTTCTGATAAACAACATATCAGTAAAAGTTATACAATTATGTGTGAAAGGGGGAATGAAATTATGAAAGGAAAAATTGCTGGTTTTACTCAGCGCACTTGTTTATACATTGGTGAATTAAAAAAAGGGAAATACCAATTTCAAATGGATGAACAGAACGTTACAACATTTGAAGTACTTTAATTTTCGGTTCTCTAACTAACAAAGAATATACTTACAGTAGTACCCTTATTCTCTTGGCTTTCTATCATCAACTTCGCCTTCATTAGTTTAACAATATTTCTTATAATTTGGTAGCCTACTCCATTCCCTTTTTTATACTTAGGCAAATGCTCCACTTCATCTTTACTCTTACCTGTCATTAAATACTTAGCCATAGAAGCACTCATGCCCACACCGTTATCTTGAACTTTAATAATATATCCAGATTTACTATCTTCTATAGAAATAGAAATAATCCCTTTCTCTGTTGACTTAATGGCATTCATTAATATATTGTACATTAATACCCTAAGTGGCTCCGGCCAATTCTTAATTTTTGTACCTTTAGGAATTTTATTTTCTAAACTAATATCTTTCCCTTCAATAAATGGAGTAATGAAATCTATTAAGTCATAAATCAATTTATGGATATCTACTTCTTGACTGTTTATTAATTTATTGGTGTTATCGAATTTAACCCAGTTTAACATGTTCCTAGTTAAATACTCCAATTCCTTACTGGTACTCGCAATTTGTTGTATTGACTTCTTTAAATCAGCATCTACAATTTTTTCATTCATACTATTTGCAGTCATGTGCAAATACTTTAGTGGAGTTAATACATCATGATTCATAATAGCCAATACTTGCTCCTTTGCTTGATTTCTTTCCGTTAAATACTTGTTTAAACTTAACAATGATTTTGTTTTTAGATTCACTTCTGCTTCTAATTCTTTTTGTCTTTTTTGAAAAATGGAAGTTTTAATTCTGATATATAAATAAATAAGAAATATAATTATTACTACATATAGCAATATCATTAAAGGATGAACTGCATTAGGATAATTAACATAAAAAGGATAATTCATTGACCCAAATTCTGAACTAGCCGTATTTCTCCACCTTAAATGAAGCTCATTTTGTCCAAAAGAAGTTTTAGCTAAATGAATAATAGGGTTTTTAATAGATATTCTTTTCCAGTTTTCACTTAAATCAAATTTATACTCAACAAATATATTCTCCTCTGACAACATACCAGATATACCTAATTGAAAATCGATACTTTTTGTTTTACGAGAAAGCGGTTTATTAAAAACTTCAAAACTTGTAATATTATTATCGATAATAATTTTATCTAAATAAACATTAGGCTTAATATTGAGATAATTTAGTTTATGCAAATTACTTGGGTTAAACTGAATTAACCCATCAATTCCTGGTATTGAAAAGTCCCCATTAGGTAGTTTAATAGCACAAGGGCTACAACCTCCATTCATTTCTAATACATCTACCCCATCTAGTTTTCCAAAATACCTGAATGCAATTTTACCTGGTCCAATATTCCAAAAATCTTTTAAAGACTGCTTGGGCGATCTAAATAGCCCTTTATTAGAACTTGCCCATATATTATGCTCATCATCTTCTATAAAGCAATGCACGTACTTCAAATAACCATTAGGATCTATGGGGATTTTTTTAATCTTCTCCTGCTTATACATATATACGCCCCCGCCATAAGTTCCGAATAAAAAATAATCATCCATTTTGTAAATGCTCCTAAAATTAGCTTTTGACTTATCCCTAAAAAACAACTTAAAAGTATTTTTTTCTAAGTTGTATTTATACAATCCATCTGTAGTAGCTACTAATAACTCTTGGGCATTTTCCTGTTTTACATCAAACACCATAAAATTTATTGGAACCCAATTAAATTTTAAAACTTCAACCCATTTATTTAAGTTATTTTTTTTAATAATTTCTCTACCATTTATGGCATAGATGGTATTATTAACTTCTACAAAAGTATTTCTACGCGTAAAATCTTTGAATTTATTAAGAATCTTATTATTTATAATATCATATTCTATAATACCATCTGCATTGGTAAAATAGAGTATATTTTTACTTGAAATAAAAGTATTGGTTTCAGATTTTTTGTCAAAAATAATAGGTGCACTCATTTTTGAAGAACCAAATATAGGCCCATCATTTACTTGTATATTTCCATTTTTAAGTAATACCTGTGCATAGGCGCTTGTACTTGTATTTAATAGCTTACTATTTGGAAGTATTCTATTAAAATACTTAGGCCTACAAACCAAAACCCCTCTATTATCTGTACCTATATATATTGTTTGTGTTATTTTGTCGAATTGAACGAATTTGTAATATTCAGATATAGGCAAATTGTCTAAGACTAATTCAAAAGAAAAATTATTATCAATTAAACTTATTCGATATAATTTTTTATCTATAATTATAAAAACATCATCCATTGGAAGGTCCTGAAAAACCTTTACATCTATGCCTATTTTAAAATATTTTTCAGAATAATCTACTTTTTTAACAAGCAGTTTACTAGAAGTATTTGCAGTATTATTTAATAAAACTTCCGATAAAATATTTTTTTCATCAATGATGTATAGCCTGTCCCCTATTTGAAAGCTCTGGACTTTACTATCAAAAGTTAGTAAGGTATCTACCGTAGTATTGTTAAAACGAAGTAAGTAGTCTTCGTTAATGGAAAATATAACATTATTTATCTTTAATGTTTTAAAATCAAGACTTTTGTAATTAGTCTTAATTTTACTCAATTTTACATTATACTTATTTTCAATAAATTCATTTAAACTATTATCAATACTAGTTGTTTTACCTATAATTACGTCATTTTCTTTAATAGTAAAACTTGTTGCATCTACAAATTTGCCGAATAAACTTCCATTAGTAGCAATTGTAAAGTAGACTACTCTATTACTTAATATAGATTTTTCTTGTTGGTCTCCGAAACTCTGAACATTGTGCCCATTGTATCTTACAATACCAGACTCGGTCGCTATCCACAAAAAACGATGCTTTTCATCAAACTGCAAGCCCTTAATGGTATTAGTAGGTAATCCCGATTCTGTATTTAGCCTCTCAAAAGTATAAGGTAATTGCGAAAAAGAGGAAGCCCCTATTAGTAGGAGCAAAAATGTTAAGAATAAATTTCTAATAACTAATTTGATGCGCATGTGCCAATTGTAAAAGATGCGTAAATGATTCCGCCTTTACTTTATCAAATATAACCGATTTTATAGTAGAAATAGTGTTCATTTTAAGCCCCAAAAGAGTACTTATTTCCTTGGTTCTGTATCCATTCAATAAATAATGTAAGACTTCTAATTCCCTAACTGCTAATGAAGAAAAGGGGTTTATCTCATTATCGATAACTTTAGACATTGTCATGGGTACCGACTTAATAAAAGACTCAATATGAAATTTAATTTCATTCTCTGAAACCCCTTTGAATAAGTAAGAATGTATTTGATACTTCTTCAAAATTTTACCATACACTTCAATAGGTTGCATGGAATGAATTAAAATAGATAATTCAGGGTATAAATTATTGATGTTTTCGATAATTTCTAAGGTATTCCCATCTGGTAAAATAATGTCTAAAACTAAATGCGAATAAGTATCATTTTTCAGCGCCTGCATTAATTCATTACATGTGGCCACTTCGTCTACTACTTGAACATTAAATTGCTTTATTAAAGAACTTAAACCCATTCTCACTATACTGTGGTCGTCTGCTATTATTACTTTGGTTTCCATGGGGTTAAATTATGAACTGAGAAAAATGCTTTTATTAGAATTCGATCTAAAAATAAGAAACTTAGAGCTGATTATCCTTTATTCTAAGGCAAATAGAATTAATTCTATTTAATATGTTTACTTAATATAATTGGCCAATATCATATTTCTGACGGTCTGTGGGCTCAGTTTTTTACCCATCAAAATGCCATTATTATCTATTAAATAAAATATAGGATTGGTAAAAGCGTCATAACTTTTTCTAATTTCAAGATTGGCCCCCAGGTTTACATGCACATAATTATTAGTAAGACTATATTTATTAATAAAGTCCTTCCAAACAGGTAAAGGCATATTAGGTTCATTACAAACTGCGTACCTACCTATTTTAATATTATACTTAGCATACAAAAGATTTAATGTACTGTCCATAATTGGTAGCTCCACTTTACAATGCTCACAAGTGGGATCATAAAATATGATGACAGTAAAACTAAATTGTTTCGCAAAATCCTGTAAATTCTGTTGTTTATTACTCGTGTCTTTTAAAATCATATTCACACAGGTATCCTTCAAACTAAGTATACTTATATTGGCTATTTCTTCTTTAAAGGTCGTTTTTTGCTTGGCATCTAAAACCTTGCATTTATCATTTAACAAATAGGACTGCAGAAAATTCTTATACGCTTCTGTATTATTAACAATTTCTCTATTCTTTAATAATTTAGTTAAATAATCTACGACATAATTGGCCATAAACATTTTACAATCCACTGCTTTCATTACCGTGTCAACCCCTTTAGAAATGGAATCGGCCTGTAAGGGATAATAAGAAAAGTATTCTGTGAGTACTGCGCGTAAATTGGGTGTGAATAAGAGTTTCGGCGATTTAAAATCGAATTGTCTTATAAACTGGTCTCTAGCCGCAAAGTTCTTTCTACTGGGCACCGACTCATCTAATAGGTTCAATGCATTGAAATGTAAGTAAAGCGCATCCGTCTTTTTCATTTGCTCCATTGCATTGGTTCTAAAATAAACTAACTCATTCGTTTTAAGTTTAAAAAAGGCTGCTTTTTGCGCCAAATTAAACTTCTTGCCCTGGGCTAATTCTTTAGCGAAAAGTGTATCATAGTTAGATAATTTTTTCTCTAAAATTTGATACTCAATAAAGGTTTTATTCTTTTGGTTACTGAAGCTTATAAAATCTAAATAATTAGCTCCAGAAATTTCCACCTTTAAACTGTCTTTATTTTCTAAGGCGAAGAAAATTTTAGTTTTTGATTTAGGAAAATAAAAAAAGTAAATACCTCCTAGTATTGGCTTTTTGGCGCTAAGCGTGAAACTACCTTTAGATAAATTAATAGTATCCTTGGGAATGAAGTTTTTTTCATCGAATACAGTTCCTCTAAAATAGATAACCGAATCTAAAGTATTAATAGCCTTAATTTTTATTTGATATTGTGCATTCGCCAAATTCGAGAATGCGAATAGAATAATTATAAATAAGTAGGATTTTCTCATTACAGGTACTTAATAGTTCATCAATTTACTTACAATACAGCGTAATATACTTATCTATATCTGGATAATTTTTCTTTTTAGCTGCTTGTAAAGGCCCACAAGCATCACTATTCTTTCCCATGGATACAAGTGACATGGCTTTAAAAAACTCCGACTTACCTGTATTATTATTTGAAAAAGAAGCTGCTTTATCAAAATAAGGAATGCTTTTTTCAAAATTCTGATTCGTGTAATAACAAATAGCCGCATTTTCATAATGCGTATAATTATTTGGCTCTGCGTTACTCGCCTTTATATACATATTCGCTGCTTGCGTATATTTTCCTTTTGCAAATAGCTTCCCTCCGTCTGTAGAATATTGATTAGACATTCCTACTGCTTGCCCGCTACCTTGACCTCCCACAATTCCTCTAGATAATAAGTTTTTAGCATTCAAAAGTGGTACTGTATCTTTTGGAAAATGAACATAAGCGCTATCTAAGATATTCATCATGTTTTTATCGGCCCCACCCTTCACTTCATACATAGCCATTAAATATTGATTCACAGCCTCACCCCCATCTCTATACTTCTTATAAACATTATAGACTTTATTAATTTCTACAGTATCCTTCTTTTTAGCAGCCGCGAATAAGGCATTCTTATAATAAGAAGTTGCCCTTGGCCAATTGTAAAAAGCTCTATAAGCATAATAGGCTGTGCTATCGTAGTTCTGCTTGGCTGCATAAATAGCAGTTCTAATAAAGTCGTTATAATGCAAGGCAGGGTTTACATTTTCACTTTCATTTAATAAACGCATGGACTCATCGTACATTTTATCTCTAAAATAATACCTAGCCACCAAGGCTTTAATAGGAAGTGTAGATGTAGATAAATTAGGGAACATAGGAAAAGCACTCTTTACTTCATCTAAAGCCATTTTAGGATCGGCATCAATTTCCCCCATCACATATTTTTGCACTTTCAAAGACTCATACACTTGGTTGTTGATGAAGATAGAACCACCAATTAATAAAAATCCAAAAATAATATAGGCAGGTAAAACAAACTTAAATTGTTTTAATTTTTTAGTGGAATCCTTTTGAATTAAATATGCAGGTGCAAATAATAATGCAACAGAAATTGTTAGCATGGTCTGCATCGAAGTTCTTTCTGTAGGAAAATTCAGAAATGCATCTATAAAATAGCAAGAGACTGCCATAAAACTAATGGTGGTGAAAAGGCGATAATCTTTATACTTTTCTTTAAACCAAACTTGAATGGTAAATACAAATACTATTACAAATAGACCTAAATAAGCTAGCCCTCCTACAATACCTAAATCGGCAGCAGCTTCTAAAAAATCGTTGTGTGAGTGATAAGGTACAAATAAGTCATTAGTGAATTCTTTTTCATAAGGAATGCTAGCTAATTTCCAATTCCCATAACCATCACCTATAAAAGGGTGCTTCAAAAAATAATCTATGGCTCCTTCCCATAAATGCAAACGACCGGAAGAAGCTTGGTTATTTAATTGAATGGACTGAATTCTATCTGTTACAGCACCACTAGTAGATGCTTCGTTGATATTGCTTAAGGCTAGATTAGAAAAGAAAAATGCGAAAATCACAGGAACTAATATGTAAGCAATAGATATAATTGAATTCTTAAGGTCTGCTTTCTTTCTAAAATATAAAGTTGTTATAGCAAATATTAAAATAATAGCTAAGAGCGAAAGAAATGTAGACCTTGTACTTAAAATAAAAATTGCAAATGAGCCCACAAATAGGGTAATTACCCCAAATATTTTTCCAAGTATTTTGGTATTTAAAATAAAATAAAGGCAGAAAGGAAATTTAATGATTAGGCTTGCTGCCATCACGTTTTTATTCCCATTATTACCTGTTGCACTATTCGGGTTAAATGAACCAAGTTCAGAACCTATAGCTTCTTTAAATGTTCTCATCACATAAAAAGCATCAAAGAATAGAACTATAGTAATTAATATAGCTAGGGGTAAATAGTAATTCTTAATGTCTTTTTTATATAATAGTATAGCAAGATTTGTAAAAATAAAAAAGGTACTTGCTAATCTTGCCAAACAGACAATGGCCTCAATGGCATTCATGGCATAGCTTATGGAAATGAGTGCCCAAATAAAATAAAAAGTATATAAGAGTGTAAATTGATGACTGAATACATTTGAAATGGCTTCAGCATATATTTTTCTATTAATAAGAATATAGGCAAGTACCACCAAATCCACAATACTAGTATACAACCACTGTGCCCCCATTACATCGGCGCCTCCTAAATCGGGAATAAAGTGTACTATTAAATAAATAGCTGCAAAAAACAAGAGTATATAATCGGCGCCTTTTTTCATATAATAAAACTAGTATATTTATTGGATTTATTTAACCCTAACCTTCATGACCACTTTTTTAATGGGCCCTTCCCCTATCATAGGTGCATGCACATCTTCTGGGAAATAAATACTAAACATACCAGCCTGCAATTCAAAAAATAATGTAGGTGCATCGGCATAAAATAGTACATCTTTTTCTTCACTGTATTCACCCTTGGGGGAGGAACAACTGGTTCTAGCTCTCCAACCCACAGTTTCTTTGCCTTTTAATACAATTTGAATATCTATATAAGTATTATGGCATTCAAAACCCGCTAGTGACTCTTCTTTAGAAACACAGTTCCCCTCCATTATAATAGCTTTAATATCTTCCCCGTCTACCAGCACCGTGCCAGTTTCTGCAATTAATAAATTATTGGTTACGATATAATCAATAGCCTTGGCAAAACGCGGATGAAGGCTTGCGTATTTATTAATTTCACTTAATTTATCTATTACCATAATTTAACTTTAGACGGTTATTATTATATTCTAGTTAGTTTAATATCTTATTATTACTTCTTTTTAACTTCTTCAATTTTCTCCACTACCATTAAATCTTCTAAATCTATATTCATAGGAAGCTGCCCTATTTTCACAATGGCTCTTTTGCCCTTAAAGCCTATCACTTCTCCAACCTGATAATTCTTTTTTAATTTCACCATGGCACCTACTATTATCGGTTGCTTTGTTTCTTTATAATGCTTGTCTACTTTTTTAGCTAATTTATTAATAACTATAGCATCGTTTTTTTTAAAAAGTAAATTGTATAAATTCTTCATTACTTCTTCCTTCTTCTCCGACTTTTTCCAGTCAAGTGCTATTTGCTTAATTTTTCGCTCCATATCTTTCAAGTAAGCAAACTTTTCTTCAGAAACTCTATTCTGTTCTTTTAAAATTTCTACTTGTTGAATATGCTTTTCCTTATGAAGCACTTTGTCAAGTTCTGTTTTCAGGCTATCATTTTCTTTTAACTTTTTATGTAACTCTTTTCTTTCCTGTTGAACTAATTGTAAATCCTGTTCGGTTCTATTTAATAATTTATCTAATTCAAAATGATGGCCGTCAACTAATTTTCTAGCTCTATTAATTAAATTTTTTGGTAGCCCAATTCTTTCTGCAATAGCGAATGTATAAGAACTACCAGGCTTACCTATTACTAATTGGTATTTCGGTTCAAGCTTCACTTCATCAAACTGCATGGCTCCATTAATAATACCCTTATTATGGTTGGCCATTACTTTTAAATTCAAATAATGGGTGGTCACAATACCTTGCGCATGTCTATTCGATAATTCTTCCAATATCACTTCCGCAAAGGCTCCGCCTAAATGAGGGTCACTTCCACTTCCTAGTTCATCTATAAAAAACAAAGTTTTACCATTGGCATTTTCTATAAAATGCTTCATGTGTAATAAATGACTTGAATAAGTACTTAATTCAAAGGCTAAATTTTGTGTATCGCCTAATTGAATAAATAATTGCTTGTAAATACCCATTTGTGAAGTAGCACTCATAGGTACGAGCAGTCCGCTTTGTAGCATTACTTGGTTTAGCCCCAAGGTTTTCATCGACACCGTCTTACCTCCTGCATTAGGCCCACTTATAATTAATATACGCGCTTCATCGTCTAATTCTAAATTTACAGGTATGGTTTTCTTGCCGGATGTCTTATTATATATGTATAGTAAGGGATGATAAGCCTCAATTAAATGTGTAATGGCTTTATTGTGCACCATGGGTCTATTACCATTCATATCTATAGCAAGTAAGGCCTTGGCTCTTATAAAATCGAAGCTTCCAATAATTTGTGTATAGGTTAAAAGCAAACTTGAATAAGGGGCTAGTTGTGCGGTTAAGGCCCTTAATATTTTTTGAACTTCTTTTAATTCATCTTGTTCTAATCCATACAATTCATTATTCAGTTCAATAGTTTCTTCAGGTTCAATAAATGCAGTTTTTCGACTATCACTTTCTCCATGTAAAAAACCTTTGACCTGTCTTTTGTATTCAGAAAAAACGGCCACTACTCTACGGCCATTGCTAAAGCTTTCGTCTATATCGGCGGTATATCCGGACTTTGCTAATCGTTGTACCACTTTTTCAAAAATACGGCGCAGCTCCTGCCTTTTTTTAAATAACTGATGTCTAATTTTTGCAAGGTCTTCAGATGCTTTGTCTTTTACAGAACCTCTATCGTCTATAATTAAATCAATACATTCAATAATGGCTTTTTCATAGTAGGCATTTTTCACCACTTCATATAAATTAGAATAAGCCATCTGCCTTTCTGCATCAAACCATTTAAATACTTGTTGAATATGATCACATAATTTTCTAACCAGTAACCACTGCTCTCCAGTTAACTGTGCCCCAGGAATGCCTAGTAATTTTAAATCTTTTCTAATATCCAAAACAAAGTCGGTAGGAAAATATTGGTTCGCTAGTTTAATGAACTTAAACTCCTCGGTTTGTCTTAAGGCTAGTTCGATATATGTTTGATGGGTATGAATGCGCATTTCATTCACCTGCTCTACCCCCATATTGGTCTGACAATAGTTTAATAAAATAGCGGTGATTTTATCAAATTCTAATTGAGTAAGGGCATTTTCGGGGTATACGCGCATAGGGTCTAAATAGTGCACAAATTTAGTTAAATAAACATTAACTAAATGAGAACAAATGGAAGCAAATTTTGTTATAATTTAGAACTGGATATAAACCATTATGCCAATTAACAAAAAAGACAAGCCCTTACTTATGAAACTAATAAATAAAGCCTTTTTGCTATCATTATCCTTAATATGCTTATCGGCTTGCGCACAACCAACCAAACAAAAA
>Ga0207940_1000669_pt1 | contig 11350 bp, 10 predicted proteins | sample LakMenEpi06Jul12_FD_150676 | JGI IMG/M metagenome (GOLD analysis project Ga0207940, IMG submission 150676) | Freshwater microbial communities from Lake Mendota, WI - 06JUL2012 deep hole epilimnion (SPAdes) | ecosystem: Environmental > Aquatic > Freshwater > Lake > Epilimnion/Euphotic zone ... | reverse complement strand
ACTTTTTTCTTTTGAACGCGAGAGCGGGCAAGCAATCGCCGAAGGAGAACTGATTGGTCGCATCCGAAACCCCTACGATTCCTACTCGGTCAAGGTCCTTGCGCCCTTCGACGGATTTATTGTGGGGCACAACAACATGCCCCTGGTTCACCGTGGCGACGCTCTGTTCCACCTTGGACACGAAAGCGATTGGCCGACGGGCGGCAGTACCTCAAGCTAAGGTTTAGGCCAGGGCCTGCCGGACGATTTCGTCGGCAATGGCCAATGAAGCCGTGGCCGCGGGCGACGGAGCATTCAGCACGTGAAAGGCTCGGTTGCCCTGATGCAGTACAAAATCATCCTCAAGGCTTCCGTCGGGCCGAAGGGCCTGGGCGCGAATGCCCGCCCTGCCGGGCTGGAGGTCGCTTGACTCCAGAGTGGGAATCAGGCGCTGAAGAGCCTCCAAGAACTTCGCCTTGCTGAAGGCACGCTGGTATTCTCCGAGTCCATAGCGCCAATGCTTGGCAAAGAGCCTCCAGGTACCGAGGTAGCCCAAGGCAGCAAAGGCGTCCGATGCATTAAATGCGGTTTTGGAATAGCCCTCTCGAGCAAAACTGAAGACCGCGTTGGGTCCGCACTCCACGCCGCCATGGACCATGCGGGTGAAATGCACTCCCAAAAAAGGAAAATTAGGGTCGGGAACCGGGTAGATTAAGTGCTGCACTTTGGCCTGTGCCCTTTGGCTCAGTTCGTAGTAATCTCCGCGAAAAGGCACGATGCGAAGCCCAGAATCCACGCCGTCAAGCTGAGCAATACGGTCGCTTTGCAGGCCCGCGCAGGCAATAATGTGCTTGCCCCTTACTTCGCCCTGGGTCGTTTTGACGCCCTCTTGGGTAAACCCGGTAACCTCCGTCTTGAGGCGGACTGCGCCCCGACCGACGCGAAGCATGGCCTCCGCTGCGTCCGCATAGTTGATGATTCCCGTTTGAGGAACCATCAGGGCCTTGGTGGCCCGCAAATAGGGCTCTCGCTCCTGAAGTTCTTCTGGGCTTAGGTAGCGAATGCCCGATAATCCGTTCTCCGCACCCCTGAGCCGAAGGGTTTCTAGCTGCGCCTCTTCTACTGCGCCCAGAGCAGCAACCACCTTGCCACAGACCTCGTGCTTCACCCCATGCTCCTGGGCAAAGTCAAGCATTTGCGCATAGCCGTCGATGCAGGTACGCGCCTTGAGTGAACCGGGTTTGTAGTAGAGTCCTGAGTGAATTACCCCGCTGTTGCGCCCTGTTTGGTGGGTTGCCAGGGCAGATTCCTTCTCCAGGAGCACGATCTTGGCCTCGGGATGGGCCATAGCAAGCTTATAGTAGAGCGAGGATCCGACTATGCCGCCTCCGATAAGCACAAAATCAAAATGTTCCATTGATTGGCAAAAATACGTTGGCCTTCCACCCGATCGAGTAAGATGACCGACCAATAAGAACGTTTTACTGCGGCATCCCGCCGCGCACCCAGCGCTCCATAAGAGCCACGTTGCAGTTAGTCATTGGGCCTGATGGGGGCATTGCGGTAGGGCCGCTTGTAGCGTTGATTGCCTCCAAAAGACCGAGGTACGACACGGCGCTCGAAACCTGACTATAATTGGTGAGCTGTACCCCTCCAGAGGCAGTTGGTCCTTGGTGGCAGCCAATGCATTGAGTTTGAATTAAGGCCGCTATGGAACCGGAATATGTAGTAACCGCTGCCGTATCGCAATCGCCAATGCAGTTTGTTTCTTTGGCACCTTGCAGAATCCACAGACGAATCCGCTCCTTTTGAGCATCCGTCAATGGAGCCATTGGAGGCGGCGGCATTAAATCGTCACCCGACTCAAACAGTACGGTATAAAGTTCGCTTTCATCGGGATTTCCTGCTCGAACCTCTGACCTAATTCCCGCATAACTAGACAAATCAATATCATCTACCGGATTAGTACTCGAATGGCATCCGCTCATAGCACAATTCGATTGAATCATAGGCAAAATTTCGTTAGTGAAATCCACAATACCAGGGTCGCATGGAGGATCAGGCACTGGGGGCACGGGGGGGATATGCGTGCACGAAGCCATTAAAATGGCGCTTAGGATAACAAAGAATTTCACTGCAGAATTTTAGGTGTTACATGAGTAAATACTCGAGAGATATTGAATCCAAGGTATAAATCACCATTAGCCCAAGATCCCGGCGTTTGCATCATCCATTGCGGATCGGCCATTGATTGGGCATTGGTAACATGGAACTGAAATACATGGCCTCCTGTCTCGAGATCCAGCCCAATACTCAGAGGCACATGGGTGCCCGCAAGGGGAGTCTGGCGCAGCATGGCTTCTGCAGTCAGAGCCATGCGCTGGGTAAGTTTATATCGGCCGCTCAGCCCCAAACCAAGCTGATCGTTTCGATCGGCTTCCAGTGGAACCAAGTTAAAATGCACCAAGGTTGGGGCAACCTGAAGTGATATCTTATCACTGACCTTGCGCGCCACTAATAATTGATGCGTATAGGCCAGGCGATCCGTAAAGTAATGATCAAACCCATCGCTGAAGGTCACGGTGGTCAGGGTCATTGACGAGTACCAAACAGCAGAGAAAGGGCTATCAAATCCCTTGCCACCCTTGGATTGACGGAGCAACCTAATTTTGGTAAATGCATCATAAGTCTTGCTACCCGAGGAACGGCCAAAGCCTGCATTGAGCCATGAAACGGGATTGTAGGAATACTCGAAACGGATTTGAGCCATGTCAAGTCCTAAAAGATTATACAAAGGCCGGTTATTGATTGCCCCAAAACGGTGGCCAATGATAAACTGTCCTACGCCTGCCCCCGGCATCTCCACCGTAGCTCCATTTACTAGCTTGGTTCCCTTAAAGGTTGCAAAGGCAAACTGCCTTTCTGCCGGTGGGGCAATAGCATCTAAATCCGCTAATAAATCGTCTTGCGCAAACAGAGCTGCAAAGGGCAGCAGTGCAACCAAAAATAAGTTCTTACGCACCCTTAAGTATTGATTTCACCGTCACCGTAACAACCTCTGCAACTTTAGAAACGACTAAGGTTGGGACCTTAATGCCGTAATCGGTAGTGCGGACTTTGAACTCACTCTCTACAGTTACTGACCCGTCGGCATGAACCGTTATGGCCGCGGGAATGGTCACGTCTTTAGTTACACCGTGTATGGTCATTTGACCCTTGATTCCGCCTTTAAAGGTTGCTGGCTTCTGCCAATCTACTCCTTCAATCTTTGCCTTAAGGGTCGCCTTAGGATGAAGGGCGGACTCCATATAGTTTTCGTTGAAGTGCTCTTGCATCAAAGCCCGCTTAAACGTGAACGACTGCATCTGGAGCTGCCAAACAGCCTCATTAGTCTCGGTATTGAGTATACCCACTCCATTATTTAGGACCGCATCAACGTCTTCGACAGGAGTGGAGGCATTAATTCGAACAAAGGTGTCCTTGCTAACAAGTTTTTGGCCGTAAGCCACAAGAGACAAGGCTATAGTTGCGGCAGTAAAGAGATGCTTCATAATATTTGATTTGGATTAGTTGGGCAATGCTCCAGCACGCTTCCAGACGCGGACTTTGGCTTTGTTGCATTCAGAAATTGGTCCACCTGGGGGCATAGCTAAAGGATCGCCCGCACTTCGATTGAGGCGGTCGAGCATACTTCCATTTAAAACGGAATTTTGCACACTTAGATGGGTGCTTAAATCAAGTCCTCCGCTTGCGCTTACACCCTGATGACAACTGACGCATTGGGCCTGAACCAGTGGCTGAATTTCATTAGTCCACGTCGCAACAGAATCGCAGCTTGCGCCTGTACCATACAACTGCTCGGCATTGTCGTAGTAGCAGCTCGAAGTTGACAGCATTGCCAGCAGGACCAATAAAAAAACATGCACTTTCACTGACCTCAAAGGTACCATTTTATTTTATGCCTTTCCATGGGACTCGGACCCAAAGCAGCAGTGACAGGGCGAAAAAGACCGACAGCATCACTGCCGACAACCTTAAATTTCCGGTAAGGGTTTCAAGAAATCCGACGGCAACCATACCTAAAACCGTCGCAAGCTTCTCGGCCAGGTCATAAAAACTAAAGTAGACTACGTGTTCCGAAGCAGGCGGGAGCAATTGGCTGTAGGTCGATCGCGCCAAAGATTGAATTCCGCCCAAAACCAGACCCACGCCGGCGCCTAAAAGGTAAAATTGCAGCTCGTTGGCGATGAAATAGGCCATAAAGGTGATGAGCATCCAAAGCAGTCCCGAGACCAGCAGGGCCCGTATGTTGCCGAGTAAGCCCCCAAGCTTGGCAAAGAGCCAAGAACCCAAAATACCCACGAACTGAATGAGCAAAATGGTCGTAATCAGCGCCGAGGTTTCGAGCTTTAAGGCCTGGCTGCCAAAGAGCGTGGCGATGAGAATAACGGTTTGTACCCCGGCGGATGCAAAAAAGAATCCAAGCACAAAGCGCTCCAATCCGGCGGTCTGTCGAAAGGTCTTGGCTACCGCGAAAAGCTGCAGGTAGGCCGCCTTAACCCATCCTTTTTGGCGGTCGCCCACTGCCCTTCCTTCGGGCAAGCGCGCAAGACTGTACTCCCCCCAGCCCAGCCACCAGATTCCGACGGCCACAAAGGTCAGGCGGGTGATTAGCCCTGGACCCTCTAAACCAAACCATGAGGGGTTTTGAATGAAAACTAAGGCTACAATCAGCATGAGCGCTGAGCCAAAGTAGCCCAAGGCAAAGCCGCGGGCACTCAGGGCATCCTGCTCCTCGGGGCGGGCAATCTCGGGCAGATAGCTGTTGTAGAAGACCAGACTCCCGGCAAAAGAAATGGAGGCGACAAAGGGGGTTACGAGCCCGAGAAGAGGAAAGTCCGCGGTAAAAAAGTACATGGCGAAGCAGGTTGCTGCGCCGGCGTAGATAAAGCGACGCATGAAGGATTTTTTGCTTCCCGAAACCTCCGCAACGGCGCTGAGGTAGGGTGTCACTAGGCTGACCACGAGGTAGGCCGCGGCCATGACGAAGGTGTAGGCGGCGGTAGTGCTGAATTCCAATCCAAAGAGCTGGTAGCTGCTGCGCCCCGAGGCCTCCATAACCGCGGCGTAGTAAATCGGGAAAATTGCCGTTCCAATGACCAAGGAATAGCTGGAATTGGCCCAATCGTACATCGCCCAGCCGTGGTGCACTCTTCGGGTGGCGGAGTCTTTTTGCATGCTGCGTCGAATTTAGGCTTTTTTGGTACAGGCCGGGAGGGTTAGCATGAAAAAACTCCGACCGCGTGGGCAGCCGGAGTTTTAGTTAAAACCTGTTGAAGGCTACTTCTCGAGCATGTTCAACGCAGAACCCGCCTTAAACCATAGAATTTGGGGGGCGTTGTAGCTGTGGTTGGCCAAAACGGTGGTTTTGCTGCCGTCTTGGTGGCCAAAAACCAGGGTCAGAGGCTTGCCCGGAGCAAAGTCAGTCAAATCAACAAAGTCAACGCTGTCGCGTTCTCCAATAGCGTCATAGTCCGAGTCCTTGGCGAAGGTCAGCGCGAGCATACCCTGCTTTTTGAGGTTGGTTTCGTGGATTCGCGCAAAGCTCTTAACCAGTACCGCGCAGACGCCGAGGTGCCTTGGCTGCATGGCCGCATGCTCGCGAGAAGAACCTTCTCCGTAGTTGTGGTCGCCGACTACGAGTGTGGGAACGCCTGCTGCCTTGTAGGCCCGCTGCACTGCCGGAACTTCGCCGTACTCGCCCGTGAGCTGGTTCAACACCTTATTGGTTTCGCCGTTGAAGGCATTTTGGGCACCGATGAGGGTGTTGTTGGCAATATTATCAAGGTGTCCGCGGTAGCGAAGCCAAGGTCCGGCCATTGAAATATGGTCGGTGGTGCACTTGCCCTGAGCCTTAATGAGCACTTTGGCACCCAAAATATTGGAGCCGGTCCAGGCAGGGAATGGCTCGAGAAGCTGAAGGCGCTGGCTTTGGGGACTGACCTTTACCGATACCGCACTGCCGTCTTCGGCGGGTGCTTGGTAGCCTGCATCTTCTACGGCATAACCCCTTTCTGGGAGTTCTTCGCCGTAGGGGGCATCGAACATGACCTGCTCGCCTAAGGTATTGGTTAAGTAGTCCTTGAGCGGATTAAACCCAAGGTTTCCGGCAATGGCCAGGGCCGTAACCAACTCGGGCGACCCCACAAAAGCATGGGTATTGGGGTTGCCGTCGGCGCGCTTGCTAAAGTTCCGATTGAAGGAATGCACGATGGTATTTTTCTCTTGCTTGTCGGCACCTTCTCGGGCCCATTGGCCAATGCAGGGGCCGCAGGCATTGGCAAAGACCTTACCGCCAATCTCTTCAAAGACCTCGAGCAACCCGTCTCGCTCGGCCGTGAAGCGCACCTGCTCCGAACCCGGAGTAATGGTGTACTCCGAGGATACTCTTAGGTTCTTTGCCTTGGCTTGCCGGGCGATGGACGCCGCTCGGGTCATGTCTTCGTACGAAGAATTGGTGCAGGAGCCGATGAGTCCAACCTCGATGTTCATAGGCCACCCGTTCTTTTCTGCGAGTGCACGCACCTGCGAAATGGGGGTGGCTAAATCGGGCGTAAAGGGTCCGTTCAGGTGCGGCTCTAAGGTGCTCAGGTCAAGTTCAATAACCTGGTCAAAGTACTGCTCGGGATTGGCGTAGACCTCGTCGTCGCCGGTCAATTCCGCGCGAAGGCCGTTGGCCAGGTCGGCCACCGCTGCACGGCCCGTGGCCCTTAGGTAGCGCTCCATGCTGTCGTCGTATCCAAAGGTCGAAGTGGTTGCGCCCACCTCGGCGCCCATGTTGCAAATGGTACCCTTGCCCGTGCAGCTAATGGTTTTGGCACCCTCGCCGAAGTACTCAATAATGGCACCAGTTCCGCCCTTGACCGTCAGGATTCCGGCAACCTTGAGGATTACGTCCTTGGCAGAGGTCCAACCGTTCATTTGGCCGGTGAGCTTGACGCCGATGAGCTTGGGGAACTTCAGCTCCCATGGCATTCCTGCCATGACGTCCACCGCGTCGGCACCGCCGACTCCGATGGCTACCATGCCGAGTCCGCCTGCGTTCACGGTATGGGAATCCGTCCCAATCATGAGTCCGCCCGGGAAGGCATAGTTTTCAAGCACTACTTGGTGTATAATGCCGGCACCCGGCTTCCAAAATCCGATTCCGTATTTATTGGATACCGAAGCGAGAAAATTAAATACTTCGTTGGATTTATTAATGGACTCCTGAAGGTCTGCAGTTGCGCCTACGCGGGCCTGAATAAGGTGGTCGCAGTGAACCGTGGAGGGCACCGCTACTTTTTTGCGGCCGGCGGACATGAATTGCAGCAGGGCCATTTGAGCCGTAGCATCCTGCATGGCCACGCGATCGGGCGCAAAATCAACATAGGAATTGCCTCGCTCAAAGGCTTTTTTAGGGAGCTCCTCCCAGAGGTGAGCGTACAAAATTTTCTCGCTAAGAGTCAGGGGTCGCCCTAAAAATTCCCTCGCTGCTGCCACCTTGGTGGCGTACTTGGAGTAAAACTCCGTTACCATGTCTAAGTCAAATACCATAATCGCAAAAATCTAAGCAAAATTACTGAGAATAGCGGGTATGTCAGCAAGGCTTACTATTTAAAGTGGACCCCAGTGAGGCAGTTAGGCCTAATTACTGAATCCCAGTCCTCAGGGCAAAATGCCATGAACCGCCAGGTGCCTCGCTCACAAACCAATAGGTCGCAGTCGGGAGGCCCAACAAGGGCAAAGAAACCTCGGCGTCGCGCCAGGTTCCGCGATAGATGATGCGGCCGTAGGCGTCGATAAGGGCAAAGGGTCGTGGTTCTTGGCCTTGGGGGCGCAGTACTACGAGGGCCTCAGGACTCTGACGCCAGGTAAATCCTTGAGGGGCCTCAGACTCCCCAGCGCCAATCCAAAGGTGGCCGGCAAACATTAAACTGTCGTCCGCGGCCTGAAATCCAGCGTCTTTAAGCGTGAAGGACTTGCCGTCAGCCGCAATGGCCACACGAACCCATCCGTTGACTACGGTATCGCTTACGTTACGGCGAACTGCAATAAAACCGTCGTTGTAGGGGCTCTGCCACTGCACAAAGGGGTCGTGCTGGCCGCCAAACCGGTAGTCCAGGTAGCCCAGAAAAGTCGGTGCTGCAAAGCCCTGCCAAAGAGAAGAGGAGCGCGATATCGAATCCCCAACAGCAAGGCGGTCTGGGTAGTAGTAGGTTCCGCGCTTTTGGCCCGCAACCTGAACCTTGGCACTGTCAAGGGGAGAAACATAAACGACCGAAATCGAAGCCGTCGAACCCGTATCGCGCAGCAGGGTGAAGCGCAGGTCTGCAATGCTGTCGTTGTTGAAGTCTACGTCAGCAAAACCTAGGTTGGTTGAAACGGTGGTATCAGTGAAATCATAATACACATACTGCGCCCAGGCAGAGGGGGCTCCCCACACAAGCAGGAGAAGGGCGGTATAAATCTTAGTCATTTCGGCTGCAAAGGTGCAAAATGTAGTCCACGCAAGCACCATTACCTTTGAGTAATTATGGCCCGATTATCCCCCCCCGTTTTAAGAGAAGCCGTTCGAATCGCTTTTCAGTCGCTCAAGTCGCAAATGCTTCGGGCGGTGCTGACTGCCTTGATTATTGCCATTGGCATCACGGCCTTGGTGGGCATGCTCACGGCAACCAGCGTAATGGAGGGCTCGATCACCCAACAGTTCTCGAGCATGGGCGCTACAACCTTCACCATACAGCAAGGAGGAATGCAAATTCAAATTGGGCGGCGCGGAATTAAAGAAAAGCCGCAGCCGAGTATTCCGCTTTTGCAGGCAATTCAAATGCGCGACCGAATGGCCAAAATGGGCTATGTCGCCAGCATTGGCGACAATGTAGCCGGAGCCATGGAGGTTCAGTACGAAGGGCTTAAAACGAATCCCAACGTGAACGTTACTGCCTCCGACGCGAATTATCCGGCAACCCAGGGGCTTACCATTGCTCAGGGGCGGTTTTTTTCTGCTGCGGACCAAAACGAAGCACGATCGGTGGCTGTTTTAGGGTCTGACGTGGCAGGCAAGCTTTTCCCGGAGGGCGGCGCCTTGGGGCGAATCATTCGGGTGGGGTCTAAACCCTACACGGTAGTTGGAGTTACCGAACCCAAGGGCAGCAGCTCATTCATGTCGAGCGATCAAGTGGTTTACCTCCCCCTGCGCACTGCCCACTTGGAATTTGCGGACCCCTCGTCGAGCTACGTGATCAGCGTCATGGCCCCTAGCCCGCAAGAGCTCGAAGCAAGCATCGCTAGCGCAACCGCGGTAATGCGTTCGGTACGGCGCCTCAGGCCCGGAGCAGAAGACAATTTTAACATTCGGCGAAGCGACAGCATTTCGGCTTTGCTGCTGGAGTCTTTGAGCTCGGTCAATGCAGGCGCAGCCCTGATTGCGCTGATCACGCTTTTGGGCGCATCCATCGCCCTAATGAACATCATGCTGGTCAGCGTCACCGAACGCACGCGCGAAATCGGCACGCGCAAGGCTCTTGGCGCCAGTTCGCAGGTCATCGTGGTGCAGTTTCTTGCCGAAGCCATTATAGTAAGTGTCATGGGCGGAATCGCCGGAATCATAATGGGCCTTGCAGTAGGGAACGGCTTGGCTTTTGCCTTGGACGCCCAAGCGGTATTCCCCCTAAAGTGGATGCTTTTGGCCCTTGTGGTCTCGATTGTCGTCGGAGTGGTTTCGGGCTGGTACCCTGCCAAAAAAGCGGCAGCCTTGGATCCTATCGAAGCCCTTAGGTATGAGTAGCGTCCGCGAAGTAACGGCTCAAGACCCCTGGTGGAAGCCCCAGCCTGGCAGCGCCAAGAATGCGCGGAGGATGGCCCTGGCCTTTGCCCGACGTGACCTAAGGCTCCGGTACGTGCAGACGCAGCTCGGTTGGCTTTGGGCGGTTGCCCAACCCTTGATTCTGATTGCCACCCTAACCCTTGTCCTTGGGCGCGTCTTTGGCCTGCCCGCCGAGGGCTTGAGGCAGTTCGGACTGAATCTGGCGGTGGCCCTCCCAGGCTGGATTTGGTTTCAGTTCACCGTGAGTCAGGGAGCCATGAGTCTGGTGGCCAACCAGGCCCTGGTCAGCAAGGCCGCCTTCAATCGTTCTGCCCTGCCGAATTCTAAGGCAATTGTTGGCTTTGCTGATTTTTTGGTCGGCTCTGCCGTGGTTGCACTCGGACTTTTAATGATTCAGGAGGCCCAGGCCCTTGCCCTGCTGCGGCTTCCCCTGGTTATAGCCTACACTGCGCTTGCCTCCCTGGGGTGGGCCTATGCCCTGGCCTCGGTAAGCGTGCGGCGTCGGGACTTTTTGGCGGTATTGCCCGTGCTTCTGCAAGCCTTGTTTTTCATAAGCCCCATTGCCCTGCCCAGCGCCAACTTTGCCCCCGTAGGCTGGGGAATTCTCTACTGGCTTAACCCTGCGGTAGCAATGGCCGACGGCTTTCGTTGGGCCTGGCTGGGCTGGGATGTTTGGCAGCCCGCACACGCTATATCGGCCGCTTCTGGCATCCTTGGCTTCGTATTCGGACTCCTTGCCCTTCGGTGGAGGTCGCGCAGACTCAATGAGTTTTTATGAAAAGTCCGCGCATTGAAACCAGCAATTTGGGCAAGAACCTCGGTAATCGCTGGGTACTTCGCCGCATTGACCTCCGCCTCGAAGAGGGTGAAATCCTGGGTATCATTGGGGCCAACGGCGCAGGTAAATCTACCCTGCTCAAGACCTTGAGCGGACTCCTGCATCCCGACGAGGGCAGCTACCGAATCAAGGGCAGTATGGCCAGCCTGCTCGAGGTAGGCACGGGATTCCACCCCGACCTGAGCGGACGCGAGAACGCCTTTCTGCGCGGAGCATTGCTCGGTCTTTCGCGCGCCGAGGTGCGCGAACTTCTGCCCGTTGTGACGGAATTTGCGGGCGTTTCTGACCGTATTGACGAACCCGTGAAGTACTATTCCAGCGGAATGCAGGTGCGGCTCGGATTTGCGCTGGCCGCACACCTCCAGGCTGATGTGCTCGTGGTGGACGAGGTTTTGGCCGTGGGTGATGCCGCCTTTCAGGCAAAAAGCCTCGCCTTTCTGGAATCCACATGGCGGCAATCCGCGCGAAGTGTCGTCTATGTGGCCCACCAGCTGCCGCAGGTGCGGCGCCTCTGCGACCGGGTCCTCTGGCTGGACCAAGGCCTAATTCGCATGGAAGGCCCTGCCGATGCAGTCTGCGATGCCTACACAGCAAGCCAAAAATCCATCAGCCCAGAATGGACGGAACCCGACCGCCGAAGAGGCCAGGGAAAAGTCCGCGCTACT
>Ga0207940_1000667_pt1 | contig 11372 bp, 10 predicted proteins | sample LakMenEpi06Jul12_FD_150676 | JGI IMG/M metagenome (GOLD analysis project Ga0207940, IMG submission 150676) | Freshwater microbial communities from Lake Mendota, WI - 06JUL2012 deep hole epilimnion (SPAdes) | ecosystem: Environmental > Aquatic > Freshwater > Lake > Epilimnion/Euphotic zone ... | reverse complement strand
TGGAGTTGGCTCAAAGTTCGACCCCGTATGTTTCGGGCTTTCCAAGAAAGCTTTATTCTGTTTTAGTCCTTTGATGATTCCATTGGCGTCGGTGAATTGTGTTCCGTCTTGGAACAACTGATACCACGCGAAGGTGGGGCTGGCCTCCGTCGAGCTCCACATTGGAGCCGCAGAATAATTCAGATTCTTATCACCAGAAGTTTTCCAGTAGTTGTAGAGCGCATCCAGTTCGTCTTTCGACGGAAGATGGAATCCGTTAGAAAATGCAGTGTCCTTCAACCTTGCTACAACCGAAGACGCATCAAGACTCATATAGGCCGAACTCCACAAGCCCGTCCCCAACTGTTTCAGCTCTACGATATTCGTACCCTCTAAAGAGGGAGTCAACAAACGGCCAGCACCCCAAATACCTCCTGCGGGCGTAGACGTTTTTTTAGCTTCAAGGAATTGCCCCCACCACTGCGGAGATCCGGCGTCGTAATACACAATGCCGCCGCCTGGCCCAACATCGCCAACCTTGCAATTAGTGCCATCCTCCATGCATGCTCCCGCTGCAGCAACGGGGCTTTGCCCTACAACAACAGGTACGGCCGAGAAAACGAGGGCGACAAGAACCATTAATGAGCGGCGTTTCATGGCTCTAACCCTAACCTGAAAAATCTTTATCGCAAGTGCGCGGCCTCATTGATCGAAACGATTGAGCGTTTGCCAGAACGCGATGCGGCAACACGATGGATAGATGTGTACTGCGGGTAAAAGAAACCAACTTGGGTTTCTATCTGCAACACGTGGGCCAAGTATTGGTTGATCACGCCACCGTGGCACACCACAACAACACGGCCACCCGGGTTGCCCACGATGATGTCTTCTATCGATTGCACCACCCGAGTTTTAAATTCGTTTGGGTTTCCATCTGCGCCATCCCACTCGCCGCGCATCAGTTTTTCCCAGCGCGGGTCGTTGGCTGCGCGCAATTCTTCCATCGGAACGTACTCACGAGAGTTGCGATCAAACTCGGCAACTCCATCAACCACTTCGGCAGTAATGCCTAGGCGTTGCTCTAGCGGGCGCGCTGTTTCAATAGCGCGGCGAAGAGGGCTTACAAATATTGCTTCGATATCTTCGGTGCCCAGATAGGCAGCCATCTTGGCTGCCTGCTCGTGGCCCTCTGCCCCCAGCTCGGGGTCGGCAATGCCACTTTCTAGCTCCACTCTTAGCGGCAGCGCATGCCGCACCAACACAATTTCCACGTGACGAATCTAGATGACGGTGTCGGACTTACATCAACTCGGCGAGATTAAGTTCGCGAACTGCGCGGTCAAACCGCTCATTCATCATTTCAATCAGCGTTCGCTCGCGGTCGTTGTTCAAGTCCATCCCGCGTGACGCAATGACGGGATAGGCCAAACAGAACAGCGCACACCGTCTGTATTGCAACCACAAATCCTCTGCATCCACTACAAGGCCTTCGCCCTGCAGGCCGGCAATCCAACGATCGAATAGTTCACGTTCGTATTTTGACGCATCCTCTTTGGTCAGGCTTTGCGTAATGAAATAGGCAACGTCATATGCGCCCGTTCCACTACCCAATAGCTGAAAGTCGATGAGCACTGGTTCGTTGTCGCTATTAAACAAGATGTTGTCTGCGCGGAAGTCGCCGTGACATAACGTGTTTGGCCCAGCAACAAGTGATTGCAGCAACGACGGAAGCCGTTCGCTAAACCGTGGGCCAATTTCCAAAATACCCGCAGGTAATTGCATCTCTTTTGTTAACTTCTCCCAGCCTTCTCCAAATACGAACGGCAGCACCGCTGGGTAGATGGGGTCTCCCAAACTGATCGTTGTTCCGTTTTGGGCCATCTCGTCGCCGCGGTCCCACCATTTCGCATGAAGTGTTGCTGCAGCATCAATGACGGCGCGTGCATCCTCAATTGAAATGCCGACGTTTTGATCAACAACCCGCAAGCCGCCCAGGTCTTCCATCACGACAACAAACCGACTTGTTTCCTCGTCAACTTTTGCAAGGTATGCAACGGGAACTTCAACTGGCATTTCGTTGCACAGGGAGCCAAAGAAGTTTGCTTCTCGGATATACATGCGCAACATGGTGCTCGTGAACACAGCCGCCTCGTCGAGCGCCGGCAACTTCACCACTACCGAAGATGGGCAATTTGGCCCCTTCAGTACACATCTATATAAAGCGCTCGATACACCGATGCCCGCACCGATCTGCTGCACCTCCATCGAGTCGACATTCCAACCCAATTCACTCTTCAGCCATGCAACGTCAACGTCACCAATGACTCCTGGTATTTGTGCCCCCACAACCACCCCCTTCCGAAAAGAATACCTATATATAGGAGTAAGTCCAAAGAGCCCGGCCTCGCCGCCAAGTACTTTTGTTTCATGAGTTCCCGCGACAGCCTCCATGCCAAGGTGCGCGCCATTCTGGAAAAGGCCAACCACCCCAACACCCCACAGGCCGAGGCAGAAACGGCATTAGCGCTTGCCTACCGGATGATGGCCAAGTATGACTTAGACGAAAACCTGGTGGCCACCACTTCGCACGCAGTCGAAGACATCGTGTCGAAGACGTTCACGATCAAAGGCCCGTATCGAGTGAGGCGAGGAACACTGCTGTGGAATATTGCCAATGCGGTTTCGTGCCACGCCTATCGCGACATGATGGAGCCAAATCCAACGCAAGTAATCATGGTCGCTTACGGAACAGCAAATGACTTGTTCACCCTCGAGGCCCTCTACACCGCAGCAGATCTGTTGGCTGCACGATCATTACCTTCGGGCGACCGCCGCTTTCGAACATCGTGGTGGCGTGGATACTGCGAAGCCATTGGCAAGAAGTTGTCGAAGGAATACCAAACCATCGTCAAAGAAAGCCCCGGCATTGGTTTGGTCTTGGTCGAGCGCGCCGAGCGTGCCCGCCGAGTGATGGTTTCCTCTACGCCCCACTTGCGCTCCGGTGCATCGCGTTACCGCAGCGACAAAGATGCCTTCGGCGCAGGCCAACGCGCCGGTTCACAGTTCTCTGGTGGCCGAAACGGCGTGTCATCACAACGACAAATCGGTTCGGGCGGGCATGCAAACTAACGAAACCGACCGCAGCAACGCGGCGGAAGACACGCTCCAACTGGAAATGCCAACACGAGCGCTCACCATCGCCCAAGCGTCCGAATGGCTTCAGGTCATTGCCGAAAACGAAGACGTCGACCCGCCCCTCCTCACTCAAGAACGGCTTTCACGCAACCTGCAGGGTTTGGCAATAAGCGCCGATTGGTGCATTGCCGTGCGCAGCAAGAAACCGAACCAGCTGTTGTTGCTGCACGAGATGGCTCACCTGGTGTGCGCAAATAAAAATCATGGCACCGAATTTCGTACTCAGGTTGTGCGTTTTCTGCGCCGATATGTTTCGGTCACTCACGCCGCTCGACTGCATGCCCTGTATGAAGAAGCAGGCCTTTCGGTGGATCCTTTTTCGTCATCTATGTAACACCCATGCCGTGTACTTGTGCACGTGAAGTTGCTGCAGTTTGTTGGTACCAAAAAATGGTCAAGTTGCAAACTGTGTAGCAGCAACCCTTATAGTGCTCCCCCTGTTAGCCACAATCACAGGGAGCACCATGACAGAAGAACGACTACCGAAACGAAATGACATCTGGAAATGCCCATTGTGTGAGCAACGCATCACACTTCATGTTCAAGTGTGCGTTGCACCACTGTGCTCCAATAAGCAGGCTCACAGCACCAAACACATCGAAATGGTCAAGATCAAAAAGAACCGAGAGGACTAGAACCATGGAAGCATTCACCGCAGAAGAACTAGCCGAAATCGTGCGCGAATTAGGCCTACCTGCAGAAATAGAAATTGATGACGATCAAAGTGCGCGTATCAATGTCATTACTGATGATGTTGAATGGTCAGTGATTCTGGGCGACAACGGTCCGTTCTATCGATCTGTTGCTTTAGCTACGCATAAGTTCGTTGAAGAAGAACCGTTTGCGTATGCAAATAGTTGGAATTTTGCGCATATTCCGCCGGCTCTCGTTCTCGACGATCCAGCAACCAAAGCCCCAATGATCGACGAGGAAGGCAATTACCTCGTAGGCCTCCTCTGGCGAATCTATTTCTGGAATTCAATTTCAGTCGAGTACCTCTCCAACTCATTTGCGTCGTTTCACGAAGACGTTCTGGAGTTCCAAGAAATAGATGAATTGATTGACGACGAAGACGAAGACGTAGAGGACGTTGTACGTGGCGAGCACGACCCCATCGACCGCCTACTGCAGATCCAACTCGAGCTGCGTTTGCGCTCGCCTCAATCATCCCGAGAACTGGCCCGCTCGTTGAAGACCACGAAGTACGAGATCAACAACATCTTGTATCACCAGCCAGAACTATTCGAAAAAGAAGGAACCTCACCACCAATGTGGTCTAACAAAGGAGAAATACAATGAGCAATGCAACATGGTCCGTCACCGGAGTCCTCTCCGATTTCATCGAAGACTCCCGCCGCGCAGAAATGCACATCACCGTGGATGAAGGGGTCATCGTGATGTACTTGCGTCTCGACAACAGCGACACTGCCAATTCGGTATTGGAGGCTGCACGCAATTTGGCCGGCGAACGCGTTACTGCCACAGGCCAAATCGAGCCACACACCGACGCAAAACTGCGCTCGCCTTACTTCCTCAGCCCCAGCACCCTTGTCACCGCCTAGAGTTGCTGCAGCCGAAGGGAACCGTATTCACATGAAATTCGATCGCATGATTGTTCTCGACTTTGAGACCACGGGCTTGCAGCCTGGGTATCGCCCCGTCGAGATCGCCTGGGTCGAGTTCGACTCCTTATATAAGGAGTTGCAGTCGGTCACTTCGCTCATCGACCCCGAGATCCCCATCGAGCCAGGCGCACAAAAGGTGCACGGCATTTCCAAGGAAATGCTGGCAGGCAAACCAACGCTCGAGCAGTTCCTTCAGGGCAGCCATGCGGGCAAGTTTGCAGACGAACATGTTCTGGTTGTTGCACATAATGCGGCGTTTGATTTACCGATGTTCAAACCGTTTTGCAAAAAGGCAACGGCGTTGTGCACCATGCGGCTTTCACAGGCGCTGTACCCCACCGCCGAGAACCACAAACTGCAAACCATGGCCAGCATGTTCAACGTCACGATCGAACCAACTCACCGCGCACTAGACGATGCCGGTGCATGCTTTCAGTTGCTGAAAGCCATTGCCGACAAACACGAAAAGTCGCTGGACGAACTTGTCACGATCGCATCCGAATCCTCGCCAGAAAGCGTGATGCCATTCGGCAAGCACAAAGGCATCAAGATAAAAGATTTGCCAAGCGACTACGTTGCATGGCTCTCTGAAAACCTAGAACCAACGCACTGGATTCACGCCGTACTTATCGAGATGTAGCTAGATGCTGCCTGTGTCCAACAGGTGTTGAAACTTGCCTGCACCAATTACAGGGATCTTCAACTCGGCTGCCTTCGTCACTTTTGAAGCGCCAGGGTCTTCACCCACAACAACGCAGTAGGTTTTCGCACTGACCGAACCTGGCGATTTACCACCACGATCTTTGATGGCTGCTTCGGCCTCTTCGCGCGTGAAGCCTTCGACACTTCCGGTAACAACCACCGCTTTACCAACAAGTGTTTGTGGCAACGTCGACACTTGCACGTTGCCAAAATCTACGCCTGCCTTTTTCAGTTTGGCAATGATGGCCTTATTCGGTTTCTGGCTGCACCAATTGATAATTGATTGTGCAATAGAAGGGCCCACACCGTCGATGGTGCTCAGTTGCTCTTCGGTTGCAGTGACGATGTTGTCGAGGGTGCCAAACGTTTTGGCCAACGATTCGGACGCGGCAGGGCCCAAGTGTTTGATGCCAAGCGCAGTGAGCAGTTTGGGTAGTGGCTTCGATTTCGATTTTTCAAGTGCTTGCAGCAAGTTGGTTGCGCTCAGTTCGCCGAAGCCCTCTATTTGCAGCAGTTGTTCTTGCGTCAGGCTGTACAAGTCGCCAACGTCGGCAATCAGTTGCAGATCGGAGAGCGCAAACACTGTTTTTTCTCCAAGACCTTCTATGTCCATGCCACCACGCGATGCGAAGTGGATGATGCGCTGATCACGCTGGAACGGGCACGAAGGCTCGACACAACGTGTGTCAGATTCGCCCTCGGCCTGAACCAATACCGACTTCAAGTCGCACGGGCACGTTTCGGGAAACTTCCATGGCTTGGAATTCTTTGGCCGTTTCTCTAGAACGGGGCCAACAACTTCAGGGATTACATCGCCGGCTTTGCGCACCACCACGGTGTCGCCTGGGCGCACATCTTTCAGTTGCACTTGCTCGCGATTGTGCAGCGTGGCCATACCAACTGTGGAGCCGGCCACAACAACGGGCTGCAGCACAGCAAACGGCGTGGCTCGGCCAGTGCGGCCAATAGAAACCTGAATGTCGTCAAGAATGGTGTTGCGCTCTTCGGGTGCGAACTTGAAGGCAATGGCCCAGCGTGGCGCACGTGATGTGAAACCAAGTTTCTCGCGTTGGCCCAAGTCGTCCAGTTTTACTACTGCCCCATCTATCTCGTAGTCCAAGTTGTGTCGGTTGGCTTCGGCGCTCGCACAAAATGCCTCAGCCTGTTGCAACGTGTCCACAAGTTTGTGCTCGGTGTTTATGGGAAACCCGAGTTGTTTCAAATAGTCGAGTGTTTCGTGATGACTGTTGAGCGCGGGAACGCCTTGGGTCTCACCAAGTTGGTAAGCAAAGAATGCAAGGTTCCGAGACTTGGTGATGGACGGGTCTTTCTGTCGCAAACTTCCAGCACCAGCATTGCGAGGGTTTGCAGGAACAGCCTCGGGTTTCTTACCTTGCGCGATGCGTTGTTCGTTCTCGCGTTCTTTATCGGCTTTGAATTGTTGAAAGGCTTTGATCGGCATATACACCTCGCCCCTCACTTCAAGAACCTCGGGGATCTTGGTTCCCTTTGGCGCAGTGAGCTGCTTCGGAATTACCGAAATGGTCTTGATGTTTTCGGTGACGTCTTCACCAACCTTTCCATCACCTCGCGTGGCGGCCTGCACGAGCACGCCATTCTCGTATCGAATGCTCATGGCCAGGCCATCAATTTTCAGTTCGCAAATCAGGCGCATGGGTTGCGCATTGTCTAACCCTTTTGCCGCCCTCTCGCCCCAGGCCTGCAACTCGTGGATATCCATTGCGTTATCCAGGCTGGTCATCGGTGCGCGATGCGTAACTGGCGCGAAGGTGGTGAGTGCCGGTGCGCCAACTTGGGCTGTTGGCGAATCCAGCGTGATCAGGCTGGGGTACTTGGCTTCCAACGCAATGAGTTCGCGCTTCAGTTCGTCGTACTCGGCATCACTTATCTCGGGCGTGTCGTGAGTGAAGTACTGCTCGTTGTGTTTGTTGATGATGTCGCGTAAATGCGCGGCGCGGGCCACATCGCTTTTTGAGGGTTTTGTGCTCGCCGCCATGTTCTCAACATTACTTGCGGGCTGTACTGCCCTAGGCTCGTGAGGTGATTTCAACACTGCTCACTCGCCTTTCCTGGCCAGTTCGGGTGTTGTGGATAATCGCTGCATTGTTGCCCAATTCACTCACCTCTGATGGGGCAACGCAAAGCGTTCTTCTTTGGGTGCTGTGGGGCCTAGTGGCGCTGGCAACCTGGTTGCATCACCCCATTTCTCTCACGGTGGTGCGCAGTATCACCCCAGTGGTGACTGCATGGCTATTGGCTGGTTTGCCCGATGCGTCTTGGGAAGCATTGCAAGTAGCTAGCGCGGTGTGCTCCGTCATTGCAGTAATGCTCATCTTCACTGCTGAATATGGGTTGGTCCACGTGCAGGCAGGTGCGTATGGCGACGAGCGTCGTTACTTGCTGAAGATTCCTGCACCGCTTGTATTGCCAACATTGCTTGCATGGGGTTTGTTGGTCCTCTTCGTTTGCTCCCCTCCAGTTTTGTTGGCACAAAGCAATTTCATCCTTGGCATTCCGGGTTCAATCTTTGGCTTGTTGCTGCTCTGGAAACTCGCCCCGCAACTACATCGTCTCTCGTGTCGTTGGTTGGTTCGTGTCCCCGCAGGATGGGTGGTGCACGACAGCGTTGTGCTGGCCGAAAACTTGATGGTGCGCAAGCACGATGTTGTTTCAATGAAGCTTGCCTTGTCCGATAGCGAGGCAATCGACCTCACCGGCATGACGCGTGGTGTGCCCATCGAGGTGCAACTTCGCGACATGACCGATGTTCGTCTATCGACGCTTACTGCTCGCCAGCTAAAGACGCTTGATGTTCTTCACGTGAAGGCATTCATGGTTGCGCCTTCGCGCTATAAAGCTGTTGGCTTACAAACGAGTGGCGAGGCCTGACGCGCGTCGAATTGGTCGTTCGATAGCCGACTGAATTGTGGAGCGAGTTCCGACAATTGTCAGTTTCCCGATTGCCCGAGTGACACCGGTGTACAACAACTCTCTTGTAAGAATTCGGCTGTTATTTTCGGGTAGAACTACCACTGCGTGCACATACTCCGAACCCTGACTCTTATGAATGGTAAGTGCGTGCACGGTGGAGACGTCTTCAAGACGTGATGTAGGAATGGTGTTGTATTGCCCAGACTGCCCGAATACTGCATGTACACGATCGCCGGATTTGGCACCCAACACCACCCCAACGTCGCCATTGGAAAGGTTGAGCGCAGGGTTGTTTCGACTAACCATTACAGGCCTACCGGCGTACCACGTAGTTGCTGCCTTCGAGCCCAACAGCCCATTGATGCGATCGTTCCAACCAAACACACCCATTTCGCCACCGCGATGGGCGCACAAAACTTGCAGCATTCGCTGTTTTTCTAATACTTCTGCAGCATCAACATTTACTGCGCTCTCACACAGCCCAAGCGCGTGCTGATATACCTCGTCAATAAGCATCTGCAGTTGATCAGAATTCTTTGGATCAACCCACCGCAGATCGGTGTTGTTCGCTTCCAAGACATTGAATGCCGACGAGGTGTCGCCGTTGCGGACTGCGGTGGCAAGCGCGGCAATGCTCGAATCGGCGGCAAAACGATGCTGCGTTTGAAGAACCTTGATGCGCGACGCAAGCAACGATTGTGGATTGTTGGCGCTTGCGGCAATGTCGGCCAACACAGAGCCGGACTCCACGCTTGCAAGTTGATCCGGGTCGCCCACAAGCAACAACTCGGTTGTTGGCGCAAGCGCCTCGAGCAGCTGAAACATGTCAGAGCTAGAAAGCATTGAAGCCTCGTCGATAACAACCAAGTCGTAAGGCAATGGGTTGTGTGCACCGAAGGTAAACCTTGGCGTGCGGTTTGGTGCATAACCAAGAAGCGAATGAATGGTTCGTGCTGCAACCGCTGTTACTGCCGCAACTACTTCTGGCGAAGCATTTTGGTCTTTGCAACGGGCGTGCAGCACTTCGGTCATTCGAGTGGCGGCTTTGCCCGTTGGCGCAGCCAGTGCAAGGCGAGGCATGACACCACCCTGCTCGAAGCGCTCGATAAGACGACGTGCAACTTCTGTGGTTTTTCCAGTGCCCGGGCCACCAAGCAACACATTTATATTGCTTGCCGAATTGCGCGTGAGCACAGCTGCAATTGACTGCTCTTGTGAAAACGAGCGGCCGAGATACAGGCGTTGTCCATCGAGAATGAATGCTTTTCTCTCGCTGGCCGCTCCAACAAGCAATGGAACGCTTGCTAATGCATCAAGCCAAGGGGTAGATGACACCGGGAAATATTGATGATCGTCAACTGTGAGCGAAGCGCCCCACTCCTGAATTCGGTTGAAGTCAACACAGGTGTGTCCATCTCGAGATGTGCGAAGCGCAAGACACATTGCCACCCATGCCAGGTCGCTGGGCTCGGTTGGCCCCGTTCGTCTTGCAATGTCAACCAACACCGAAGCTGCTGCAATGTCGCCTTCAGAAATCACTTCGTTGTCGAGGTAGACGCCAAGTTGAAGGAGTTTGCTCATGGCCTGTCTCCCGCGAACAAGTCGCTCAATCGCTGCCACAAGCCCGATGGAGGCGCCCAAGCAAATACTCCGTAGCGGTGCCCTTGTTCGTCTTGTGGTGTATCCACGCCGACCATTCCTCGGATGAAGCCATAGGCCACACCCGCGATGCACTTATCGTGATCGGCATTAGGTAAACGCCATCGAAGCATGCGATACACGGCGGTTCCGTACAACAATGCCTGCAGCGGGTAATGGTGATGCGCCATTGCGTCCACCAAACGATTTGGTGCATACGCCTCAATCGGGTTTGCCATGTCGTTCGAGTGCAATTTGTTGCTCTTGTAGTCGGAGATAATCAGGCGTGGCTCTGTTGCCGATCCGCCGGGGATGCGAAGCAGCGCATCGATCGAACCATTCAATAAACCACCAAGCGGAATGTTGAACGACTGATGGCTCAGTTCGTCGGCGTACTGGCGTAGTGCGTCGGTTTTGTCCAACATTGATGCAAGCACTTTGCCAATGTCACTGGCTAGGACACCCTCACTCAGCGACGCAAGTGCCATATCGAAATTCATTTCTGCAAGGCGATCCTTCTTGTTTATTGACGCGTAGGAAACATCGCCGAATGGGCCACCAAACGGTGTCAACATCGATTGCACAATCATTTTGGTTAATGCGGTGTGGTGATTGCGCAACAACGCAGAATTTGCGTGTTTCTGCACAGCCGCCTGCACCTCTTCTTCAAGTGGGTTGTCGGTGTCGATCGCTTCAAATATTTCGTGAATGATGCTGCCGACTGCAGTGCCGGCAGGAATTGCAGCAATCTCTACCCGCTCGATGCGTTCCGGGGTTGGTGCCTCGTCAAAGCCCTGCCCCACCGGTGCAAAGTGGTTGACAGTTGTTGCTGCCCTGGCGGCTGTAATGCCGCTGAACGAAGTGCGTCGATATGTCTGGCGAACTTCGGGCATTGAAGCCAACTGCGGTTCATCGTTGGAGACGGTTGTTACAGGCTGTTCGAACTGGGCGAGGTTGGGCAATCCAGTGCCAATCCGCATCGTGGGCTTAACCGCCATCAATGCGGTGAGCAGGTTGTCGGTGTCTGGCACTAACACCGAAAGATGATGTTTGGCTCGTGTGACGGCCACATAAATAAGCCTGCTTGTTTCTTCGTCTGCGGCTTCCTGTACTGCCTCGGTGGACGAATCGGATGTGCAGCCAAGCGCATACCCAACATCGATTACGCGCCTGTCGCCCCTGTAATACACGGCGGGCCGAGAAGTGCCGCGGGCTTCTTGGGACTTCCACAAGTCGGCCACCACAACGCAAGGGAACTCCAGGCCCTTTGCACTGTGAATG
>Ga0207940_1000657_pt1 | contig 11458 bp, 9 predicted proteins | sample LakMenEpi06Jul12_FD_150676 | JGI IMG/M metagenome (GOLD analysis project Ga0207940, IMG submission 150676) | Freshwater microbial communities from Lake Mendota, WI - 06JUL2012 deep hole epilimnion (SPAdes) | ecosystem: Environmental > Aquatic > Freshwater > Lake > Epilimnion/Euphotic zone ... | reverse complement strand
AATTGTATCTCTGGACTGCGGTATCAAATCTACAGACCTTATTGCGTATGCAAAAACACTAGGGATTGATTTTATTGTTTGTGACCACCACTTACCTGATGCTATATTACCGCCAGCCGTTGCGATATTAAATCCCAAACAATTAGATTGCCCCTACCCCTACAAAGAATTATGTGGCTGTGGTGTGGGTATAAAACTAATGATGGCACTTGCACAAAAGCTTGAACTACCTGCGTCTAGTTACCTCGAATACCTAGACCTAGCGGCTACAGCGATTGCTGCAGATATTGTACCCATCACTGGTGAAAATAGAATTTTAGCCTATTACGGACTTGAAAAAGTAAATCAACATCCATGCCCAGGCATTAAAGCATTACTCCAACTTTCTAAGGTGGAGAAAAAAATGTTTTTAAATAATTTGGTGTTTGTAATAGCACCCCGCATCAATGCGGCGGGGCGTATGGACGATGCAAAAAAAGCAGTGCAACTTTTTATTGAAAAAGATGCTACCAAAGCGCTAGAGTTTGCACAAATGCTTCAGTCCGATAATTTGGACAGACGCGAAGCAGATAGCACCATCACAGAAGATGCGCTTGCACAAATCATCAACGACCCATCGCATGCGGGTAAAAAAACAACTTTTGTGTACCAAGAAACCTGGCATAAAGGAGTTGTTGGAATTGTAGCGAGTAGACTGATAGAAACTTATTATAGACCTACCATTGTATTAACAAGAAGTGGAGACATTGCAGCGGGCAGTGCACGCAGTGTGGTAGGGTTTAATTTATATGAAGCCATACATGCATGCCGTGAACATCTAATTGGCTATGGCGGGCATTTTGCGGCCGCAGGCATGACCCTCTTACCAGATAATGTTTCCGCTTTTGCGGCCGCATTTGAAGCAGCCGTAGCATCTCAAATTACAGACGACTTACTCATTCCTGAAATTATTATTGACGCGCCTATTTCATTTAAAGAAATCAACCAAGGGTTTTATAATATTTTATCTCAAATGGAGCCCTTTGGACCTGAAAATATGAAGCCCGTGTTTATTGCAAGGGGCGTAAATAATACGGGGTATTCTAAAATTGTAAAAGAGCAACACATTAGGTTTGTGCTACAACAAGACGGTGTTACGCTAACAGGTATTGGATTTAAAATGGCTGATAAATTTGCATTACTACAAATGAATCAGCCATTAGATATTGTTTTTACACTTGACGAAAACGAATGGAATAATGAAAAAACCATTCAGCTCAAAATGATTGACCTTCGTTTAAGTGCTTAACCGCGCTTTTTTAATTACGCTTATTTATTTTGCAAAAGATCTACGCTTCTGTTGATGAAGTTGGTTAGATCATTCCCTTTTAATAAACCCTGAGATAATAACGCAAGGTCTGCTAAATTGCGTACCTGACTTTTTTGTAGGTCTGCGTTACCTTCTTTTAATAAGGTTTGATAAATAGGGTGATTACCATTAACCGTTAAGGTTACTTCGTCAGGCATTTGCGCATAAAATGCAGTCATGCCGCCACCTACGCCGGCCATATCTTTCATACGGCGCATAAACTCTGGTCTAGTGGCAACCACAGGAGCGCTATCGGCACTTAATCCTTTTACCTCTGTGGTAACGTGTAAATCTGCAATTTGTAAATTAAATAGTTCCTTTAATTTTTCGGCGTCGTCTTTGCTAAGTACCGATTCGTTAGACTCCTGCTTATCAATTAAATTATCAACGATATCAGCGTCCACTCTTACAAAAGTGACGTTCTCCCATTTCATTTCCATGTTGTTAATGAAAGCCGAGTCTACCAGGGTTTCCATTTTAACAACGGTATATCCTTTTTTAGTAGCCGCTTGTATGTAAGCGTCTTGCTGCACCGGATTGGTGGTATATAAAATAACTTGTTTGCCGTCTTTGTTTTTTTGTGTAGCCTCGGTTAAAGTTTTGTACTCTTCAAGTGTATGGAATTTACCAGTGGTGTCTTCCATTACAATAAACTTACCCGCTTTATCTAAAAACTTATCGTCGGTCATCATGCCGTACTTCACAACTAAGCCTAAGCTCTCCCATTTTTCTTCAAATGCTGGACGGTCTGCCTTAAATATTTCTTCTAATTTATCGGCTACTTTTTTAGTAATGTGCGCGTTAATTTTTTTAACGTTCGGATCACCTTGTAAATAGCTTCTACTCACGTTTAGCGGAATATCTGGGCTATCAATAACGCCATGTAATAACATCAAAAATTCTGGTACAATATCTTTTACCTCATCGGTAACAAATACTTGGTTGCAGTACAATTGAATTTTATCTTTTTGAATTTCGTAGCTCTGTTTAATTTTAGGGAAGTATAAAACACCCGTTAAATTAAATGGATAATCTACATTGAGGTGAATCCAAAAAAGTGGTGTTTCACCAAATGGATAGAGTTCTTTGTAAAACTTCTCGTAATCTTCTTTGGTTAATTCGCTTGGCTTTTTAACCCAAATAGGATCTGGATTGTTAATTGATTTTTCTTCAACTATTTCATCTTTTTTCTCACCTTCTTCTTTTACCCCTACTTCCGAAAAATAAATAGGTATTGGCAAGAATTTACAGAAACGATCAAGTATTGCTTTTACGCGAGAGGCTTCTAAAAACTCTTTGCTTTCTTCACTAATGTGTAATACAATTTTAGTACCACGCTGTGCATAGTCTACTTCGTATAATTCAAATTCTGGATTGCCATCACATCCCCAAAAAACACCAGAAGCGTCTTTAAAAGATTTAGAATAGAGTTCTACTTTATCACTCACCATAAAGGCGCTGTAAAAGCCCAAACCAAAGTGACCAATAATATTGGCGTCTTTGTATTTATCCATGAATTCTTCGGCACCAGAAAAAGCCACTTGGTTGATGTACTTGTCCACTTCTTCGGAAGTCATACCCACCCCTCTATCAATGATAGATAATGTTTTTTCTTTGGCATCTAGCACCACGTCTATACGAAGTTCACCAAGGTCTCCTTTGGCTTCACCAATAGAAGACAATGTTTTAATTTTTTGAGAGGCGTCTACCGCATTACTCACTAACTCACGTAAAAAGATTTCGTGGTCACTGTACAAGAATTTTTTAATGATTGGAAAGATGTTTTCCGTTTGTACGCGTATTTGTCCTTTTTGCATAGTTCACTTATTTGTATAGCATTTATACAAATAAAGTACCAAGGCCCTTTTTTGGGGTATTTTCTGACAGGATGACACAAAAAATGGGTTAATTGAAAAATTTTGAGCTACTACTTAAGGACTCTAGTTAGTAAATAATGAGATTTTTCTATTTTTTGAGATTTCAATCTGAATCTCACTAGTTCTCAGTTATCATGAAAGTAATAGCAACCGTTTGGAAACAATCCACATTTCTACCATTTTGAACAGCAGGCTTCCATGATGGTCCGGCTTTAATTACACGTTCTGCTTCTTCTTTGGTTCCATAACCTGGATCATTTTCTGCTTTTACATCATAGATACCGCCATTTTTGTCAACCTTGAATGATACATTGACAGTATATTTTCCAGGAGCTGCACCTTTGCCTTTAGGCAAATCACGATTAAGATTACGCTCCAAATATTTTGACCATGCAGGGAGTCCACCAGGGAATTCTGCAGGAATTTGCACTATTGTAAATGCTTTGTTATAGTCTTCATTTACTGACGACCCCTCAATTTCATTTGGGATATTACCCTTACCTAGTAAAGATTCCAAGTACTTTAAAAAACGCCTTTTATCAGTATCACTATTTGAATTATATGTAGATATATGGCCAGTTTCTATTTTATTTGAAAATACGATTGCATCAAAATTGTTTTTACTATAAATAAAAACGATGACGCTAGAAGTATTACCATCATTGGTTTTGATGCATGATACCGTTAATTCATTTATTCCATTTACTGTTTTCTTGAATTCGTTCCACTTTAACTTATCAGTAGTTTTAAATGAATTCGAACTTTCATATTTTTCAAAATACCCTTCTTTAGAAAACCCGCTAAGATCATAGTAATAATCATACATTTCGTAGTAACCTAAAATCTCTTTATGAACATCCTGAAGATTTATGATTTTGATACCAGAATTGACAGTCACGCTTTTAGAACTAGTAGCCCATAAAAATTGCTGAGCTGAAACATTTTTACTCCCTAAAAATTGGAAGATACAAATCACAATTACCAATACGAGCTTACCCATTTTCAAATAATTTTTGAATTACTGCATTAAACCACTTTTCAAATATATTTAAATTCAATATGAATTTTTGGTTTACCTAATTCTTTTAATCATATTAATTATATATAATATACATAAAGGTCTAATTGCCCTTAACGGTAATATTATCGAGCCTAAAACTGGTGGTGAGCTTGCCAATAACCGCCGATGGGTCGTTGCCCTCGTACCTAAAAGCAATGTATACGCTCCCTTTAAATTTACTCATGTCTAGGTTATTGGAAAACTTCCATTGGGGTGCAAAGCCACTCGTACTTCCCTTGGCCATAATTGCTGGCAGTAGGGTCCATTTTGCCTTAGCCGGATTATTGCCGCCATCATAATTGGTAGACACCATTGCCTGTAAAATTGCCCCGTTGTCAAAGCCATCTTTGGTGTCAAAATGTAATATTTCGTTGGCCGAATGATCGAGGTTAATAGGTGGTAAAATAAGCCAGGATATCACTGCGTTTTGCCTAGCTGCAAAGGCCGATATTTCTAGATAGTTGTTACCCGATGTTTTTTTAGTGGTAAAATATTTACCGCCAATTTCGGCGATGTTTTTATAGCCAGCAGCTTTGTAAGTACTATCGGTAAGCGCATTTGAAAAGTCTTCGGAAAATAAAGTTTTAGGGCCCGTTACACTACACCGGAGTCCGGTTAATTGCAAATCGGAAGTGTCACGAATAACAAGTTGTTTTTGGGTTCTAAAAACAGTGTAAATACCGGTGGCTCTTCCATTGCCCCTGGGCGTTAACGCATTTCCAAAAGAGGCAAAGCCACTGGTGCGTAAATATAAATTTCCAATGCTACAAGTACGCAGCGTATGACTAGCGGGGAGTTGATTGACAAGGTCAGAATAGGGTTTGCCCGTATCCGATACCACAAATTCAAGTTGATCAATGGCTACTAAACATCCTTTTAAACTATCAACAAGTCCGGTGGCTAACACCTGTATGGGCTTCATAAATTTACCCCCTGCCAGTAGTCCAATATAACGGTTCATGAGGGTCTGAGGGATGCCCAGTAAAAAGGGCGATGCTGGGTCGGACCTGTCTACACTAATACCAATTTGTGTCATACCGGCATAATCAGAAAGCCAAAGTCCATTCAGTGCAACACCCACTTTTTGGCCTACAGCATATTTTGTAAATAAGTTATAGCCGTCTAGTTTAATGGTAACGGCTGCTGTTGAATCCTGAATAATAATAGACTTATAAAAATTATCCGTTTTGTCGTTGGCCGTTACCGTTCCTTCTATTATATAATCGGCACTAATTTTTTCATAGTTATTAGGGATATGCAGGCGCAGCAGGTCTTTGATAGACATATTGGCTTTTAAAGCAGGGCCTGTATAAAATGGCGGCACATCCCAAACCTTATCACAATTGCAACATATGCCCCATAAAAAAAAGATACAAATCCAGCGAATAAAAATATTATTAAACCCAATATAAGATGTGTGCATAGACATATACGTACTTTAAAAAGTAAATGAAATGGTGGCAGAAAAATTAAACCCATAGCCTAAAAAATATTTAGGCGGAAATTTATTGACATTGAGCCTCGTAACATCAAAGCGAAGTTGCTCATACCCACCTACTAATACAGGGCCGCTTTGTAAAATATTATTGACACTTAAAATGCATAAAATATTTTTAGGTGCTTTATTTTTTACGTTGTGCCACCTAATGGATTGACCAAGCAACGCGCCAAGCGTAAACATGCTTGGCAGCTGCGCTTGCTCCGTTATTTGCGAGCGCATAACACTCATCGTGTCAAGTAAAGCTAGCGCACCATAGGTTCGCCGAATGGGATTAAACGACATCCAGCGCTTATCCATATAATGCGCACTAATGGTTGCAAAAAAAGAACCCGGACGGTATGATATATGAACAGCAGCGGCCCTTTGCGGCGTGCGCGCTACCTTAAAATTTTTGACATACACTTCACTTTTTTCAAGTACCGATGCATCATTATCAGAACTCACCACAAGCTGCTGTCTGGAATTAAAACGGTAATCACCCAGAGCGCCAATGATTTGGAGTGACAAGTTTTCTTGTAATGAAAAATCGATGCTGGTTTCTAATCCCTGCATGATTTTATCAATACCAGTGAGCGCATAATTAACAAAACTGTGGTAGCCGTCGTGGTAAAATGTAAGCACATCCCTTGCGTCCTGTTGCGTTATTAAAAAAGCGCGAAAACCTATTTTGCAAAAATTGGATTGGTACTGATAACCTAGAAGTGCCGACCTGATTTGTTCGGAACTAATATTTTCTGTAACTGTTGAACGCATTTTGGGTGCTACAAATACATTGTCAAATAGAGGCGCCCTTGACGCAGATAAAAATTCTATTTTAAAATAATGACGTCCATTTAATTTATAGGTAACGCCCAGCTTTGCTTCTGGACTTGTAAAATGATAGGTATAAGAAGTTCCTTTAGATTGCAATGGAAACAGTCCGTTTTTTACAAGCCCCACTCTTTTAAAACTATTGCCTGTAAACTGAACTCCTGCAAAAATATCAAAACGTGAAAACGCCCAACTAGCCTGTACATAAGCAGCGGTTTGCATGAGTAGAGCTTTATAATTATAACCAAAGTTTTGGTTTTGTAAAATAATTTGATTGGGATTTTCGATATCAAACTGATTTACATCTGTTCTTATTTGCAAAGCATCTTCGGCAAACTGATTGATGTTTACATAATAATGAGCGCCTAATAAATCATGTACTTTTTTATAAAAATGATGCTGCTCCAATTGTGCATTAATACCCGCATGCAATAAACCTGCTTTACCAATAGGTGATTGATATACCATGGAGGCTGCTATTGTTTGCTGTTTATCCATTCTGTTTTCTACAATAACGGCCGCTCTTTTTTGAAGTATTAAATTTGGGTTGCCACTTATAATGACTGGTTCATTGGAAAGTGAATTTAGGGTATACAAACCCATCCAGTCTATTTGTCCCTTACCAGGGTTTTCAAGTAAGGACTCATGCATAAGTTCCCTCAGCGCAGAATCTTGATAATAACTTGGGAGGTATTTATAATAATCTGGTCGTGGATCTGCGGCATTATTCCAATCGAGACCTGTAATACTTTTAACGCCCATGGTTATGCCTACAGCGATGTTTAATTTTTGTGCCTTTGGGAGCGAAATATCTGATGAAAAAATGACAGTAGGTAAATGTGTTGTGCTTTTTACAGCGTTACGTTTTTCGCCGTTTTGCATTCCCCAATTTGGATTGTAATGGGCACCAAAATATTGCAAGGATTCTTGTAGTACAGGGGCCTGCCGCTCTGCGCTAATTGGCGCGCCAAGTAATGACATGGATAAAGTTAAATGGTCGTTTACTTTTTTATCCATGCTAAACATATAACCATACCCTGCATAACCACAACCACTGTAGTACCCTTCTTTTGAAAGCCGTGCATTTACATGTACAGCAAATGCCCATCCATTTTTTAATTGTCCGGTAGACATTTGCAAAACGTATTTATGTGAATATGCGCGGTTCGCAAACGTTGCTGCTATTTTATATTGCCGCGGCATTACAAGCGCGCGGATATCCGCGCCTGTAGTGTTACCTAGACTTCCAAACGAAAGCTCATTGCCCGCAACTCCATCAAATACCACCGTTTTGCGCATCATTTGTTGAAGGCCCGAGTAAACGGCAAAATGTGGGCTTCCGGATAATAAACTTTTAATAGGTAAGCCATTAAATAGTGTTTGAGAAAAGCTTGGATCGAGACCTTTCACCATAAAACCAGCGGCAGAAAAACCAAAACTAGCCGTGTTGTAAAAAGGATCTTTATTGGCCTGTAAACTAGATGCCACAAAAGAAGGTTCTGAGCCACTTTTTGTATCCGGGTCTAATACCACAATTGGAATTTCGTCGGGTTCAGATACCACCACTTTTTGTACGATTACATTAGGAAGCGCTTTTTGTTTGCTACGCTTTTGTGCATGCAATGCTCCCGCCATAAAAACACAAATCAAACATAGACATAGGGTACGCATAACATAGATTTCCTGCACAATCTAATGCAGTTCAAATACGAAAATTAGTACTACAAAATATTGGCGTGAAATACCAGTTTAAATAATTGTAATTAGCGAATAAAAGATATGCGCTATATAAAAAACACAGTTCATTGTTTATTATTTGTTACCTGTTTTACTGTCCTATTATGTAGCTGTAAGGCGGCAATAAAAAAAGATACAGTACCAATTAAACCTATGCCCCAAAGGCATCACAGCTGTATAGCCGCTTTTTATAATTTCGAAAATTTCTATGACACCATCAACAATCAAGTAGTAGATGACGAAGAATTTTTGCCAAGCGGCGCCAAACATTATAGCAGTTTTATTTACAATAAAAAAGTAAGCAATCTGGCAACGGTTGTACAAAAAATAGGTGCTGATATCAATGACGATGGGCCAGCTATTTTAGGTGCTGTTGAAATTGAAAACGATACGGTGCTACAAGATTTAATCAAGCATCCACTTTTAAAAAATAGAGGTTATTTATTTGTGCACGAAAACTCAAAAGACTTACGTGGTATTGATGTGGCCTTACTCTATCAACCAAAATATTTTAAGCCGCTAATCCATAAAAGTTTAACGGTTCAGCTTCCTTCCAGAAACAAACTACCCTATTTTACCAGAGATATTTTATACGTGAAAGGGATTTTACTTAACGACACCGTGCATATTTACGTGAATCACTGGCCAAGCAGGCGCGGTGGCCAAAAAAGAAGTACCGAGTCTAGAAGTATTGCAGCCAGGGTTTGTAGAAGCCATATCAATACCCTATTTGCGGAGGACCCAGCTGCTAAAATTATAGTCATGGGTGATTTAAACGACAACCCCTCAGATTATAGCGTATCACATGCCCTTCAATCAAGTGGAGGGCTAAAAATGATCAAAAAGTCGGATCTATACAACCCTTGGGTAGAAGTACTGGCAAAAGGCAATGGAACCCTTGCCAATAGGGACGCATGGGGTATTTTTGACCAAATACTGGTGTCTCAAAGCTGGATTCCTCCAAAGCATACGGGAAAGCTGTTTTTAGGCAGCTCGCACATATTTAAGGACTTTTTTATGGTGGAACACCAGGGCCGATTTAAGGGATATCCCCTCCGAACCTGGGATGGAAACCAGTTTAGGGATGGATTTAGCGATCATTTCCCAACTTTTGTGGTTTTACTCGAAAAAATAGATCAAAAAATGCAGTAGAATCAACCCTTTTACGTACTTTTGCAACCCCAAATCTGTATTTGGCAGATTCTCCATTTCGGTGGAGTCCACTGGGTAAACCCAATTTTAAACCTAAAAATTCAAGTAATGAGTAATTACGAATTAATGGTGATTTTCACTCCGGTTCTTTCTGAAGAAGATTTTAAAGCTTCTCAGAAAAAATACCAAGATATGATTGCTAGCTTCGGTGGAGCTACTGTGCATTCAAATCCTTGGGGTCTTAAATCACTGGCCTACCCTATTCAAAAAAAGACAACTGGTATTTACTGGGTGTTAGAATACAGCGGCCCAACTGATCTTAACGAAAAACTTAAGATTCAAATTTTACGTGACGAGCAAATTATGCGTCACATGATTACGAAACTCGACAAATACGCCGTTGAGTATAACCACGTAAAAAGAAATGGCGGATTTGCGGTAAAACAAAAAATGGAGGCTTAATCACATGGCAAAGAATGAGATAAAATACCTGACCGCAATTAAGCAGGAGAAACCAAAGAAAAAGTTTTGTCGTTTCAAGAAATACGGCATCAAATACGTAGACTACAAGGATGTTGAGTTCCTTAAAAAGTTCATCAACGAACAAGGTAAATTATTACCTCGTCGATTGAGCGGTAACTCACTAAAGTATCAACGTAAAGTACAGGACGCAGTTAAAAAGGCACGTCAAATGTCTTTATTACCTTTTGTTACTGACTTATTAAAGTAATACCCTAATTAGTAACCTTCCCTAATCTCGCAACGGGCGAGAGACAGCAGTAGCTGGGCTCTTGGGGACTAAAACAAAAACAACATGCAAGTAATTTTAATTCAAGACGTAGACAACTTAGGTGGAAAAAGCGAATTAGTAACTGTAAAAAACGGTTATGCTCGTAACTTTTTAATCCCACAAAAGTTTGCAGTTGAAGCAAGCCCTTCTAACCTTAAGCAACTTGACGAACAGTTAAAAGTTAAGGCTAAAAAAGAAGCGGTAATGTTAGCTGAAATCAATAAAGTAATCGATGTACTTAAATCTAGCCCAGTTAAATTAACTGCTAAAACAGGTACAAGCGGTAAAATATTTGGTGCAGTAACTTCTTTACAAATTACACGTGCTATCCGTGACCAAAAAGGTTACGAAATTGATCGCAAGCGTATCTCTATTGTAGAAGAAGTTAAAGAATTAGGTGCTTATAAGGCTTCTATCGACTTCGGTAACGGAAACGTAACAGAAATTGATTTTGAAGTTGTAGGCGAATAATCTACTACTAATCAACCTTTTATACAAAAAACCTGGCTTTGGCCGGGTTTTTTTATGCCCTTTACTATAAAAAAAGCATAAAAAAAAATTGGTTTCCCACAAATTACATACCTTCGAAATGTCCAATGACAGTTCTTCCATTTCTCAGAACGTTTTTTTTCGTAAATGTTTCAGGTTTTGGCTACAGTATTATCATTGGTTTTTGATCACTTAATTTTTTTAAAGAACATGAACATTTACGTTGGAAACCTGAACTGGAATATGTCCAGTGAAGACCTGCAAAACTTGTTTACTCCATTTGGTGAAGTAACAAGTGCAAAGATCGTTACAGACAAGTTTAACAATGACCGTAGCAAAGGCTTTGGTTTCGTAGAAATGGCAGATGATGAAGCGGCTCGTGCTGCTATCAGTCAATTACACGACACTGAAGTTATGGAGCGCAAGATTGTTGTTAATGAATCAACTCCACGTCCTGAAGGCGAAAGAGGCGGCTTCAAAAAGAAGAGCTTCGGTGGCGGCGGCGGAAGCCGTGGCGGTGGATACGGTGGTGGTGGAAATCGCGGCGGAAGCGGCGGTGGATACAACCGTGACCGTGGAAACAGCGGTGGAGGCGGAGGATTTAACAGATATTAATATCTACTAAATTTCTAAGCTTACATAAAAAAAGTCCTGCAATTTATTGCGGGACTTTTTTTATGCCCTATACCAAATG
>Ga0207940_1000651_pt1 | contig 11539 bp, 6 predicted proteins | sample LakMenEpi06Jul12_FD_150676 | JGI IMG/M metagenome (GOLD analysis project Ga0207940, IMG submission 150676) | Freshwater microbial communities from Lake Mendota, WI - 06JUL2012 deep hole epilimnion (SPAdes) | ecosystem: Environmental > Aquatic > Freshwater > Lake > Epilimnion/Euphotic zone ... | reverse complement strand
ACCTTTTAAATCACCTTTGAAGTACGCCTTTATTTTTTCAACTAAATGTAATTTTTGATTGGCATTTACTTTTTCCACCGCTTTTAAAATTTCAAAATCATATTTCACTTCATCAGAGGACATAATTAAAGCTTGTACATCTTTAGGAAAGCATGATCCGCCATAACCAATACCTGGAAATAAAAAACGCTTTCCAATTCTATCATCAGAACCAATCCCTCTTCTTACCATATCCACATCGGCGCCCATACGCTCACATAATTGAGCCACTTCATTCATGAAAGATATTTTGGTAGCTAAGAATGAATTGGCTGCATACTTCGTTAATTCAGAACTACGCTCGTCCATAAAAATAACAGGGTTACCCTGTCTTACAAAGGGCGCATATAAATCGCTCATTAATTTTTTAGCTCTCTCTGATTTAGTTCCAACTACTACTCTATCTGGTTTCATAAAATCATCAACTGCTACTCCTTCTCTTAAAAATTCAGGGTTACTCACTACATCAAACTCACCTTTGTAATTTTTGGCAATAGCAGCACTCACCTTATCGGCAGTACCTACTGGCACTGTACTTTTATTGACAATAACTTTATAGTCTTTTAAAATTTTTCCTAAATGATCGGCTACGCCTAATACATATTTTAAATCGGCACTACCATCCGCACCCGGAGGTGTAGGTAAGGCCAAGAATATTATTTCAGCCCCTTCAATAGCCGACTCTAATTCAGTAGTGAATGTTAAACGACCTTCTTTAATATTTCTTAAAAATATTTTCTCTAGTCCCGGTTCGTATATAGTTATTTGACCAGCACTTAATTTATCTACTTTGATTTTATCAATATCCACGCAGGTTACTTTATTACCTGTTTCTGAAAAACAAGTTCCTGTAACAAGTCCTACATACCCTGTTCCTACGACTGTAATTTTCATTTATTATTGTTTAAAATAACGCACAAAACTGCGCTCGTATAAACTATTTTTCAACGTTTTCTGATAATTTATCTATAAAAATAAAATATTTAAAGTCAATGATTTCCAAGTTATTAATAATATATTAAGATCTGCAAATACTTTAATTTAGTGTGGACCAAACTAAATTTATTTACGCGACTAACTTCTTATACAATTGTCCAAAAATTAGATATAAAATAAATAGGAACCCGGCTAAAAATCCGCCTAAAGATATAGATTTCAACTTACCAAATTTTTCTTTTTGTAATGGCAAAATTGGGCCGTCTATTAGTTGAATTAAAGGGGTTTCCTTTCGAAGTGTTATTTTAGCTAACTCTAATTGAACTACTAAATTTGTTAAAATAGCAGTATTCGCTTGCACATCAATTTGTTTTTTCTTACTTGGTGCACCTTTAATATTAAATGCAGGGTTTAAATTATATACATTATCGGTTTCAGTGGCAACTCCAGCAATAGCTCCATTTAAAGCATTCTTTACACTATCCACTTGTTTCTGTAATACAGAAACATTAATTTTTGCCTTTTTACTTTTAGTTTCGATGTAAAAGTCAGAAGTTTCTTTTGCTAAATTTTCACAAAATATTTTTGAAAATAATTCATTTTCACTAGTTACTTCTATTGATAAAATAGTAACTTTTTTATCTTTTTGAGCAATGCTTAAGTTTTCTTTTTCAATTAAATCTTTATGAAATTTTTGGATTAATGAATCTTGTATAATGCTAAATTTAGCAGGATCAGCCTCAGGTATAAATTGAATATTTTTTAATGCTGGCTTTTTATCCCATTTTTGTCTTAAATCATTAATTTGAATATAAAACTCAGCTAAAGTAATTGTTTTTCCATTTATTTCTATTGGTTTTAATAGAACCTTTTCAACTAGTAGCCTGCTTTTCATTAATTCAGCTAAATTACTTGCAGCAAAAGCTCCCCCACCACCTGCTCCTCCTAAATCAATTCCAAAACTACTTGCTAAACCTAATGCACCACTTAGTCCTCCACTACCACTTCCTTTATCTTCCTCCATTGCAAATGTTAAAACAGCTTTGTAGGTTGGCTTTTCGAAAAATGCAATTGAAAGACCTACTAAACCTCCAATAGTTCCAACAATTAAAATGGCTTTCCATTTAGATTTTAAAAAAGCAACCCAATCTTTAATTTTAACAATTAGATCTTTCATTGAAATTTCATCATTGTCAAGATTTGAATTTTCTAATTGATTATTTTCTAATGTCATTTTGTAAAATTAAATTTAAATAAAGTTGAGGCTATTTTTGTAACAAACTAATAGTAGCCAATGCCGCAACTACCTGTGCAATTACAGTTGTAAATTGAACTATCGTAGTTATTGCTTTATCCTTTTTAGCATCAGTTTCAGGAATAACTACCTCAGCACCTGGTCGAATGGCAGGGTTTACTCTAAATATTCCAAATTTTTTTGTTCTATTTGATTTTCCATTAGCATATATCACATAAGCCCTTCCTCTTTTTGCATATTCTGAAATACCACCAGCAGCACTAATACATTCTCCAACAGTTAAGCCATCTCTATATACAATATTGGTTGGTCTTAATACACCACCGCTTATCTTAACTCTGTTATCCATTTTAGGAATTACAATTTCATCTTTTGCTCTTAATACTAGGTCTAATTCAGAACCGGGGTTTTTCATGATATAATTAATATCTATTGCAATTTGATAATAATCTTCTTCTATATCTTTAAACAAAGCATTTAAAGTGTCTTTTAATTTATTGCCTTTAGCTGTTGGATTTAAATCAATATCAGATGTGCCCATTGCGCTTGTAGCTGTTGGTGTATTTAATATTGAATTTTTATCTGCCTCTTGTTTAGCTTTAAATTTTCTTGTATAAGCAAGTTCAATTGAGGTTTTTGTCTCATCCGATTTTAAAGAGTCAATATCAAATCTTTTTCTTTTGATATAAGCACCCTCTCCATAAGCTTCCCCGATTAAACCACCTGCTCTTTTTACAATATCACTTACTTTTTCCACTCTTGAACTTAAAGTATATTTACCAGCGCTTTGTACTTGTCCGCTTATTGTAATTACTTCAGGTAAAGTATAGCCCACTTTTTTAGTAATAGTAATTACATCTAAAGGCTGTAATACAATATTTTCTTGGCCAGGATTAAAACTCAAATCGCCATTAATTTCTGTTTTAAAAATTTTAGTTACTTGGTTATTTTCTACTTTATCGCCATATTGAACAAGTCTAGCAACTTCAATATTTTTATTGGCAGCATAAGTAAAACCACCAGCCATTAAAATTATATCCTTCACAGTCATACTATCTATATAGTTAAATGAGCCTACTGTTTTTACTTCTCCAAATAAATCAACTTTTAAAGAATCTCTAATTTCTAAAATAGAATTAATATATAATTCATCTTCTCTTTGTAATAAAATATTTTCAGAAGTATTTTTTTCAAGGGCTTTTGATAAGTTAATGCTTATCATTTCTTTTAATAAATTAGGCTTAGTTCTAATTAATTGAGCTCTGCCTGTAAATGCATCTTCTTTTAAGCCATCTGCTTTATTAATTAAATCAGCAATACGCATGCCAGCTTGTAATTCGTAAACATCGGGTCTGTATACAGCACCACTTAATAAAACTCTATTCTGGTACCTATTTATAATTTTTGAAATACTTACGACATCGCCGCTTTGAGGTTGGTACTTTCCAAATTCAGCTTTAGATAAATCCTTCACCGATTTTTCTTTATCGTTTTTCTGAATAATTTTAACCATAGCAGAATAAGCATTATCGCTAAATCCACCTGCATATTCTAAAATTTGACTAAAGCTTTCATTACCTATAACTTCAAAAATTCCTGGTCTTTTTACTTCGCCTGTTAGCTCAATTCTATTTTTATAAGCAGGTACACGAATAATATCATTGTCCTTTAAACCTATGTTTTGTGATTGATCGCCGTATTGTAAAAAGCGATATAAATCAACCTTAGTAAAAATTTTATTGTTTCTTATTACTTCAATTTCTCTATAAGAGCCTATGGCATTAGGTCCACCCGCTTCAGATAATGCACTAATTACATTGGATAAAGAAGAAACATTGTAAGTGCCGCTTTTATAAGCACCTATAACTGTAATATGAATAGTTCTTATATCGCCTAAACTAATATCTAGTTTTGATTCACCTCTTGATAAACTAGAATAAGCAGTAGCAGCCATTTGTTGTTTAATTCTTGTTTTAGCAGCTTCAATACTTAAGCCTGCTACTTTTATTTGACCCACATTATCTACTTGAATTTTTCCTTCCTTGCTTACTGATAAATCACTTGAATATTCTTGAACACCATATACTACTAATTTAATAACATCATTAGGCCCAATTTCATAATTTAAAGGAGTTGCAATTACTTTATTAGCAGAATTACCTGTTGAATTTGTAGTAGCAAATAATTCAGAACCATACACCAAAGCATTAATGCTAGTATTAATAGTTACTGTTGCGCTATCTTTTACAGCATTAGTAGCCACGGTTTGGGACATTACATTTCCTCTTTTTACAGCCTTTGCCATAACTATTCCTGTAATCCCGTTTAACCTATCTTTTAGTTTAGAAAACTCAGAAGGTGACATTCCTTTGGCTATAGCCTGAGACTCCACTTGATCAATTGTAAAACCAGATTGTTTCAATTTTTGCTGAATAGCGGTAATTTGATTGTCTGATAAAGCATCAACTTTTAAAGTGCTTAGGTCACGACCTCCTAATGGGTCTTGCGCATAGACAGAACAACTTAATGTCAATAAAATGACAATAGCAATTAGGGTCTTAAAGAATCTCATATTTGGTGTTTTTATTATAAATAAATTAAATAGTAAATAGCTAAAGCTTCTTTAGTCACATTTTGATGTGTAAAGTGGTATTAAACAATGTTTTATCGTTTAAATTTGAAGTTAAATGGGGGAATACAAATATAGTATTTAAAACACAAAAAAACTACTTAAAAGTACATATTTAAAAACCCTTTTTAAGCACTTTTATTTAAACTATATTTGGCCTATATTTATATTGAAAATTGAATGGAATGAAGAAACAGCAACAGTTTCTAAGAAATATTAGCTATACATTAGATATTATTATTATATTAATAGCCTACCTGATTGCCAAAAAATTCAGATATTCAATTGATTTACAATACTTTAGTTATCCATTTGCCTTTTTATCAATAGTTCTATGGTTTACAATGTCGGTTTTTTCTAAAATATATTTTGAAAAAAGGTCTAATAAATTTGCAGAGGAAATGGTGCAAATGATATATCATTCTATCCTGTTTATTGTAAGTTTAAGCTCAATATTGTTTTTTCTAAACCTAAATCATAAATTTCCCTCAAAATTTGTACTGGTTTTTGCCAATATTTTGACCTTTCTGGCCATTTTATCTAAATATGCCATTAGAAAAAAAATTCATGCTTATTTAAACAAGGGTATATTTTATGACCAAGTTCTATTAGTAGGTTCTACTAAAGCAGCTGAAGAATTTATTGATGCCGTTAAAAAATACTACTACTATGGTTATAAATGCATTGGCTATATTGACGAGCAAGATAAATTAAAAAAAGATTGCACCTACTTAGGTAACTTAAATGACCTACATACTATTTTAAGAACAACAGAAATTGATGAAGTATTTATTGCACTTCCCACTAGCGAAAACGAAAAAATTCAAAACTGTATATCTATTTGCGACGGCTTAAATATTAAGATTCGTATTTTACCTAACTTAAGTGAATTCACTTCATCATCCATTTACATAAATAATATTGGTCTTCTTCCCGTGGTAAATGTCGGGGAACTGCCTTTAGATAAAAAAGAAAATAGAATTTTAAAAAGAAGTTTTGATATTATATTCTCCTTATTATTTTTTATTTTATTGGGAAGCTTTATTTTCCCCCTACTTGCAATTATTATTAAATTATCTTCAAAAGGGCCAATATTTTTTAAACAAGAAAGATGGGGCTTGAACAATAAAAGAATTACTTGTTACAAATTTCGTTCTATGTATAAAGAAAGTTCCGATATTGATGAAGAGGGGAATTTTCAACAAGCATTTAAGGACGACCCTCGCATTACACTTATTGGACGAATTTTACGCAAAACCAATATGGATGAATTACCGCAGTTTTGGAATGTACTAATAGGGAATATGTCGGTAGTGGGTCCTAGGCCACATCCTACTCAACTAAATATAGAATCAATGGAACTGGTTGACAACTATATGCTAAGACATATGGTCATTCCTGGTATTACAGGCCTAGCCCAGGTAAATGGTTGTAGAGGAGAAACTAGAACCACAGAGGATATGCAAAAAAGAGTAAATTTCGATTTGTACTATATTCAACGATGGAATTTTTGGTTGGATTTACAAATTATTATTCAAACTGTTATTAATATTTTCAGAGGAGACCAGAATGCTTATTAATGCATTAAATAAAATTCATTGAAAAAAATATTTTGCACTTTTCTATTTTTTTTATTTTTTTTCATACAAGCTATTTCACAAAATGTTTGGGAAAATAATAATTCTGAAGTACACCCATTTTTATACAGAATGGCCCAAAAAGGTTTTATTGAATACAATGATTTAATTAAACCCATTAATAGAGTGCATGTATTAAATGCATTAAATACTTTACAACAAAAAGATACATCATTAAGCATTATAGAAAAAAAAGAACTACAATTTTATTTACAAGAATACACCAGGCCTTTAAAAGAGCAAGTTTCACTATTTAAAAAAGATCAAAATAAAAGATGGAGAGCTGGTGCCATTATAAGTAACGATTTTGAATTATATATTGACCCCGTAATAGGAATAAATAATTTTACAGGAAATGGTAAAAATATAAAGCAATTAAGCAATGGCTTTGAGCTATGGGGTACTGCTGGAAAAAATAAAAACCTGGGTTATCAGGTTTATTATCGTGACTATACAGAAACAGGTACTATGAATAATAATTTTAGAGAAGAGTCATCAATTCCAGGCTATATTATAGTAGGTCAACAGTATGATAAAATTAATTATACAACTTTAAGGGCCAATATAAATTATAGCTTTAAAAAAGGAAATATTAGCCTTGGTAAAGACAATTTAATTTGGGGTTATGGAGAAAATTCTAATGTAGTACTTTCTAATAAAGCCCCTTCATACCCTTATTTAAGATTAGATTATAAGCCCCTTCCATGGCTTATTTTTAACTACACCCATGCCTGGTTAAATTCAAATATACCCGACTCTAGCCTTTCTTATTTAACAAATTCAGGCAGGTTAAGTAATGATGCTCGTTTAGTTTTTGTATCTAAATTTTTAGCTACCCATTCTATTGTAATTAATCCCATGAAAGGCTTGGACATTGCCTTGGGAGAATCTATTGTATATAGCGACAAAATGGACCCTGGTTTTTTAATACCCATTAATTTATTTAAATTTTACGATAATAATAGAAGTAATTACTTAATTGAAGCGGGTTCTAATGGGCAATATTTTTTATCATTAAGTTCAAGAAATCAGATTAAAAATACACATTTATACTCTACTTTATTTATTGATGAAATAAGAGTTAGTTCAATATTTAATAAAACAGAAAGTCGTAATCAATTAGGATTTAATTTGGGAGCATCAATAACTGATGTATTTATTCCCTATTTAACCTTAGGTGCAGAATATACTAGAGTAAACCCATTTGTTTACTCTAATTTAATTCCTGCACAAACTTATGCCAGTTATAATTATAGTTTAGGAGATTGGATGGGTAATAATTTTGACAGGGCCATAATATTTGCCAAATATACCCCAATAGCTAAATTAAAATTTGTCGCCCGTTATCAAAAAATTCGTAAAGGTGGAACAGGAACTATTTACGAGCAGTATGCAGTTCAACCGCAACCTGTATTCTTGTTTGATTATATAAAAACTAGGTCAGACCTTTTTTTACAAGCCAGATATGAATGGATAAACAATATATATTTAAATAGTTCCTATACCTATATGAAAACAAAACTAGCTAACGGAAATATTGTTAAAGACAATACTTATCAATTAGGTATTTCAGTTGGGCTTCCATAAGTATTTTCTATAAATAAAAGACCTACAAAAGTCCAAAAAGGGAGGGCGCCCATGGGCCCTTCAAGATATACATCAAAACTTCCATTAATTATAAAGGCTAAAAGTATAGAAGTAATAGCTAAAGTTTTGCCTTCTAATTTTCTAGTAAATAAAGGTTTAAATAATGATGCTAACCAAATAATCCATGTTATAAAAACTATATAACCAAACCTAGCTAATATGGTTAAATGAAAATTATGAGGAGATCTTAGTTTGTCACCCGAATTTAAAATATCGTTACCTGCCAAGCTCATTCCGAGCCCCTTACCAACAAAAAAATGTTGTAATGTAAAACTTTCATTGACAAGCTTGGTCCACCATACCATTCGCCAAACTTTATTATCAGTTAAACTTCCATCAATATCACTACTTACAATAGAACTGAAATTATCTATAATTTGTGATAGACTAATTGTTCTTCCTTGAGCATCTGCTTGAATATCGGCGGCAACAAATAAGCTCATCCCAATTAATATAATAATGGGCACATATTTTAGCAGTTTTCTTATTGAATCATTTATAATTTTCTCCTTCGAAAAGAAAAAGAAAGAAAATAAAGCAAAAATATAAGATACACTACCTGATCTTGTAAAGGCAAGTAGAATTAAAAAATTAATGACAATTAAAATAGTATTAGCTACTAACCATTTTCTAGAATATTGTTCCGAATACAAAAACATTAAAATTGTACTTATTAGTAAATGCACCGATTTATCTCCATTTTTATAAGTTATTATATTTTGATCCCCAAAAATATTAATGGGTGGTAAGTATAGAAATAAAAAATAAAATAAAAAGAAATTTAAAAAAAGTACTAATGGCACCCACTTATATATTTGTAATATCTTTTGCCAAATAAAATCATACTCATTTTTTAAAAAATAAATAATAAATGCAAACCATGCATACTGGAAAATTAATGAATCACGCAGAACATCTAATATTAAATATTTAAATATTCCAAATGAAATAAACAAAAAAGTTATTAAAATAAGAAAGCTAATCAAAATTTGTTTTCTATCTAATCCAATTTCAAATTGCTTTCTATTAACAAATAAAATAAAAACTCCGGTAACTAATAAAATTTCTGCCATATATGAATAAGCCACTCCTTTATTAAAAAAAACATAAAGCAGTAATACTAAAAAATATAACTTTGTATAAGCTCTATTTAACAAATGCATGTAATAGATATTTTATAGACATTTGAAATTGTTGGTTATACTTGTCAGAATATTTTGAAGGAACATCGTATGCCGAACCATCTTCTATTCTAATCCATCTGTAATTTAAGGCATCAGTATTCGTAAAACTAGCTGAAAGTAATATATTTTTTATAGGCATAAATTGTAATTCTAAGCGTTTTGTTAAATCTACCCAATACCTATTATAATATCCATAGCCGTTTGATGCATACGGGTTATAATAAACAGAATGGTAAAAATCATTATTAAACACTGTTCTTTCTACAAAAAAACCAATTTTATTGTACCCCTTGTTCCAACTTAAACTTATACTTTGATTATTTGAACCTGGCCCAATGGATGAACCCATTAATTGTCCATTGTTAGACCAGCCTTGTTTTACTATAGTACTTAAATACCAACTACTAGGCTTTCCCCCAGCAAATGGATAGCCTTCATAAAAAATATCTCTAGGATTCATTAATTGTAATTGAGTGAATTCTACATTCAAGCTAAAATAAGAATCAAATAACTTTAAAGGTACTAATTTGGTAGCTCCAAATACAAAACCAGGCCTCATTCTTTCCTTGAAAAATTTCCAAGGCCAAGGGGATTCATTTGGCATTCCCATTTCACCATAAAATTCTGCATGGTCATCGGGCAGAGTAAATCGAAAAAACATTGAGCCAATTTCTTGTTTAGGTAAATCCTTGCTAAAAAAATTAACAGTATCACCTAATGCATTAGTTGCATGTCTATAAAACTGCCTAGAATAAGCATAACCTATGTAAAAATTAGGTATCCACTTTGGTTGGTAATTTATGGTAATGCCATCTATTTCTCTTTCATCTAAATTTTTGAACACCTTACAAGCTTGACATACATTTAGTAAATCTTGGTCTATATCAGTGTATTTAGTAGTATCTAATTTTCCAACTACCCCAGCTAGTTCAAAGCTACCTATGTAAGTTTTAATGGGTTCTACTGTTTTTAAATAATAATGCTTAAATCCGGCTGCATTATTGGTAAAAACTAAGCTATTTCTTTTGCCAGGCCCCCACCAAATATTTTCATTAGAAATACCAGCTGCAATATATTTAGTTTTTATGCCCACCCGCGATTGTCCTAATGTAGTTTCTTCAATTCGGTCATAACCAAATTGTCTAAAATTATCAATATTATTGGCCACCATCCCAAAATATTTAAACATGAACTCGCCAGGCTCACCTGCATAATATTCTTGTGTTTTATTTTGAACAATTAATTTTTCAGGTTGGTAGTTAATATCAAAAATTAATAATTTTAAATTTACACCATAACTATATCTTTCTTGCCAGCCTCTAGCAGGATACATATTACCATCGTTAAAACTTATAGGTTGTAAAGAGTTATTTTGTTGATCAAAACTAAAATTAATAGATTGTACAATATCTTTAGTAGTTCCTTTTAATTTACTTTGCAGAAATTGAAAAGAACTCGTAGATCTTATAAAAAAAGAATTCGTGATAATACCATTGCTATCATTTAATAATTGTTTTGTTCTCTGATAATCCATTAAATGAATGTCATCATAAAAGCTATTTTGTGCAAGGCATGTGAAATAGCAAAAAAATAAAAAAGTAAATAATATAAACTTTTTAACTACCATAAATAAATAGTATTTAAAAATACATATACGTTAGAAACTTTATTATTATTCTGCCATAAATAGTTTTTTGAATTAACCCATTCCATATTTAAATTAAATAAAAAATGTTTATATTTTTGTTTTAATTGAATGCCATAGGAATAGTCGTCCCAGTAGGGAGCACCGCCATCATTAGATAAAATATTAGTAACCCCCAGTGGATCATGCGCAATATGTTGAAATTTAATGCCGTATTTATTCCAACCCTTATTTAAGCTTAATGCAAAACTTTGAACATCATTACCCCAACCTGACCCTGCACCTAAAATTTGATTATCATTCGTATATCCTGCTGATAATTGATTATGAATATACCAGTTGCCTGCATTTCTTTGCAAATAACTAGGTCTTTGTGACATTTGGGTGGCTTCCGCTTCAAAATTTAAATATGTTTTTTCATTCAAATATTGCATTTTTTTAAGCCCAAAAATAGAAGCTGCAGAATGAGACATATCCAACATTAAATCTCTTAAATTTGATGAGCCATCATTCCATCCATATTCAAAATAAACTTCGGCATGTTCTTTGGGAAAAACATATTTTGCT
>Ga0207940_1000648_pt1 | contig 11575 bp, 10 predicted proteins | sample LakMenEpi06Jul12_FD_150676 | JGI IMG/M metagenome (GOLD analysis project Ga0207940, IMG submission 150676) | Freshwater microbial communities from Lake Mendota, WI - 06JUL2012 deep hole epilimnion (SPAdes) | ecosystem: Environmental > Aquatic > Freshwater > Lake > Epilimnion/Euphotic zone ... | reverse complement strand
CGACTTGGTGACCAACAAGTAGTCAATGCGCATGCCGTGACCCTTATGGAAACTGCCATCGCGGTAGTCCCACCATGAATACAACTTTGGCTCGGGGTGTTGCTCGCGGAAAACGTCGGTGAGGCCCCACGCACAGAGGTCGTTGAGCACTTTGCGCTCGGGCTCGCTGGTGTGTGTTGCACCAACGAAAACGGCTGGGTCCCACACGTCGATATCGGTTGGCGCAATGTTGAAATCGCCTGTAACCACAACGTCTTCGGTTGGTTTAGCAATGGTGTCTACGTGATCGCGCAACTGCTTCATCCAACGCAATTTGTATTGGTAGTGATCGTGTTCAAGTTCGCGACCATTAGGCACATATACGCACACCACTTTTACGCCGTTGCATGTTGCGCTAATAATGCGCGCTTCGGCATCGGGTTCGCCTGTTGCAAAGTTGGCCACCACATCGGTTAAGCCCACCTTCGACAGAATTGCCACGCCATTCCACTGACCTTGCCCAAGGTGAGCAGTTTCGTATCCCATTTCGGCAAATGTGAGTGCGGGAAACGCAGCCTCGGTCATTTTGGTTTCTTGAATACACAGCACATCGGGCTGGTTCTCTTCTATCCAACCTTGCACTCTTGGCAAGCGGGCCTTTAATGAATTCACGTTCCACGTAGCGATAAGCACGTGAACAAACTACTTCTTCTTGGCGGCTGCCTTGCGAGTTGGCGCAGGTTGACGCACAGGTTGTTGCTGTGGGCGCTTCTTTTTCTTCTTGGCTTTCGTCGGCGTTGCGGCAGGCGCTGGGGCCTTCTTCATTGGTGTAACCGTGCCCACAATGGCTACGTCGATGCTTCGGCGCGATGCCACAAAACTGTCGACCGACAGGTTTACTTGCTGACCAATTTTCACGTGCTCGCGCGCACTGCGCGGTGCAGGTGTGGCCATGAGGCGAAGCGGCAAGTAACCACGAACATCGCCAATTTTTACGTACACGCCATGTGCGGAGTATTGATCGACAACGCCTTTTACTTTGCTACCAACCGGATACTTCTCGACGAACTCAAGAAACGGCGTGAGTTCGTTGATCGTTGCGGCTTTTGGTTTTGCAGAAAGTTTTGGCGCAGGAGTTTTTGCAGTTTGTGGTTTCGCTGCAGGTGCTTGCGGCTTTGGTGCAGGAAGTTTTGCAGCAGGCGGCGGAGCTTTTGGAACTGGCATTGGCCTGTTTGCTTCGCGACTTGCCTTCTTCACCGACTTCGTTGCCGACGGACGCACAGGCAAGCGTTCGATAAACACCCAGCCAACGTTTGGCACCGGCTTGCCACCAATCAACCGACCAGAGTTAAACAACCACGGGTACTGCTCGTGAAATTCTTGATAGCTGTCGTTCGACAAAATGCTTGCGCCAATTTTTTCGGCGATGGTAAGCACGAATCCGTCGCCGCGACCCACTGCCCCGGCAGGCGGTGCAACGAGTTCGTTGTTGTTAATGGCGCTGTTGAACTCGGCGGTTTCGCGCTTGTCGATGCGATGGCCAAACGTAGCGTCCACCACCACCGTTATTTTGGTGTTCGGAAATTCGTTCATAAACGACAGCACGGCTTCGTTTAACTGCTTCAGGCTGGGCGCGGTTCGGCCTTCGGTCGCCACATTCGACCCATCCACCACCACATGCTTTGGCCCAGTTTTTGCCACGGGGTAAGTCAACCAGCATGGGGACCCCCGCTAGGTGATGCCCCACCCCGTACGCTCAATGCGTGCTTAGGGCAGTATTTTTCGACTTCGGCGGGGTCATTTTGTCGAGCCCATTTGAGGCTTTCAACCACTACGAGGCCGCCCAAGGGTTACCTGCCAACTTCATTCGCTCGGTGAATTCCGTGAACCCCGATGACAACGCGTGGGCAAAATTGGAACGCAGCGACATTTCACCTGCTGAGTTTGATGACATTTTTGCACGCGAAAGCGAAGCACTTGGGCACCGAGTGCCAGGCGCCGACGTGTTGAGTTTGTTGCACGGCGAAATTCGCCCCGACATGGTGAACGCATTAGACCGCATTAACGAAGCCGGATACGTGTTGGCATGTTTGACCAACAACGTGTTGTCGGATCAGCCGGTTGCGGTTGATGAAGCTGATCGGCTGCGACAGGACGAATTGCGCGCAGTGCTTGCGCGATTTAGTGCAGTGATTGAAAGCAGCAAAGTTGGCGTGCGCAAACCTGAAACACGGTTTTATGAAATTGCGTGCGAAACCGTGAACGTGCAACCCGATGAGTGTGTGTTCTTAGATGACTTGGGAATTAATTTGAAGCCTGCTGCGGCGATGGGCATGAAGACCATCAAGGTTGCGAACAGCACGCAGGCGCTCACTGAGTTGTCGCAAGTGCTTGGCCTTGCCAGCATCCTCCCCCGCTAAGCCTTTATTGGCTTTGGTAATTGGTACTTGACAGACAAAGCACGGGGTATGTCACAATTGCGAAGTCGGCTTCGGCCTTCCTCGCACACATGTGCCATATGCAAACTTTTACATCTGGAAGTGCCGTGGAAAACGAACCTGAGCAAAACCTCGCCGATGACTTTGAGCATTGGCCAAACGAACCCGCAACTCGCAATGACTTACGCATCCTTGCCACTCGCATCGACCGTCGCTTCGCAAAGATCGATTCCCAATTCGCAGCGCTGCGAATTGACCTCAAAGAAGAACTGTTTGAATTCAGGGAAGCGATGCGAAAGGAAATGTTCAGATTCGCAGGGTTTCTGACATTTGCTGGATTAACCGCACTCGGCATCTTTGCGACGGTTGCTCGATGAAAGACTCATCCACCATCAATTCCATTCGCACACATCGGAAACATGACAACACTTACATTGGAGACAATCTTGGATAGCGAATTAAACAATCAGCCTGCGACAAAAGCAGACTTACGACACTTAGGAATGCATTTCGAATCAAAATTCGCAATGGTTGACGCCCGGTTTGAACAAATCGACGCAAGGTTTGCCGAGGTTGACGCATGTTTTGACCGAGTTGACATGCGCCTAGAGGCTCTGGATACAAAAATTACAAATCTAGGAACAGAGATTCGACAAGATTTGGCCGCTTTCAAACTTGAGATCAGGCAGACAAATATTGAAAGCGTTCGTACCAACATTTACATCATGATTGGATTCGCACTTACCGCAATCGGCGCAATTATCGCAGCGCCGATCTTTCAATAACTGTTCACCAGGTGGAGAACGTTTGCTCCATGAGGTCAGCAAGTTCTTGATCGTGAATGGCCTTTGAACCAGTAGCCGGACTACCCGACTCCACGCGTGAAACATGGCGCCAGTCGTAACCCTCATTCTTCACCGGCCACACAATGGCATCAACAAAGCGCCAAGCACCCATGTTCTCTGGCTCTTCTTGCACCCACACCATCTGCTTCGCATTTGGATAACGCGACATGATTTCGCGCAATCCAGCAATTGGGAACGGATACAACTGCTCTACTCGAACCACTGCAACATTGGCATTGCGCTTTGCGCGCTCGGCCATAACGTCCCACGCAACCTTGCCCGTGCACAACACAATGCGCGTCACCTTTGACTTATCGGCAACCGTTGGGTCGTCCAAAATTTCTTCAAAGCTACCCGTAGTGAGATCGGCAACTGGTGAGCGGCTTTCCTTCATGCGCAAAGGCTGCTTCGGCGTCATGACCACTAGAGGCTTGCGGAAATCGCGACGCACCTGACGGCGCAACATGTGGAAGTACTGCGCTGCTGTTGTTGGGTAACACACCTGAATGTTGTCTTCGGCGCACAACTGCAAGAAGCGCTCCATGCGGGCCGACGAGTGTTCTGGGCCCTGGCCCTCGAAACCGTGTGGCAACAACATGACTACGCCGTTTTGCTGACCCCACTTGTCTTCGGCAGCAACGATGTATTGGTCGATGATGATTTGAGCACCGTTAGCGAAGTCGCCGAACTGCGCTTCCCACATGACCAACGCCTTGTGGTTTGAATGCGCATAGCCGTACTCAAAACCCAACGCTGCGTATTCCGACAACAGCGAGTCGTACACCCAGAAACGCGACTTGGCGTTTGGCAGCGTGTTCAGCGGAACCCAACGACGTTCGTTGTTGTAGTCAATAAGTGTTGAGTGACGCTGGCTGAATGTGCCGCGACGTGAATCTTCACCCATCAAACGAACTGGAGTGCCTTCAACAACAAGTGAACCGAACGCCAATGCTTCGGCAGTTGCCCAGTCCACATCTTGTTGCGATACATATTGACTTGCGCGCTGTTCAAACTGCTTGAACAGTTTTGGATGAGGTGCAAAACCTTCCGGATATTCGGTGAGGTGATTGAAAATGCCATCCAAGATTGCACGATCAACACCGGTTGGCGTATGCGGAACAACACCAAGTGGTTTTGGCGGTGGTGGAACCTTGATTGGTTCCGGTGCCGATGCACGTGTGTTGTCGAGAGCACCCTGCAACTTGCCCTGGTAATCGGACAACGCTTGATCGGCCTCTTCCACAGTGATATCACCGCGCTTAACCAACGTCTCCATATACAACTTGCGAACACTGCGGCGCTCGGCAATTGCCTTGTACATCAGCGGCTGTGTGTAGCTCGGATCGTCACCTTCGTTGTGTCCGTGACGGCGGTAGCAAATCATGTCGATCACCACGTCTTTGTGGAACTTCTGGCGATAGTCAAATGCCAAACGCGCGACACGCACGCATGCTTCTGGGTCGTCACCGTTCACGTGGAAAATTGGCGCTTGCACTGTTTTGGCAACATCGCTCGAATACTGCGACGAACGCGCGTATTCAGGAGCGGTGGTGAAACCAATTTGGTTGTTGATGATGAGGTGAATAGTTCCGCCAACGCGATAACCGCTGGTGTCGCTCATAGCCAAACATTCGGCAACAACACCTTGACCAGCAAACGCAGCGTCACCGTGAATGAGTAACGGCAACACGCTGTATGAAAGTGGCGGATCAATTTCGTCCTGCATTGCGCGCACGGTTCCGAGAACAATTGGGTCAACGGTTTCCAGGTGACTTGGGTTTGCCGAGAGTTCAATTGGCAACTGCGCACCATTTGGCGAAACAAACGTACCCACCGAACCAAGGTGATACTTCACGTCGCCCGAACCCTGAACCGACGATGGGTCGATATAGCCCTCAAACTCTTGGAAGATTTGGTCGTAGCTCTTGCCCATGACATTGCCGAGCACATTCAGACGACCGCGGTGGGCCATACCCAATACTGAACCATGCATTCCTGCATCGGCAGCACTGGTGAGGATGGTGTCAAGAATTGGAATTGCAGACTCTGCCCCATCGAGGCCGAAACGCTTGGTTCCTACGTATTTCGTGGCCAAGAAACGCTCGAATGCCTCTGCAGCATTCAAACGCTCAAGTACACGGCGCTTGTCGACTGTGAAATTGAAAACTCCATGGCCTTCAACGCGCTCTTGAATCCAGCGCTGTTCGTCGGTGGAGTGAATGTGCATGTATTCAATGCCGATAGTGCGGCAATACGCATCACGTAACACACCTAAGAGATCGCCGAGTGTTGATTTACGAACTCCGCCTACGCCACCAGTAAGGAACTGGCGATCCAAGTCCCAGATGGTGAGGCCGTACGTTGCCGGATCGAGTTCGATTGGCATCTGCGGTTCTTTCCAACGAAGTGGATCGAGGTCGGCAATGAGGTGACCACGCACGCGGTGTACGCGAATGAGTGTTGCCACTTGCATTTGCTTGTGCAACATTTCATCTTCAGAATCCAGCAAGTTGCTGTCTTGATGCCACTGCACTGCTTCGTACGGAACACCAAGACTGCGGAATACATCGTGATAAAAGTCGTGCTGACCAAGAAGCAGTTCGTGCACATACTTCAAGAACATGCCACTTTCGGCACCTTGAATAATGCGGTGGTCGTATGTGCTGGTGATGGTGACCACCTTCGACACTCCAAGGCGAGTTAACGAACGTTCGTCGCTGCCCTGAAACTCTGCTGGGTAATCGATGCTGCCAACACCAACGATGACACCTTGACCTGGCATCAATCGTGGCACCGACTGCACGGTTCCGATAGTGCCTGGGTTAGTAAGGCTGACGTTTGCGCCTTGGAAGTCTTCAACCGTCAACTTGTTTGAGCGAACCTTGCGAATGATTTCGTCGTATGCAAGCAAGAAGCCTGCGAAGTCGAGTGCGTCGGCATTGCGCAAAACCGGAACAACGAGTGTGCGCTGACCTTTGCCCTTATCGACGTCGACTGCAAGACCAATGTTGACGTTGTTGTGCCTTTGAATTTGCGGCTTACCATCAGCATCGGTGAGGTAGCCGTTCTTCATGTTTGGAACAGCGTCGGCGATAGCGCGAACAATGGCGTACCCAATGATGTGCGTGAAGCTAATTTTTGGCTGACCCGTGCGCGAGCGGTAGTTGTTCATGACCTTGCGGTTCACTTCCAACAACTTGGCTGGCACATTGCGGAAACTGGTTGCGGTTGGAACCGTGAGGCTCTTTTCCATATTCGTTGCAATAGCTGCCGACACTCCGCGCAACGGCTCTGGTTCGCCGTCGGGAATGATTTCCGACATGGCAATCTTCGGAGCAGGTGGCTCTACGCCTGGCGAGGTAACGACAGGCTGTGGCTTAGCAACTTCTTCGCGCAGCTCTGGCGGAAGCGCAGGACGAATGATTTCAGCAGTGCTGTCCGCTTTTGGCGTGCCAGCAGGCTTGAAGTCGCTAAAGAACTCTTTCCATGTATCGCCGACCGAGTTTGGGTCTTCGCGAAAACGCTCGTACATCTCTTCGACTAGCCACGAGTTGGCGCCGAAATCTTCGGGCTTTGAGCGATCAAGCATCGCTCTCATCGTACTCTGTGTCTTTCGACCACGACCATCGGGACTTCCCAAAAGGCTCGTAACATAAGGGCATGATTCGTTTTGCCAAGAATTCACTTGCCGTAGTTGCCGTCGCTATTGCTCTTTCAGCTTGCAGCGGTTCCACAGCTACCCCAGAAACTCTTCCCGCCACCGTTGACCTTGAAGTGCGAGCAGTAGCTGGACTGAAGTTTGACAAAACTGCTTACGAAGCAACTGCAGGTGACGTTGAAATTGGTTACGTAAACGATGACACCATTCGCCACACACTGATCGTGTTGCAAGGTGACACCAAAGTAGGAACCCTTGAACTGGCAGTAAACAAGCGTGGCGATATTGACACTGGCACCATCAATTTGCCAGCAGGTAACTACAGCGTGTTCTGCACCGTGCCTGGCCACCAAAACATGAAAGCCGATCTCACCGTTAAGTGAGACCGGCTTTCACAAGAAACCGTTAACGAGTTTCGAAAACTATCCGAGAATTACCTCGGAAAGAATCCACAACACCAACCACAAAATTCCGCTGGTGATGAGCGCGTTCTTATGGCTTTCGTAGATCCACAACATTTTGTTGCCGGCCTTGATGCCACCGAAGATTCCCAACGCATTCAATTGGAACAACGCAACGATTGCAGTTGAGATCATGAGGAACGTTGATGCATCAGATGATGATGCTTCTGCAAACACGCTGTAGAAGTGAGCAGCACCCACCATGAAGAACAACATGCTCACCGAGAAGATCATGTTCTGGCGTGATACGAGCAATGCCCTGCGACCAGCGGTTGGTGCATCGGCATTTGCTTCGCCGCCTGCCAACACGTTTGCTGCGTTAGCAAGAACAACCTTCTGGTTCTTCCAGATGACCATCCACACGTTTGCTGCCATGAGTGTTCCAAGCAACATGCCGAGCGAAATTGCTGCGTTGTGGCCATTGCCTGCAGCGTTGCCGTTCATGAAGTCTTTCCAGTAACCAGGTTGACCAGTGATCAAGATTCCAGTTGCGAGTGTGGCAATTGCAGCCCAACGGAACCACCACAAAGCGCGACGTGCGATTTTGTCGATGGTGATGTTGCGAGCTTTGCCTTCATCGCCGTAAGCAGCGAGACCTGGCACTTGCACCAAGTTGAAGTAGTACAGCAAGCCGATCCAGGCAATACCCACAAGAATGTGGAGCCAGCGGAAGCCGAAGCTGAAAATGTAATCCTGCGAGAGCAGTTCCATGAATGTGATCCCCTTTTGGTATCGGTACAGCGTTGAATAGATGTTCTCCGCTTGGCTTCAAAACTAGCACTGCCCTTTGGCGGGCTGTGGCTACTAGTTTGTAGGCGTCATGGCTGCTGAATTTATATATACGTGTTACAAACTTGCCCGCTTCTACCCACCCGACCGCACGGTTCTAGAAGACATTTCACTGTCGTTCTACCCCGGCGCAAAGATTGGCGTCATTGGTTCGAACGGCAGCGGTAAGTCCAGCCTGTTGCGCATCATGGCTGGCGTTGACGACGGCTACACCGGCGAAGCGCGCCTGACCCCTGGGTTCACGGTTGGAATGCTTGAGCAGGAACCGAACCTTGACCCAAACAAAGATGTGCTTGGCAACGTGATGGACGGCGTTGCACCAATTCGCGATTTGCTCACGCGCTACGAAGAAGTAACCGCAATGTGGGGTGACCCCGATGCAGACTTCGACAAAGTTGGCGCACTGCAAGCCGACCTTGAAGCAAAAATTCAAGCAGCCGATGCATGGAGCTTGGAACGCAACGTAGAAATTGCAATGGACGCATTGCGTTGCCCACCAAACGATGCAGACGTAACCAAACTTTCTGGTGGTGAGCGTCGCCGTGTTGCATTGTGTCGTTTGTTGCTGAGCCGCCCCGACTTGTTGTTGCTGGACGAACCAACCAACCACTTAGACGCAGAAAGCGTTGACTGGTTGGAGCGCTTCTTGCAGGAATACCCAGGCACCGTTGTGGCAATTACCCACGACCGTTACTTCCTAGACAACGTGGCGAAATGGATTCTTGAACTAGACCGCGGTCGCGGCATTCCGTTTTCCGGCAACTACACCAGTTGGTTGGAACAGAAACAAGAACGACTTGGTAAAGAAGAAAAAGCAAACGACGCACGTAAGCGCACGTTGCAACGCGAACTTGAATGGGTGCGCATGGCGCCGAAGGCTCGTCAGTCGAAAGGTAAAGCGCGTCTTGCTGCATATGAGAAGTTGCATGCAGAAGCGCAAGCTTCCGATGGTGCCAGCGACAAGCTGGAAATCATGATTCCTGCTGGCCCGCGTTTGGGTGACACCGTGATTGAAGTGAAGAACTTGAGCAAAGGTTTCGGCGATCGCTTGCTGATTGAAGACCTGACGTTCTCTCTTCCACCAGCAGGCATTGTCGGCATTATCGGACCGAACGGTGCAGGTAAAACCACCTTGTTCCGCATGCTCACCGGTCAAGAAGCGCCAGGCTCTGGAACCATCACCATTGGCGACACCGTGCAATTGAGTTACGTGGACCAAAACCGCGACACGCTTGATGCCAATGCCTCGGTGTATCAAGAAATCACCGATGGTGCGGAAACACTGAAGATTGGTGGACGCGAAATTCACGGCCGTGCATACGTGTCGAGTTTCAACTTCAAAGGCAGCGATCAACAAAAGCTTGTTGGAGAGCTATCGGGTGGAGAACGCAACCGCGTGCACTTGGCCAAGTTGTTGAAGCACGCAGGAAACGTGTTGCTGCTGGACGAACCAACAAACGACCTGGACGTTGACACATTGCGCGCCTTGGAAACCGGCCTTGAGTCATTCCCTGGTTGCGTGGTGGTTATTTCGCACGACCGCTGGTTTCTCGACCGCATTGCCACACACGTGTTGGCTTTTGAAGGCGACAGCCAAGTTCGTTGGTATGAAGGTAACTTCAGCGACTACGAAGCATGGCGCAAGAAGGAACTGGGCGTTGCCGCAGACCAGCCACGTCGTATTAAGTACAAGCCACTCGCCCGCTAAGGAATTGGTATGAATACCGCACTTCGAGTTATTCGCATTTTGTGTGTAATCGTGTTCGTGAGCGGCATTGCCGGACTCATCATTTCTTCCATCGCTGGAAACAATGTTGGCGTGGTGACCACGATTGGATTGATCACTTCGCTTGCCGCAGTGGTGTTGCTGACCGCTTCCACTGTTGCCAACCGTCAACGCATTGATGCCTTCAACGACGCACTTGCCGAACAAGTTGAAGGCCAAATTGGTGCGCTTGTTGCGAGTGGCGCAAAAGAAGACACACTTCGCAGGTTGGTACGCGACGCAATCAATCTTGGTCGTAGCGCTTCGTGAAGTTAACCGACGGCGAACTGGCACATTTCCTTGCCGAAGAAACCGGCAAACGTTTGATGGCAGTTCGTGAGCGCTTGTATAACGATGGCGCTTCAACGTGGTACGCAAAAGATGTTGGCGATGCTGCAGCGCAACGCTTCATTGACGAAACACTTGCCGAGCACCGACCCAACGATGCTGTGTTGTCGGAAGAAGCAGCAGATGATTCTGACCGCTTAACTGCAGACCGCGTGTGGATTATTGACCCACTTGATGGCACGCAGGAATACAGCGAATTTGATCGCGCCGACTGGGCCGTGCACATTGCGTTGTGGGAACGTAAAGATGCAGACGGCAAACCATCGGATGAAGGAAGCATTACGCAAGCAGCAGTTGCATTGCCTGCGTACAACATGACGTTGAGCACGCATCAGTTGCCAAAGACTCCTGAGCGTCATGAAGGCAAGCCGCGTTTGGTGGTGTCGCGGAACCGCGCAACACGTGAAGCAGTGATTGTTGCCGAGGCTTTGGACTGTGACGTGGCCCGCCTCGGTTCGGCCGGCGCCAAGACCATGGCCGTGGTGTTGGGCGAAGTGGACATTTACGTGCATGCAGGTGGCATGTACCAGTGGGACTCCGCAGCCCCAATTGCGGTGGCCGCAGCAGCCGGATTGTTCACCAGCCGTATTGACGGCACTCCTCTTGTATACAACCGGCGTGACGCGTGGCTCCCCGACCTGGTGGTTTGTCAACAACATCTCGCACAACAAGTCATTGATGCCCTTCGTGCGGGCAGACTTGGTGCGTGACATCCCCCGTTAGTTCAAGACCATCTGATTGCGCATGGGGCGCATTCGACGACGTTGCACCTTGGGTGCTCGACCCAAACAACATTTCATGGGAAAAACAAGCCATTGAATTGCGCGTGTCTGCGCAACGCGAAGTTCCAGTTTTAACCACACCAACACGCATCCCCCCAGTTGCACGTTTGGTTGTTGTGGTGTGGGTGCTGAGCAAAGCCTTGGTGCCATGGTTTGTCAAAAAGAAGTTGCGACCATTTGCAACACCAGAAGATTCACGCGCATACATTTCGCTGCGCATGCGCAAGGCCGTTGAGCGCCTTGGTTCTACCTACATCAAGCTTGGGCAAATCATTTCGAGTGGCGAAGGATTGTTCCCTGCCGAACTCGTAAACGAATTCAAACTCTGCCGCGACCAGGTACCGGCCATTCCTTTTGATTTGGTAAAGAAAACTATTGAGAGCGAACTTGGCAAACCACTGACCGAAGTGTTTTCCTACATTGACACCACCGCACTTGCCGCTGCTTCGATTGCACAGGTGCACTTGGCAACGTTGTTGTCTGGCGAAGAAGTTGTGGTGAAAGTACAAC
>Ga0207940_1000643_pt1 | contig 11598 bp, 10 predicted proteins | sample LakMenEpi06Jul12_FD_150676 | JGI IMG/M metagenome (GOLD analysis project Ga0207940, IMG submission 150676) | Freshwater microbial communities from Lake Mendota, WI - 06JUL2012 deep hole epilimnion (SPAdes) | ecosystem: Environmental > Aquatic > Freshwater > Lake > Epilimnion/Euphotic zone ... | reverse complement strand
CTGACGCTCTAGTTGTAGCCCCTCTTTTAATAAAGTAGCAATATCCTGTGCCTGCGCGCTATTTATATATGCACCAATACATAGGGCTAAAAAAAAGAATACTTTTTTCATGGCTATACATCTTTACGGTTCATGGTTAACCCAACGGCTACAGAACCTACCATGCCGGCAATGGGTGGCACCATTTTTTGAATTTGAATAGAAATTTCCTGCGCAGTCGTAAATTTTTCAAAAACGGATGTACAAAAATTAGCAGCAAGTGTTTCTAACAATGGTGTAGCTACTTGCATATGACTTTGCAAAATTTGAAATACAGCACCGTAATCGATGGTATCAGACAAATTTGTGATAGGAAAATTCGCTGGCGTGTAAACAACCGTTACATTGATTTTGAAAGTATTGCCTACTAATTTTTCTTCTTCAAATAACCCATGATAACCATGCAGTAAAATATCAACTAGATGTATGGTTTGGGTCATAGAAAAAAAATTAAGCCAATCCTTCTGAAGTTAAATAACGCTCTGAATCAAGCGCTGCCATACAACCACTACCTGCAGCAGTAACTGCTTGACGGTAGTTTTTATCTTGCACATCACCTGCAGCAAATACACCTGGTACATTTGTTTTGGTGGTACCCGGAATGGTTGTGATATATCCGGTTTCATCCATATTAATGTAGTCTTTAAATATTTTGCTGTTAGGCTCGTGACCAATGGCAACAAAAAATCCAGAAATAGGAATTTCTTGTGTGTCACCGGTTTTATTATTATTAATGCGTACTGCTTCTACTTTTTGTGCACCTAAAATTTCGTCGGTGTCGGTGTTCCAGTATACTTTAATATTTGGCGTATTTAATACACGGTCTTGCATCACTTTACTTGCACGCATTTGCTCTTTTCTAACAAACATGTGAACCGTTGTACATAGTTTAGATAAGTAAACTGCTTCTTCTGCTGCAGTATCACCAGCACCTACAATGGCAACTTCTTTTCCTCTAAAGAAAAATCCATCACAAACAGCACAAGCACTTACACCAAAACCATTTAAGCGCTGTTCACTTTCGAGGCCCAACCATTTAGCAGATGCACCCGTAGAAATAATCACTGAATCTGCGGCAATCCACTTTTCTTCATCAATTTCCACTAAAAAAGGACGTTTGCTAAAATCAACTTTAGAAGCCATTCCATATCTAATGTCGGCACCCATTCTTTTGGCTTGCGCCTCAAAATGCACCATCATTTCAGGTCCTTGAATACCGTCTGGATAACCCGGATAATTTTCTACTTCGGTTGTAATGGTTAATTGACCACCTGGTTGAATCCCTTGGTATAAAACGGGTTTCATATTGGCACGTGCCGCATAAATAGCAGCTGTGTAACCTGCAGGGCCAGAACCAATAATGAGTACGTGTACTTTTTCTGAAATTTCTTGAGACATAGAATTCTATTTTACAAAAAAGCCCCAACAATAATTACTTGCAGGGGCTTTTCATTTATTATTTTTAATTAGCCCAAATAAGCTTTTAAGGCATTGCTATAACGTGCTTTTTGCAAACGTTTAATAGCACGCTCTTTAATTTGTCTGATACGTTCTTTGGTCAAATCATATTTCATACCAATTTGCTCAATGGTTACACCATTTTCGCCATCAAGTCCAAAATATGCATTTACAATTTCTGCTTCACGTGGGCTCAACGATTTTAAAACACGTCTGATTTCTTCACGTAAAGAGTCTTTCATAACGTCTTCATCGGTGTCATCAGAACCTTCCAATAAATCACCCATGGCTACATCTTCTGCTTCGTGAACCGGCGCATCAAGTGATGTGTGACGTGTATTAGATTGGAAAATATTATTGATTTCTGTTTCAGACATTTCTAAGATTTCTGCTAACTCCTCGGTAGAAGGTTCACGCTCATGCTCCTGCTCAAATGCCATATATGCTTTGTTGGCCTTGTTGTAAGTACCAATTTTGTTTTGAGGTAAACGCACCAAACGACCTTGTTCTGCTAATGCTTGCAAAATAGATTGACGAATCCACCACACCGCATAAGAGATAAATTTGAAACCTTTTGTTTCATCAAAACGTTGCGCTGCTTTTATAAGACCTAGATTTCCTTCATTGATTAAATCAGATAAAGACAAACCTTGGTGTTGGTATTGTTTAGCTACCGAAACCACGAAACGTAAATTGGCTTGCACCAATTTATCGAGAGCACGTTGGTCCCCCATTTTAATGCGTTGCGCCAAAGTCGTTTCCTCTTCTGGCGTGATCATTGAAATTTTAGAAATTTCTTGAAGGTATTTTTCAACTGCTTGTGAGTCACGGTTGGTAATCTGTGTAGCGATTTTGAGCTGCCTCATGCTGTCTTACAATTAGTTCTTTGAATAGCTTATAAAGTGTGCGAAGATACAAAATTGCCCTACAAAAACCGCATAAAATGTGGATTTTATTACGATTTGGAATCTTATCTTCGCAGCCATGATAGACTTTAGGTCCGATACTGTAACAAAACCTAGCCCAAAAATGTTGGCAGCTATGTCTAGTGCTCCTGTTGGAGACGATGTTTTTGGCGAAGATCCTACCGTAAATGCCCTCGAAAAACTAGCGGCTAACATGTTTGGCATGGAAGCTTCCCTATTTTGTCCGAGCGGCACCATGACCAATCAGTTGGCGATTAAATGTCATACAAGTCCTGGCGATGAGGTTGTTTGTGACGAATTATCTCATATATACCAGTACGAAGGCGGCGGAATTGCCTTTAATTCAGGTGCATCTGTACGATTATTAAGAGGCAATAGAGGCCGAATTACGGCTAACGAAGTGGCTGCTGCCATTAATCCGGACGACATTCATAAGCCACCTACTACCCTTGTCTCACTCGAAAATACAGTGAATAGAGCTGGAGGTAGTATTTATCAACTAGCTGATATTAAACCTATTAAAGAGGTTTGTTCAACTAAAAATTTAAATTTACACTTAGATGGTGCAAGACTTTTTAATGCCTTAATTGAAACCAAAGACACGCCAAAAGCCTACGGTGAGACATTTGACAGTATCAGTATTTGCCTCAGTAAAGGACTAGGTGCGCCCATTGGAAGTTTACTACTAGGTAACCAAGCTTTTATTAAAAAGGCAAAAAGGTTTAGAAAGGTATTTGGAGGGGGTATGCGCCAAGCTGGCTTTATTGCTGCTGCTGGAATTTATGCCCTAGAACATAATATTGAGCGTTTAGCCCAGGATCATGCCAATGCCAAGCAGTTAGCTGCTGCGCTTTCCAATCTTGATTTTGTGGGCGAAATACTTCCTGTAGAAACCAATATTATCATTTTTGAGGTAAAAGGTAGGAACACTGCTACCGAACTTATTAAGATATTACAACCATTCAACATATTTGCCTTTACGGTGTCGGAACACCAAATTAGATTTGTACTCCATTTAGATATTACCCCAGCTATGGTAGAAGAAACGATAGCTGTATTACATAAATTATAGAATTGAAGCGTTATGTTACCAAGAATTAACCCAACCAACACGCAAGCTTGGTTTGTATTACAAAAGCATTACGAAGAAGAAATGAACCGCAGACATATGCGTGATTTATTTGCTTCAGATCCGGATAGATTTAAAAAGTTTTCGATTACCCTAGGCGATATTCTTTTTGATTATTCTAAAAATATCATCAACGAAAAAACCCTAAAGCTGCTGTTACAACTTGCCGAAGATTGTAATGTTAAGCAGGCCATTGCCGAGCAGTTTGCAGGTGTAGCCATTAACGAAACCGAAAACAGAGCCGTTTTACATACCGCCCTCAGAAGTTTTGACCCAAGCCCTATTTTGGTGGATGGCGCTGATATAAAGCCAGGTATAGAAAAAGTGCGTGCTCAAATGGAGGCATTTTGTACAGCTATTCATAGCGGATCACATACAGGATACACCGGTAAAAAAATAAAATACATTGTAAATATTGGTATTGGCGGAAGCGATTTAGGCCCTGTAATGGTTACTGAAGCCTTAAAGCCATACTGGGTAGACGGTATTCAAACTTACTTTGTTTCCAATGTTGACGGTACCCATATTGCAGAAACATTAAAAAAAGTAACGCCCGACGAAACCTTGTTTTTAATTGCTTCTAAAACATTTACCACCCAAGAAACCATGACCAATGCCCAAACGGCACGTGATTGGTTTTTAGAGCATGCTAGCGACCAACAACATATTGCCCTTCATTTTGCGGCATTAAGTACCAACGAAAAAGCAGTGACTGCATTTGGTATTGATCCAAAAAATATGTTTGAATTTTGGGATTGGGTTGGTGGCCGTTACTCTTTATGGAGTGCCATTGGATTATCGATTGCACTCACCATTGGCTACAACAATTTTGAACAATTATTAAAAGGTGCAGAAGCAACAGACAAGCATGTAGCATCTACTCCATTTGATAAAAATATTTCGGTACTGATGGCGCTTATTGGCATTTGGTACACCAACTTTTTTGGTGCACAAAGTGAAGCCATTTTACCATACGATCAGTACATGCACCGCTTTGCTGCCTATTTCCAACAAGGGAATATGGAAAGCAACGGCAAAAGTATTGATAGAAGCGGTAATCCTGTTAACTATGCAACGGGCCCTGTTATTTGGGGCGAACCAGGCACCAACGGGCAGCACGCTTTTTACCAACTCATTCACCAAGGAACTTTATTAATCCCTGCCGATTTTATAGCCCCTGCTAATTCGCATAATGCCATAGGTGACCATCACGTAAAGTTGTTGAGTAATTTCTTTGCGCAAACAGAGGCATTGTTAAATGGTAAATCTGAAAATGAAGTGATGGTAGAATTTATGAAAACGTCGATGGATGAAAAAGATGTAAAACGTTTAACACCATACAAAGTTTTTGAAGGCAACAAACCCACCAACTCTTTTTTATTAAAAGAAATCAATCCATTTACTTTAGGCTCATTAATTGCACTTTACGAACACAAGATTTTCGTACAAGGTGTTATTTGGAACGTCTTTAGTTTTGATCAGTGGGGCGTAGAACTTGGTAAACAACTCGCTAATAAAGTGTTGCCTGAATTAGAAAACAACGATACCATTAGTTCACACGACGCTTCTACCAACGGACTTATTAATGCGTACAAGTCTTTTAGAAATGGACATTAATATAACGCCCATAGCACCCGAACACAATAAGGCGCTTGCTACAATTATTAGAGCAGCACTTGAAGAGTTTGGTGCCAACAAGCCTGGTACCGTTTACTTTGACGATAGTACCGATCATTTATATGAACTGTTTACAAGTGAGCCGCAAAGCTTTTATTTTGTTGCATTAGAAGGTGATACTGTTTTGGGTGGCGCTGGTATATTTCCTACCGAAGGACTTGGTGATACTACTTGTGAACTTGTAAAAATGTATTTAACACCAAGCGCAAGAGGAACAGGACTTGGCAAAAAATTAATTGACACTTGTTTAGCAAAGGCAAAAACCATGGATTACACACAGGTATACCTAGAAACCATGCCCGAATTAAAAAAGGCAGTTAGTGTGTACGAAAAATTTGGCTTTACGTACTTAACAGGCCCAATGGGAAATTCAGGTCACAATGGTTGTGACATTTGGATGATTAAAGAAATTTAATAAAATTCTAATCGAAAAATTAAATTACCACTTATCTACCTCTTCGGTACTTAAGTTGTCGCCAGCACTTACATCAGGCCTTGGTGTTGGTGCAGGAGCAGCTGGTGCTTCTTCGGCAGCTGGTGTGGCAGGCGCTTCAGGTGCAAGGGGTGCTTCAGCAGCAACAGAAGTTTGAGGTGCAGCATGCGTGTATCCACCTTCTTGTCCTTCACCTTCTTCATACTCATGGTTGAAAGCATCAAAATCAAAATCAGGCATTAAATCAGTTTTCACATAATCAACGGCCTCACCAAGTGCTTTAACAAATTTGTTGAAGTCTTCTTTGTATAAAAATATTTTGTGACGGTCGTAGCCAGAATCATCGGCACGCTTTCTACTTTCTGTAATTGTCAAATAATAATCACTACCTCTAGTTTCTCTTACATCAAAGAAATAAGTTCTTCTTTTTCCAGCTTTAATTCTCTTGCTGTAAACACTTTCCATTTTCCTATCGTTGTTCTCGTACGCCACAGTTGTAAGTTTTAAATTTTTAGATAAATGATCTCTAACAAATATAAGATTGTTTGGGAACAAGCAAAATTTTAGAATAAACTATGAATAAGATGTGAAAAACGCCCAATAAACAGGCTTAATCATCGTTTTCGGTACGCTGTAAACGGTATAGTTCGGCGTAATAGCCCTGGGCTTCTAAAAGAGACGCGTGGGTGCCCATTTCTAGGATACGCCCCTCTTCTAGCACTACAATTTTATCAAACTGGAGTACCGAAAAGATGCGGTGGGTAATAACTATGGCTGTTTTTTGGTCTAAAAAGCCTGCTAGATTGTTTAAAATTTTATGTTCTGTTTTAGCATCCACAGCGCTCAAACAATCATCTAAAATGAGTAATTCGGGGGTTTTTAAAAGTGCACGCGCAATAGAAATACGTTGTTTTTGACCCCCACTTAACGTAACCCCTCTTTCCCCAATGAGCGTATCATATCCTTTATCAAACCCTTCAATTTCATGGTCTACGGCGGCTAATGCTGCTGCATTTTTTACCGCTTCTACACCAACCGGTTCTTTGCTTCCAAACGAAATATTATCTGCGACCGTATCACTAAATAAAAATACATCTTGTTGCACATAACTAATGTGGTTGCGAAGCGCCTGTACATTATACTGCTGCAGTGGTATACCACCCATGGTAATTTGCCCCGATGTAGGATCATAGAAACGAAGCATTAACTGAGCAAGTGTAGATTTACCTGAACCCGTTTTACCAAGTACCAACACTTTTTCTCCTGACCCAATCGTGAGTGAAAAATTAGATAATGCTTTAATGCCCGTATGATTGTATACAAAATTTACATTGTCAAAAACAATGGCTTGACCCGCCTGAGGTTCGAGCGGATTACTTGGTGATGAAACTGCTTCTTTTATGTCTAAAAATTCGTTGAGTCTTTTTTGAGAAGCAGCTGCGCGCTGAATCATGCTAGCCGTCCATCCAATGGCACTTACTGGAAACGTGAGCATATTAATATATATCACAAACTCTACAATCACTCCTACCCGGCTTGGATCCTGCAAAGCTTGTAAGCCGCCTAAAAAAATAGTAACGATGGTACTGAGTCCAATGAGTAACGCCATTGATGGAAAATAAATGGATTCTACTTTGGCTAAATCAATGGCATTTTTTTTATAGTCTTCGCTATTTTTTTCAAAAAATGAAAGCATTGCTTTTTCTTGGACAAAAGATTTAATAACCCTGATACCGGCGTAGGTTTCTTGTGCGTTGGTTGTTAAATTAGAGAGCAGTGCTTGTATGCGTTCACTTTTTTTATTGATGATACTGTTTACAAAATAAATGGTAATAGCAAGTATTGGAAGCGGCGCTAACACATACAGCGTAAGGGTTACATCCTTTTTAAGCATATAATAAAGTGCTAGGCCTATAAGTGTTACTAAATTAATCAAATACATAATAGCTGGCCCCGTATACATACGCACACGGCTTACATCTTCTGTAATGCGGCTCATTAAATCACCGGTATTATGCGTTTTGTAAAAACCTGCGTCTAAGGCTTGGTACTTTGCATACACTTCATTTTTTTGATCGTACTCAATATGCCTACTCATTACAATAATGGTTTGTCGCATAAAAAATAACATCACACCTCTGAAAACAGCTAAAATCAAAATGGTTATACTACATATAGCCACGATTTTTGCAAAACTAATTTGCTGGGTATCCAACCAGTTAATTAAAAGATTAACGAGGTAACTATGCGTTTGAACATGTGGCAATTTAGTGGCACCCGGTAAATGCTGCTGCACCTGACTTACTACATAGCCTGTAATTTGTGGTGCGATAACAGCAAAAAAATTAGAGAGCACCACAAAAAAAGTACCCAGCAAAAAACGCTCTTTGTACTTCCATAAATATTTATTGACTGCTGCTAATTCTTTCACGAAACCTGGGTTGATATATTTGCAAATGTATGATGGAGAACTTGATTCAATTAATTACTTTTGTAACATGCTTACCAAACCCGAAAAAGACTTTCTAGATTATTGGGCTAAAAACAGAATTGCCGAAAAAACAAGCAAGCGACCATTTTTAATTGGCCTCTCTGCAGGACTCGTATTTGGCCTAGTAGTGCTTGTTGTACTTTATTCTGGCTGGTATACCAGGGCCAATATGCAGGCCAATAGTAAATTAAACGGGTTCGTGTTTTTTTTAGGGATTTTAATCGTTTCTTTTTTTATGGCCTATCTCTACCGCAGCTTTAGTTGGGAAAACAGAGAACAGCAATTTAAAGAGCTGTTGGCCAAACAAAAGCGCGAAAACCCCCATTCATAGAACCCCTTAAGATTTTTAAGGCACGTGGCCTTTATCTCATTAAATTTGCAAGAACTATATAAACTGTACTTATGAAAAGAAATGTATTGTTGGCTTTTTTAGTAGCCCCACTTTTATTTGCCGCTTGCGGAAAAACAAATACTGAATGTGTTCCTGCCACCGTTGCTTCTGAAAAAGCGGCCATGGTTGCCTATTGCACAGCCAATAACATTATGTATACCGAGCATGCTAGTGGTATTTTATATGAGGTTATGGCCCCAGGTTTAAGTACACAACCAACCTTGGCTAACACTGTTGCTGTTGTTTATACAGGTAAGTTGTTAAATGGTAACCAATTTGACGCCAGCGCTAATCCTGTTCGTTTAGCTTTAAGTGGCGTTATTAAAGGTTGGCAAATTGGTATTCCACTCATTAAAAAAGGAGGTCGTATTAAAATGGTGATCCCATCATCATTAGCCTATGGCTGTACAGGACAAGGATCTATTGCACCCAATAGCCCACTTTATTTTGAGGTAACCCTCACAGATGTTCTATAAATAATTGATTTTTAATACTTTAGATGAAAAAAGCGGTGTTTATGCCTATATTATAGGCATTCCCCTATCTTTGCCGCTCTAAAAAATTATGTAAACCCTTACCCATATGCAACTGAAAGGTTTAGTTAGATTCTTTGCGATAGCGCTGATTTTGATTTGTTTATACCAGCTATCATTTACTTGGTTTGTTCGTAGTCACGAAAAAGCAATGGATGAAAAGGCACAGGCTTGGATGAAAAGATTTCCAACGCCAGAACAACAATATCCAGGTGATAAAGAAAAGCAAGCTATTTATGCTGATAGTTTAGCAGAAGTTAAAAAGGAAAGAGTACTTCGTTTATTAGATAGTACCAAAGAAACCAAATTAGCTTTTGGCCTTGTAACCTACCGTAGTGCTAAAGAAAGTGAGTTGATGCTTGGTCTTGACTTACAAGGTGGTATGAGTGTTACGATGGAAGTAGGCTTAGATGGTTTAATTAAATCATTAGCAAACTATACCAAAGACGCCAACTTTAATAAAGCATTAGATAACGCTGTTGCGCGCAAAGCCAACAGTGGCGCTAACCTTATTACTTTATTTGAAGAAGAATATAAGAAAGTAAACCCTACAGGTAAACTTGCTCCTTTCTTTGCTGCACGCAGTAATGGTAAAGTAAAATTTGATGCTACAGACAATACTGTAAACGAATATTTAACCGCACAAGCTACTGCTGCGTTTAATAATACCTACCGCATTTTACGTACGAGAATTGACCGTTTTGGTGTTGCTTCTCCAAGTATCAATCCTGATCCAGCAAAAGGTATTATCAATATTGAATTAGCTGGTGTAAATGATAAAGAGCGTGTTCGTTCTTACTTACAATCTACTGCTAACCTTCAATTTTTTGAAGTATATACTTTTGAAAGCACCGACTTACAAAATGGTATTGTTGCTGCCGATAAAGCAGTACAAGACATGCTAGAAGGCGCGCCAGCAGTTAACGACACTGCTGCTTTAAAAGACACAGCTGCTACAAAAGCAACGGCTAAATTAAAAGATAGCGCTAATGCAAACCCAATTGCACGTTTAGTTCAGTTCACACAACCATACAACGATGGTACTGGTAAAACAGTTTTCCCTGCCGCAATTGGTTATATTCAATCTAAAGACACTGGTACTTTAAATAGTTATTTAAGACTTGATTTTGTTAAAAACAAATTCCCTGCCAACCTACAATTCATGTATGGTAAAGCAGAAGCAAGTACCGATCCTAAATTCAAAGACATCCTTACTTTATATGCAATTAAAACACTAGACAATGGTCAGGCCGAATTAGAAGGCGATCATATTTCTAGCGCTTCTCAAGATTATGACGAGCGTGGTAAAATTGCGATCAAAATGAATATGGACAAAGTAGGTACCAACTTGTGGGCTAAAATGACCACTAAAAATGCGGGTAAACCTATTGCTATTGTACTTGATAATTTCGTGTACTCTGCACCAAATGTTAATGAGCCAATCACTACAGGAAACTCTCAAATTAGTGGTAGCTATTCATTAAAAGAAGCACAAGATTTATCTGAAATATTAGAGAGCGGTAAATTACCGGCGCCTGCTAAAATTGTTCAAGAACAACAAGTAGGTCCTACCCTTGGTAAAGAATCTATTATGGGTGGTGGACTTTCATTCTTTATTTCTTTCTTGGTAATTTTTGCCCTCATGCTACTTTACTTTAATACAGCAGGATGGGTTGCAAACGTTGCGCTTATCTTAAACTTATTATTTACGGTAGGTATTTTAAGTGCACTTGGATTTACACTTACTGCTCCTGGTATTGCCGGTTTGGTACTTACCATTGGTATGGCGGTAGATACCAACGTACTTATATTTGAGCGTATTAAAGAAGAACTCACAAAAGGTAAGAGCTATCCACTTGCTGTAACAGATGGTTACAGAAGATCTTTGGCGCCAGTACTTGATGGACACATCACTACCCTATTAACAGCTATCATATTAGCATACTTTGGACTTGGTCCAGTACTTGGTTTTGCAACCACTCAAATTATTGGTATTTTATTATCATTATTTTGTGGTATCCTAGTTTCAAGATTAATTACAGACTGGTACACCAATAAAAATAGACACCTCGAATACTTTACAGGTATTTCAAGATCTATCTTCCAAAAAGCACAATTCAAGTTTATCGAATACCGCAAATTTGCGTACGGTTTATCTGCTGTGATTTTTGTATTAGGTGTTGCGAGTTTCTTTAATGGTTTTGACGAAGGTGTTGAATTTGCAGGTGGCCGTAGCTATACTATCAAGTTTGACAAACCAGTAAATGTTGAAGAAGTTAGAAACGAACTAAAAGCAGTATTTGGTGAAGCACCAATTATTAAAACGGTAAATTCTAACAACCAATTAAACATTACCACTTCTTACAAAATCAAAGAAACAGGCAACAACGTAGATTCTTTAGTAGAAAAAATGTTGTTCACTGGTTTAGCAAAACAATTACCTGCTAACGTTTCTTTCTCTGAATTTGAATCAACATACAAGCAAAGTTCTCAAACGGTATTACCTACCATTTCTGACGAC
>Ga0207940_1000641_pt1 | contig 11606 bp, 7 predicted proteins | sample LakMenEpi06Jul12_FD_150676 | JGI IMG/M metagenome (GOLD analysis project Ga0207940, IMG submission 150676) | Freshwater microbial communities from Lake Mendota, WI - 06JUL2012 deep hole epilimnion (SPAdes) | ecosystem: Environmental > Aquatic > Freshwater > Lake > Epilimnion/Euphotic zone ... | reverse complement strand
AGTTGGTGGACCGCGCGAGTCAGAGACAATAGCATGTTGCGCAATTGGCACTGCTACAAAATTTGTATTACGTGCTTTTGCAATAGTAGGTGTAGCTATCTCGATACTAAAATCATAGTCCACAAAAGGTGTGGTCGCTACCTGAAAATCAAAACTACAATGCAGTTCTGTTTTTTCAATTTGCTCAATAGGCAAATCCTTATGAACGGAACAGCTATTTGGATCAATATGCTTGGCAACTAAATCGTGAATCGATTTTTGTGGCGTGATGCTAAATGCAAAGACCAGTAGCATAACTACCGCTAAAATTTGTCTTATGGTTTTTTGATATAGCATTGTTCAGTTCAAAAGTAAAAAATACTGGTTTTGAAGAGCTTAAAGTTAAGGCAATAAAATTATACCTACTATTATATGCTTGATTCTGAACCTTTTACAGGAATGATTGTTATCATAATAGATTGATTCACAAAGAATTAATTTGAAATTAGGCAAGAAATACCTATTTTTGATGTTTAAACAACGAAATATATACATACGATGAAATTATTAGATGCATTACAATGGCGTTATGCTGTTAAGAAAATGAACGGAACTAAGGTTCCTTCTGAAAAATTAGAAACCATTATTGAAGCAACACGTTTAGCACCTAGCGGTTTTGGTTTAACGCCTTATTCTATTATTGTAGTAGAAGATGAAGAGACAAGAAAAAAATTACAACCTGCATTTTATAATCAATCACAAGTGGTAGACGGATCGGTGGTTATTGTCTTTGCAGCTTGGAATACAATATCTGAAAAAGAAATTGCTGAATACATGCAAGAAATTGCTGAACAAAGAGGTGTAGCCGTAGATACATTAAAAGATTTTTCTGCTGCCATAAGTGGTTCATTCAAAAACAAGACACCTGAGCAAGCAAGAGTATGGGCAGATAAGCAAGCCTACCTTGCATTAGGTTTTAGTTTAGTAGCTGCTGCTGCTGAAGAAGTAGATGCTACGCCTATGGAAGGTTTTGCACCAGATGCAGTAGATGAAATATTAGGATTAAAAGCATTAGGCTTACATAGCGCTGTAGCTTTAACTTTAGGTTTCCGTGACGCTGCTAATGATTATTTAGTGAACGCTAAAAAAGTAAGAAGAACTACTGATAAATTAGTAATTAAGAAATAATTATTTAATTTCTTATAAAAAAAGCCCCTCGATATTTCGAAGGGCTTTTTTAATTGGTTTACTTTAAATTATAAAATAATTATATTAAAGATTAATCTGCTTTCATTACCGGTGACCTTGGGCCAATTCCATTTTCATTAAAGGCTTCTATTTGAAAATAATAAGCATCATTTTTTTCTAAAGCGTTCAAATAATATTCACTCACACCATAGACCATTACACTATTGTATAATTTATTAGGGTCGTTCCCAAAATAAATGTGATAGCCAGTGGCATTAGGGTTTACAGCCCATTTTAACCAGGCGTTTCTTCTTTCGCTATCACCTCTAAGTGGTACAAAGTTTTGTACCGTACCAGGATTAACCCCTGCACCTTTTCCAAATACACGAAGCCCACTAATAGCAAACTTACCCGTAGGCATGTGAATATTTACCATTTTAATATAACGCGCCTGAATAGCTTTTGGTAGCACTACATAATCATGCGGTACATCCGTTTTGTTTTTAGACTTATCAATAATTAATTTCCAAGTCTTGGCATCATCAGATGCAAAAATTTGATACTGATGATAAGTAGTTAAAGACTTACCCATTAATTCTACACCCTCATCTCCATAATTTATTTGAATGGCTTCAATACTAGATTTATTACCTAAATCGGTTATTATGTATTCACCTGCATTACCTGTAGTAGCCGACCAATAAGTTTTTAAATTTTCATCTACTGCATTGTTGGCAGTAAATGCACTTAATGTAGAAGATACTTGTACAGGTTTATTATAATTAAGTAACATCCAGCCTGTAAATTGAGAGACATCGTGATTCGCTCCTGCATTGGGAATATAATGCGGATAATCTCCGTAAGACGTATTACTGTATAAAATACCATCGGCATCTATCTGCGCTGGCCAAATACCATTGCGTCTTTCAAAATTATTTTTTACGCCAATAGCAATCGTTGAAATATGCCACCACTGTTTATAAATATCTTGGTAAGAAGCACCATGGCCCGCTCCTCTTGCAAAGCCCCCTGGCTTATATGAAAAAGGATTATGCTTTTGATACACAAAGGGCCCTAGTGGTTTATCACTCACATAGACACCATCACCATAGCCACTGAATTCAGTACCTGGCGCACCATATTGTAAATAATATTTTCCATTTTGTTTATTCATCCAAGCCCCTTCCATAAAGGGTTTTAAAAAGGTATTGTCTTGATGTTCTCCAAAACGCTCCCATCCATGAATGCTATCTACTAGTTTTATGAGTGATTGTCTTTCTCCAATAGGAGCAAAAGTTTTACGATCTATTTCTTGTCCATAGATAGGATAAAAATTACTTGATCCATGATAAATATATAAGCGGTTATCATCGTCTTTAAAAAAACCAGGATCCCAGGCACCCACTTGAAAACTATCTACCGCTATATGCCAGTCGTCCTTGGTGGGGTTGGTGCTATACCATAATGTAAATTGTTTTGTATAAGTAGAACCTATCACTAATAAACTATCGCCAAGCACTAAACTTGCTGGTGCACATAATTCATCATAGACATCGTTCCAAGGTCTTAAAAATTTTCTTGGAATAAATTTCCAATCTTTCATATCGGTACTCCACCAATAACCCCATTGGTTGGTGCTGAATAAAAAATATTTATTATCATAAACAGCTATGATAGGATCCGCCGTGGCACGGTGCTTTCCGTTTTGCACAAAATTGGGAATAGGGCAATAACCATAATCAAGATTGATGGGGTTGCAATAAGTAGATTGTCGATCGGGTGTTGAAGAATTCGCTATTGGTTTCTGAGCAATTACGCTTCCACTAAATATGCTACTCAATAGTAGGCCATTAACTAAGATTACCGCTAAGAATAGTATCCTTTTCATAATTACCATTTTGAAGAATAAATATACTATTTATATACATGTAGAACTTAGAAAAAAGTATGGCTTATAAAATAAATTCTTTGTAAACAAACTTATACCCTAGCGGCTCTTATAATATCGGCAAATACCCCCGAAGCTGTTACATCGGCACCCGCGCCTGCACCCTTCACGACTAAAGGAAGTTCGGGATAACGCATTGAATAAAATAAGACTAAATTATCCTTGCCGTATAAATGATAAAAATCGGAACTTAGTTCAATATGTTGTAATCCTACTTTGGCTGTTCCTTTTCCATCCTCTGCAATATTGAAACTTGCTACAAATTTTAACTTGCAATTTTTACCAGCAGCTGATTCATATAATTTTTTGAAATGCGCTTCTTGTTTTTCCATCTCTGTATAAAAATCTTCTACCGAACCATTAAAACAACTTGCAGGTAAAAAAGACTCATTAGTAATATCGGCCATCTCTATTTTATGTCCTGCTTCTCTGGCTAGAATCATAATTTTACGCATTACATCGGTGCCACCTAAATCTAATCTTGGATCGGGTTCGGTATAACCTTCTGCCTGCGCTTGTCGCACTACTTTTGAAAAAGGAATACTGCCATCGTAATTATTAAACACATAATTTAAAGTGCCCGATAAGACTGCTTCAATTCTGTTGATATTGTCTCCACTTCTAATTAAATCGTTTAAAGTACCAATAATGGGTAAACTCGCTCCCACATTGGTTTCAAACAAGAAGGAGGTATTGAATTCTCTAGCCAATGCCTTTAATTTTGCATAATGCTCATAAGGAGATGAGCAGGCAATTTTATTACAAGCCACCACCGAAACTGCCTTGCCTAATAATTGCATATACACATCCGATACTGTTTGATGCGCCGTAACGTCAACAAATATACTGTTGCGTAAATTATTTTCAAGTATGGTGTTTACATACTGAGTAATATTTCCTGTAGGTGCTGCGGCTAATTGTTCACGCCAATTGGTTAAATCAATACCCTCTGCATTAATTAATTGCTTTTTACTATTCGCAATACCCACAATATTTATTTGCAAACGTAGTGTAGCTTGTAAATAAGGAACTTGCTTTTTTATCTGATCTAATAATTTACTCCCTACATTACCCGCACCCGCTATATACACATTCACCTGCTTATAAGTAGTTTCAAAAAATTCTTCATGAAGTACGTTAATGGCCTTGCGTACATCCATTGTGGCAACCACCGCTGAAATATTTTTTTCAGAAGAACCTTGTGCAATGGCTCTTACATTAATACCATTTCTACCCAATACCCCAAACATTTTTCCACTTACCCCAGGATGGCTTTTCATTTGATCACCCACCAAGGCTATAATAGAAACTTCTTTTTCTATAATTAAAGGTTCTACCTTCTGTGTATTTATTTCTTCTTCAAACTCAGCGTCCACTGCTATCTTAGCCAAATGCGCATCTTGCCTATTTACACCCACACAAATAGAATGCTCCGAAGAACTTTGTGTGATTAATATAATATTAATTTGCTTTTTAGCAAGCGCGTCGAATAGTCTTTTAGAAAAACCTGGTATACCCACCATACCACTTCCTTCCAAGCTTAATAAACAAATATCTTTTATACTTGAAATACCTCTGATAAAATTTTTATCAGAAGGGGATTCATTTTTAATAATGGTACCTGCATGGGTTGGATCAAAAGTATTTTTTATCCATACGGGTATGTTTTTTTGCATCACCGGCTGTATGGTAGGAGGATAAATAACCTTCGCTCCAAAATGCGATAACTCCATCGCTTCTTGATAAGAAATTTCAGGAATCTCTTTGGCGTTTTGAACCATGCGCGGATCGGCTGTCATCATACCGCTAACATCGGTCCATATTTCTAAAGCGCTTACTTCTAAAGCTGCTGCATAAATAGCGCCTGTATAATCGGAGCCACCTCTACCAAGTGTTGTGGTATTGCCCTCAATATCCGATGCCACAAAACCAGGTGCTATATATAAATCGAATGCATTTTCAGGGGCTGCAAAATAATTTGCTATAGTTTTATAAGTAAGTGGCTTATCTACCACTGCATTAAAATAATTGGAATTGGTTTTGATAAGTTCACTAGAATTAACCCACTGTTGCTTAATACCCTTTGACTCAAAAATAGCTGAGATAATTTTACTAGATAATAATTCTCCGTAGCTAATAATTTTATCCTGCATGCGCAAAGAAAATTCCTTCAACATAAACAAAGCCTCGGAGTGGCTCTCTAACTCATTAATAAGTTGCTTCACCAAACTTATAGTACCGCTTTGCTCTTTATTAGGAACTAATGCATGAACAGTGTCTAAATATTTTTGCTGAATGTTTTGGATAATGGTTTTGTAAGATTCGTTCCCTTGAGCCGCTGTTTGTGCTAGCGTGATTAACTCATCCGTCACCCCACTCATCGCAGAAACCACTACAATAGTTTTTTCTTTTTGTAAACTAGTAATTACAATAGCCGCCATTTGATTGATTGCCTCTTCACTACCCACCGAACTTCCTCCAAACTTTAAAACCTGCATAACCCTTTTTATTTTTCTATATTAAATAGCCGTAAATATTATCGTCTTTATTTATTTCATCATAATTAATATGATACTTCTTCATATTCTCAATAAGGGTAGTATGATCGGCCTTGGTTCTTAATTCTATTCCCAGTAAGGCTGGACCCGCTTCCTTATTATTTTTTTCTATATATTCAAATCTGGTAATATCATCATAAGGGCCCATTACTTTATTGACAAACTCTTTCAATGAACCTGGTCTTTGTGCAAAGCGGATTAAAAAATAATGCTTCAAACCTTCATAGGCTAAAGAACGTTCTTTAATTTCTTGCATACGTGCAATATCGTTATTACCTCCACTTACTATACATACAATGGTCTTGCCTTTTATTTGATCGGCGTAATGGTCCAAAGCCGCTACAGACATAGCGCCTGCGGGTTCCACTACAATAGCTTCTTCATTATACATTTGTAAAATAGTAGTACAAATTTTTCCTTCCGGTACTAAATGCATATCATCTAAAGCATCCTTACAAAAAGAAAAAGTGACATCGCCCACTCTTTTTACAGAAGCACCATCAACAAACTTATCTATGTTTTCTAATTCAACAGGCTCTCCCGATTTTAATGCCCAGAACATACTAGGCGCCCCTTCTGGTTCTAATCCTATAATTTTTGTACTTGGAGAATGCTGTTTAAAATAAGTACCTACGCCTGCACTTAAGCCACCACCACCCACTGGTACAAATAAATAATCGATAGGGTCCTTGGTAAATGTTTTAATGTCATCTAAAATTTCTACACCCACTGTGGCCTGACCTTCAATAATGGAAACATGATCAAAGGGAGGTATGAATGTCATTCCGTGTTCTAAAGTATAAGCCTTCGCGGCCACTGCTGTATCGTCAAAAGTATCACCTACTAAAATTACTTTCACAAAATCTTCACCAAACATTTTTGTTTGATTTACTTTTTGTTGTGGTGAAGGAATTGGCATAAATACAACACCGCATACGCCTAGTTTTTTGCAACTATAGGAAAAGCCCTGTGCGTGGTTACCTGCACTAGCGCAGACTACACCTTTTGATAGCAAGTCTTTAGAGAGCTGACTCATCATATTATACGCGCCTCTTAATTTATAAGAACGTACAATTTGTAAGTCTTCTCTTTTAAAATAAACATTACACCCATACTTACGAGACAAGTTTGCGTTAAACTGAAGCGGGGTATGTGTTACCACCGGCTTCAATCTTTTGACTGCAGCCTCGATATCGAGTGTAGGTCTATTTATTTTCTTTGCTTCACTCATACTTAATCACTTTTCTATTTTATCCTAACTAAATAATTCTAAAGAACTATTTACCTGGTTGATTCTCTGGTCTTAAACTTCTTACAGTTTTTCCCGCTTGCCACATTTCACTATTGTGTAATTCAGCTAATTCCACTTCTAGTTTTTCACGGTAATCGGCTTTACTATTTAAGTCAATAGAGCGAGCCGATTCTTTTCCTGTAGCAACACTATTGTATAAATCTGTAAATACTGGCATAGTCGCATCGCGGAATTTTTTCCACCAATCCAAAGCACCTCTTTGTGCAGTGGTTGAACAGTTGGCATACATCCAATCCATTCCGTTTTCTGCAACGAGTGGCATTAATGATTGTGTTAATTCTTCCACTGTTTCATTGAATGACTCAGAAGGGCTATGTCCGTTTTTACGCAATACTTCGTATTGGGCTGCAAAGATACCTTGAATTGCGCCCATTAATGTGCCTCTTTCCCCAGTTAAATCAGAAAAAACCTCTTTTTTAAAGTTTGTCTCGAATAAATAGCCCGATCCGATGGCAATACCTAGGGCAATTACCCTGTCCCAGGCCTTTCCTGTGGCGTCTTGGAAGATGGCATAACTAGAATTTAAGCCACGGCCTTGTAAGAACATTCTTCTTAAAGAAGTTCCAGAACCTTTAGGGGCTACCAAGAATACATCCACATCGGCTGGAGGTACAATACCTGTTTGCTCGTTGAATGTAATACCAAAGCCATGAGAAAAATACAAGGCCTTGCCTGGGGTTAAATGTTTTTTAACGGTTGGCCACATCGCAATTTGTGCAGCATCACTTAATAAATAACAAATAATAGTTCCTTTTTCTAAAGCCTCTTCTATTTCAAATAATGTACTGCCTGGTACAAAACCATCAGCAATTGCTTTATCCCAACTTTTTGAATTTTTTCTTTGTCCGATAATTACATTAATACCATTTTCTTTTTGGTTCAATGCTTGTCCAGGACCTTGAACACCATAGCCAATAACAGCGATCGTTTCATTTTTTAATACTTCCTGTGCTTTTGCTAATGGGAACTCTTCACGAGTAACTACATTCTCTTCTGTTCCGCCGAAATTTAATTTTGCCATTTTAATAAGTGTTTAGATTTTTTGTTTAATTTATTTTAAATATTTCTGTAATTTGATTTTTATTTTATACTCTTTTTTTATTATGCTTTATGTAGGTTTTATATTGAAGATTTGTTGATAAAGATTTTACATCGTAAAAACCGCTTCTCTTTTACCTAAGTATTCATTTTCTATCACTTCTTCACTAGGTTGCTTTTTTTCAAAGTCCTTTAACTTTTCGTGAAAGCCGCTACTTTCCTTTATAATAGCCACTCTTGCGCTACGCACGAATTCCACCAAGCCAAAGGGCTCCAAGGCTTTCATCAGTTTATTGGTTTCTTCTCTATGACCTGTTGTTTCAAAAACAATAAAATCTTTTCTAATGGCCACTGCACGCGCACCGTATTCTCTTAATAATCTTTCTACTTTTACTTTCTCTGTAATTTCTTCTGACAATACTTTATATAAGGCTAACTCCTGCCAAACAATTTCATCATTGGTATTGAAATAAGCTTTTAATACTTCTACCTGCTTTTCAATTTGTCTAACAATTTTCGTCACCACATCACGCGACTCCATTACTACAATCGTGAATCGGTGTATGCCGTCAATTTCAGAGGGAGATGTATTTAAACTTCCGATATTAATTTTTCTTCTAGAAAAAATAATAGCAATACGATTCAATAACCCTACTTGGTTTTCGGTATACACTGTAATTGTGTACTCTTGTTTTTCAGTATTTGTTTCCATATTATAATATTTTATTTTAATCTTATTTCACTCACGCTGCAACCCTGTGGTACCATCGGAAATACATTGTTTTCTTTGCCCACCATAACTTCTAACAAATAAGAGCCCTTATGTGCTAGCATAGTTTGAATGGCAGTTTGTAAATCCTTGCGGTGCTCTACTTTAGATCCCTCAATGCCATAAGCCTTAGCTACCATTACATAGTCGGGGCTTTGAATATCTACAAAGGAGTAACGCTTATCGTTAAAAAGTTGCTGCCACTGACGCACCATGCCTAGGAACTGATTGTTTAAAATCATTATCTTAACATCAACTCCTGTTTGCATAATAGTTCCTAATTCTTGAATAGTCATTTGTATACCACCATCTCCTATAACTGCAATGACTGTTCTATCTAATGCACCAAACTTTGCACCAATGGCTGCAGGTAAAGCAAATCCCATGGTACCTAGTCCACCCGATGTTACATTCGATCTTGTTTCATTAAACTTAGCGTACCTGCAAGCCACCATTTGATGCTGGCCTACATCGGTTACTACCACTGCATTTCCTTTGGTTGTTTCGTTTACTATTCTTATCACTTCACCCATGGTCATCTCTTCCGTACTAGGATTCAATTCCTCTTTTATACATTGATCATATTCTTGTTGTGTATAGTCTGCAAAAACTTTTAACCATTCTGATCTATCTTTTTCTTGAATACCTAAAGTAAGCAGTGGTAATGTTTCTTTGCAATCGCCCCAAACACCTACATGGGCTTTTACATTTTTATCTATTTCTGAAGGATCAATATCTAAATGAATAACCTTGGCTTGCTTTGCGTATTTATCTAGTCTTCCTGTAACGCGGTCATCGAAACGCATACCTACTGCAATAAGTACATCACACTCATTCGTTAATACATTCGGACCATAGTTTCCATGCATGCCTAACATGCCTACATTCTGTGGATGATCGGTAGCTAGTGCACTCAAACCCAATATGGTCCAGGCTGCTGGCATGCCTGATTTTTCTATAAAATTTTTAAATTCTTTTTCTGCCTTCCCTAAAATAACTCCTTGTCCAAAAATGACTAAAGGTTTTTTAGCATTATTAATTAAGGCCACCGCTTCATCTATAAAGTTTTTACGAATGACTGGCTTTGGTCGGTAACTTCTTATATGATTACAAGGTGTATAACCTTCATAATCGAAAGATTGTATTTGTGCATTTTTTGTAATATCAATTAATACTGGACCTGGTCTTCCACTTCTTGCTAAATAAAATGCCTTGGCTAATATGCCTGGAATTTCTGTTGCATCAGTTACTTGATAATTCCATTTCGTAACCGGCATGGTGATATTAATAATATCTGTTTCTTGAAAGGCGTCTGTTCCTAATAAGTGAGCGAACACTTGTCCTGTAATACAAACAAGTGGTGTGCTATCAATCATGGCATCGGCTAAGCCTGTTACTAAGTTGGTAGCGCCTGGTCCGCTAGTTGCAAATACCACACCTGCTTTTCCTGAGGTACGCGCATAGCCTTGTCCAGCATGTATTCCACCTTGCTCATGTCTTACTAAAATATGTTTTAGTTTATCGTTGTAATCATAGAGTGCATCATAGATGGGCATGATGGCACCACCTGGATAACCAAATATAGTTTCGGCTCCCTCTGCAATACAAGCTTCTAAAACTGCTTGCGCTCCTGTTAATTTTTTCGTTGCCATAGTCTTTTTTTATAACTGATCGGTCACACAACCTTCACTTGCGTCTTTTACTAATTGTGCGTATTTCCATAAAATACCATTAGTTGCTTTTAAAGCAGGCTGCACATAGGCAGCTCTTCTTTTTACAATAGTAGCTTCATCCACTTTCAATGTCATTTTACGATTCGGTACATTTAATTCAATGATATCATTGTCTTCAACTAGTCCAATCAGTCCTCCTTTATAAGACTCAGGTGTAATATGTCCCACCACAAAACCGTGTGTGCCTCCACTAAAACGTCCATCGGTAATAAGTGCAACCGACTTGCCCAAACCCGCGCCAATAATGGCGGATGTGGGTTTCAACATTTCAGGCATACCAGGTGCTCCCACAGGTCCTACATTTTTAATAACTACTACATCGCCCTTTTTTATTTTTCCTGAATTAATACCCTCTATCAAAGATTGCTCTCCGTCAAATACACGGGCAGGTCCTTCAAACACATCTCCTTCCTTTCCAGAAATTTTTGCAACACTTCCACCCGTAGCTAAATTTCCGTACAATATTTGTAAATGTCCTGTTGCTTTAATAGGACTTTCTTTTGGATGAATAATATCTTGCTTCGTAAAATCTAAATCTGGTACGGTAGCTAAATTTTCTGCCATCGTTTTTCCAGTAACTGTTAAACAGTCTCCATGTATCCAACCAACTGATAACATATATTTCATTACAGCAGGTACACCACCATACTGATGTAAGTCTTGCATTAAATATTTACCCGATGGTTTAAAATCGGCAAGTACAGGAATTTTATCGCTAATGGCTTGGAAGTCGTCTTGCGTAAAACTTACACCCACGCTTTTCGCCATGGCAATCATATGTAGTACTGCATTGGTGCTTCCGCCTAATACCATAATAACTGCTACTGCATTTTCAAATGCTTTGCGGGTCATAATATCAGTAGGCTTAATATCTCGTTCTAATAATAATCGAATGGCCTTGCCAGCATCCTTACATTCTTTTTGCTTCTCTTCACTCAGTGCAGGATTAGAAGATGAATAAGGTAAACTCATGCCCAATGCTTCAATAGCGGAAGCCATGGTATTGGCTGTATACATTCCACCACATGCACCTGCACCAGGGCAAGCATGTTGTATAATTCCTTTGAAATCGGCTTCAGTT
>Ga0207940_1000640_pt1 | contig 11614 bp, 12 predicted proteins | sample LakMenEpi06Jul12_FD_150676 | JGI IMG/M metagenome (GOLD analysis project Ga0207940, IMG submission 150676) | Freshwater microbial communities from Lake Mendota, WI - 06JUL2012 deep hole epilimnion (SPAdes) | ecosystem: Environmental > Aquatic > Freshwater > Lake > Epilimnion/Euphotic zone ... | reverse complement strand
GAAATTGTTCCGCGTGAACTGGAGTACTCGCTCCAAGGATGAATGCGGACATCACGACTATTGGCAGTCTCAGTCTGGCTAAAATAGTCACAATGAGACTATATACGCCGTCCGTACTTGACTATGTAGTCCTCAGGCTCGTCTGTGAAAAGCCCCAGCACGGTTTTGCCATTTCCAAGGAACTCGACGCCGACGAATCTCTTGTCACCGTCATGAAGGTGCGACGACCTTTGGTGTATCGGTCCATCAACAGTTTGGAAGCTGCTGGACTCATTCGGCCATCAAAGACCGAAGCCGGAGATCAAGGCTCTGAACGAACGGTGTACTCCCCAACTGCACGTGGCAAGGCGATTTCAGCAGAGTGGCTGGAGAACATTGTTGAACATCCGAGAGATGCCCGTATAGAACTTCTCGCAAAGTTCGTTCTTCGGAGCCGCGCAAACATGTCCAATAAAGGTTTGGCGAAACGCCAACGCGAAATCTTTTCTGTCTTTGCGCAGGAGTTTAAGGCGAAGGAAAAAGTGGCTGAACCAAATGCAAAGTTGGTTGCACGCTGGAGGTATGAGTCCATTCACGCCATGCTCCGCTTGCTCGATTCGGTGATTGATGGCTGATTGCCTAGAGTTTGAACAAAGGAGAAACACATGATTCACGAAGTGATTGAGAAATGGCACCTGCACATGAAAGGCCAGCTTCCGGGCGGCCTTGATGAATTACTCGATGACAACGTGGTGTTCATTTCTCCAATCGTGTTCACTCCGCAAGAAGGAAAGGCAATTACCAAGCTGTACTTGCAGGCTGCAGGACAGACACTGCCAGGAGAAAAGAAAACGTCGGGCTCCCCTACCAGTGACGATAAATCTTTCCGCTATATCAAGGAAGTTCTCAGCGGCAGCACCGCAGTGTTGGAGTTTGAGACCTATGTTGAAGGTAAGTACGTGAACGGGATTGACATGATTACCTGCAACGAGCAAGGAAAGATCACCGAATTCAAAGTAATGATTCGTCCTCTGCAAGCAATCAATCTTGTGCACAAGCAAATGGGCGAAATGCTCGAACGCATGAAGCCATAGCGAAGTAGTCTTGCTCTATGAGCCCACATGATGAAGACCACTCCAGTCACCGCATCGGATTACTCCGCGCAATGGTGCTGGGTGCCAACGATGGCATTATCAGCACTGCATGCCTCGTTCTTGGTGTAGCTGCAGCCACAGCAGAACGCTCAACGATCCTTACTGCTGGCATGGCAGGCCTTGTTGCCGGTGCGGCAAGTATGGCTCTTGGCGAATACGTCTCCGTTAGTTCACAGCGCGACTCCGAACAGTCTGACATTGCCAAAGAAAAGTGGGAACTCGAACACACTCCAGACATTGAGTTAGCAGAACTTGCAGGTATCTATCGCAAGAAGGGCTTGCCACAAGCACTTGCTCATGAAGTTGCAGTCGAACTCACGAAGCACGACGCTCTCAAGACTCACTTGGCTGAAGAACTTGGCATCCACGAAGCAACGCGTGCTCGCCCAGTACAAGCAAGCGTTGGTTCTGCTGGATCATTTGCTGTTGGAGCCGCCATTCCACTTGCAGCAGTTTCGCTCTTTAGCGAATCCATGCGCTTCACTGGCACTATCGCTGTAGTTGTGCTCACCCTCGTTGCTTTGGGCGTTTCAAGCTCGAAATACGGTGGAGCAAAACCTGCTCGCCCAGTACTGCGTGTGGTCATTGGCGGACTTATTGCTATTGCCGTCACCATGGCAGTTGGCAAGCTGTTCGGTGCTGCTGTCGCCTAAAGGCGTTTCACTGAAACGACGCACACTGTTCCGCTGACTAGCGAAACGGTTTCTGCATCACATTCAAGAATTGAGTCATGGCGCTCGAGATCAATAGTTGAATCTCCGCTTTTTACCTGCGCGCTTCCACCTACTGCAACAACGATGCTTGCGCCATTTAACAATCCAGCATTAGAAATAATCGCCATTTCACCTTCGGCTTCTTTTCGTCGCACCATTAAGTTGATGTCCATGATTGGCCCATCGGTCAGAGTTGCTTCGGTTATCGCATCGCCACGGAACTGAACCACTTGCATTGGTAAGCACGGCAGTTTCTTGCGGTCAACCGACAACAACATGCCAGCACCATCAACTACTGCTAGAAAGCGATTCACGCACTCGATGCGCGAGAAAGGTCCATCTTCATTAACCGGCGCCATGGCAAGACGCCATGTCCATTCCTTGGCACCGTTGCGATCGCTCGCAATTTCGTAGCTTGTTCCACGACCGTTGGCCCATGGCATGGGTGTGTGTTCGCTACTTCGTTGAATTCGCACATCAGGAACCTAGTGGACTAGTCAGCCTTAATTGATGAGATCCTGCGTCCGTTCACCCACAACGAAATGGTGTACCCCTTCAGTGAACGAGTACTCATCAACAGTTTTTGTGCGTTGACATTCGTTTTTGTGGACCAAATAATTGTTGGCTTTCCTTTTGCTGTTGCTCTAATGACTATCGGAGCATTGCGCAGCGGCGAAGTGGCGACTATTGAGTATTTTCTTCCCGACTTTTGAACAATCAGCCCCACATCGGCAAGACCAATGACTGATGCTCCTCCAGTTACTGAACGTGCACCTTCGACTGCAGCAATAGAGGTTGAAGTCGTGCTAGTCATGGTGGTTTCTTCAGACGGTACGTCATCCCCTGAAGATTCATCGCTAGGAAGAGTTGTTTGCGGTGGACTGACAACAGCAACCAAAGTAGATGTGCCAGGCAAAATGTGCTGGCCCCAACCCGTAACGTACAAACCGTTGGTGTAGTAAAGGCCACCCGATCCGGCCCCAATTGGATTCCAAATATAAGTCGCATTTTCTGGATAACCAGTTGGCCAATAGCGTCCGTTCAATAAGCGATCTGCGGGCCATGTGCGCCACTCACCATTACGTCCGCACACGAGCGGAGTGCACACCGAAGTGGTCATTACTTGACCAGTTGCATTGTCGACCAGGTTCCACGTACCAACGCGTGGGCCCTCATACATGTCGACCTGTGGAACACCTGGCACCAGCGTTTCAGTAGCAACTGTGGTGGAAGTGCTGAGTGGATTAATGGTGGTTGATGAACTTGAGTTATAGGCGGCTGGAGTAATAATAACCAGCGTTGCTGAGTAGGAAACGGAATCATCGATCATCCAAGCTTCGACCTCATAGGTTTCACTGGCACTCAAATCACGGAAATCCCATGTGTGGATGTAGCCACCCGCACACGTTGATGCAGAAATCAAACGAGTGCCTGGGTTGGGATAGGTGCCAGTGCTAATGACACTTGCACCATTTCGCAGGGTGTATCCGTACGAGACATCGGTGAATTCAATTCTTGATTGAGTACTTCGCACGCAGAGGGCAACTTGCGCTTGCGACTGGCTAACGCAGTCTTGCCCGCAACTGACTCCGTTGGAGTTGATGACATATACATCAATACCTGTAGCACCAACAGCGTTGGCAGGAGCTGGTGAGACCAGCGCTATTGACCCGAATAGAAACAGAGTTACGAGGACCCGCTTAAGCGCATGTGTTGTCATGAACTCACTGTATCCATGGGGTGTCTCAACGTATTGATTAGCCTCGTTCAATGCCAGCGAATCAACGACTTTCGGGAACGCTGTTCGTCATGGCTTCCAGTATGGGTTTTGCTGTTGTACCAACGATTACACGAACCGCATACGACGAAGGAGCAAATGCTCTCGGTGTCATGACGCCTCGGTTTGTCATTGCCGCACTTCTCATTACAGCAATCCGATTGTTGTTCGGCAAAAAGGAAGGCTGGCCTAACGTCAAGTTGATGATTGCCATGTTTTTCATCGGCGCTATTGGCGTTACTGCAGTGTCGCTTCTCTACTTCATTGCAATTGGCCAAATTGATTCCAGCCTTGCAATTGTGCTGTGGTACGCCTACCCCGTTATCGTCTTACTCATCGCGTGGGTGTTCGAGAAGAAACGTCCCTCGGCAACCATAGTGGTGCCTCTCATTTTGACGCTCACCGGCATTGCTATATCCGCTGGCCAAGTGAAAGGCGGCAACACCACAGCAATCATTTTGGTGGTGAGTTCGTCAATGATTTTCGCGGTGTACATCACCGTGCTCTCCAAGGTCACGCAGAAGATGGGACTACTCACCGGAGCATCAATTCTGAACATGGGGACCGCCACTGGCTACATCGTGGTTGGACTGTTTTCCACTACTGCTTTTGCCCCCGTATTCCCGACAACAGGAAAAGTTTGGCTTCTCATTGCGGGAGCAGCAGCTATAGGAACAACATTGCCGTTCTTGTGCTCACTTGCTGCGCTGAAGCGCATCCCAACTGGCATGTACTCGGTTATCACCACGCTCGAGCCTGTATGGCACATCATCATGGGCGTCATATTCCTGGGCGAAGTGATGACAGATAATCGCATCATTGGCGCAAGCCTCACCGTTGGCGGCCTATTGCTGTTCTCGGCCTTTGAAGTACGGAACAAGGACACGTCAACACCCGTGACGATTTAGGGCTTAATGGTGGGCGTTGAGGGACTTGAACCCCCGACATCTTCCTTGTAAGGGAAGCGCTCTAGCCAACTGAGCTAAACGCCCGGATTACAGATTTCTGAGTTTAGTGGTGAATCTGTTCGGCCACTCCCGCCAAGCCTGAAATAATTTTCTGGCGGAAAAACACCGATTTGTTGCCTAGACGCGTCCAATTGAACCTAGACACTTAAGCCAGAAATCCAAGGACGTCCAATAGGGGTCTGAAGGAGCCCTTCAACATCGCACTGAATCAAATAATGAATGAATTCAGTTTCAAGACAGCTATCGGGAAGATGCCCACTCCGTGCAAATTGTTCAATTGACAACCTGCAGAACTCTGCGTACTCCCGATATCCCCCGACGTCTTTCCATTCTTCACTTCGAAAGGCATCCGAAGATATCTGGTCGTGTTTTGCTAACCACCATGCTGTGTGCGCGTCAATCGCTGGAGCTCGATTGTCCTGTGGTGAACACAGATACAGCAATGCAGAAGAAACCCTTATCCCCAGTTTAGAGAGTTCACTTCCCTGAATGAATTCAAAACCTTCTATCGGTCCACGTTGGGCATGTTCAGATAGCTGCAGAAACAAACTGCCCATATCGGGCACTTGCAAACTGACAAATTTCGAAACCTGAGCTATATCTTCAAGAGAGTTTTTACAAGAAAATACGCAAGCAATATACAGAAGTCGATTGAAATCATCCTTTGGCGTCATCTCATTGAATGCCGTTCTCGCCAATGAGCGAGTTACGAGCTTTGGTAAATTCCAGTCCTCCAAGTTTGACATACCTGAAATTTCATCCCGCCAGATGAAACCGTCACGAAATCCTCCGTCCACCCCATAAAGATTTCGTTTATCTGCGACATACGCATTCAGAAGCGCAACGAGTCGCGACCATGCGGCACGTGAAACTGGCTCAGCCATGGTTGCTTCGAATTTCTCTCAGGGCTTCTAGCAATTCCGGAGTCGCTGCGACTATCGGTGTTCGTTTTGACGCGTACTCGGTAACCGCGAGATCACGATCTTCGTGTTCTGAAAATGACACGCCTGCTTCTTCGCAGATCATGATGCTGGCCATGTAGTCCCATACACCGTGGCTATGGAAATCGATCCAGCCATCGAGTACGCCTTGTGCGACTAAACAGATGTCGAGCGCCGCAGCACCAAGCGCACGGAACTGTGCCCACTTCGGACGAAATGACGCCAAACCAGAAACGCCAACCACTGCTTGCTTCAATTCGGTGCAACCTGAATGCGACATGCGCTTGCCATTGTGAAACGCTCCGTCACCGCGAGTTGCCCAGTAACGATCTTTTCCCGACGCTTGATTAACTACGAGCGCAGCACGTGGTCCGTCTTGGTCAATCGCGCACAGTGCGGTGGCGTACCACTGCACTCCTCTGCTGGCATTCGTTGAACCGTCAAGAGGGTCCATGATGACCATGATGGTGTCTGCACCGAAATCACCTGTTCGTTCACTCTCTTCGGAAAGCACTGCACAGCCAGCAGCGTGCAAGATGGCTAAGGCTGCGTTATCGGCCGCGACATCTACCGAGTATTGAGTGTGACGAACTCCCGAAAGCTCCCAATCGGTGTTTGACTCAAGAACTACCGCAACTGCGTCAGCAACTTGGTTGAGCAAAGCCAAAATGTCGGCATTCGAACTTGATCGTGAAAGTTTCATGAAGGTTTACCGTTCGTCGCGAACGAACGGTTGCCCAAGCATTTTTGGCGCACCAAGCAAGCGGCGTGCCCGTGGTGTTGACAGCATCACCAACACGAACAACGTTGCTACATACGGAAGCATCTGCACAATTTCTGGCGGAAGAATGTTGATCTGCTGGCCCTGCAATGTGAATGGCACTTGCAGCGTGAACCCGAACAGCACGGCTCCTGCAATGGCGCGCAACGGACGCCATGCTGCGAACACCACGAGTGCTAGTGCGATCCAGCCAATTCCGTTTGTGGTGGCTGCTTGGCTCCATGCCGTGCCTCGGGCAAGCATGAACCAACCACCCGCCAAGCCCATGAGCGCTCCGCCCAAGATGGTGTGAACAAACCGGACTGTTGCAACTGATACGCCTTGGGCGTCCACTGTTGCTGGTGCGTCACCCGTTGCGCGCAAGACCAAACCGGGACGGGTTCTGTTGAGATACAGCGAGCACACCAACGCGCCGGCCCACGTGAGATAGGTGAAGATGTCGTGGCCAAACAGGATCGGACCAAGTACTGGAATATCGGACAGTGCACCCAAGTTCATTGGCTCAATAGTCACTGGACGTGTTTTGCCTTCTACGGGTTTGCCAATGAATTGAGATAATCCGTTTCCAAAGATCACGAGCGCTAAGCCCGCAACAATTTGGTTTGCTCGCAACGTAATGGTGAGAGTTGCGTGAACGGTAGCCATTGCGACTCCAACCAGCACCGACAGGAACAATGCCAACCACAAGTTGCCCGTGCCGTCTCCTACCAAGAATGCCGTCACAGCGCCCATCAACAAAATGCCTTCAACTCCTAAGTTGATGACACCCGATCGCTCGGTGAGAATTGCGCCAAGCGTGGCAAGAATAAGCGTGGTTGCGATGCTGATGGCATCAGAAAACGTGAGGATCCAAACGTTTGAGTTCACGACGCCACACTCACTTGCTGAACACGTCGGATGCGCAAGCGGTTGCGCCTAAACACTTCCCCGCCGAGCGCAAACAACAGCACCGAACCCTGCAGAACAACAGCAATGGAAATTGGAACTGGGTTAGACGAAATTTGCAGCGAAGCTCCACCTTCGCGCAAACCAGCAAACAAGATTGCAGTGAGAATCACGGCAACGAAGTTGTATCGAGCAAGTGCAGCAACCACGATGCCTGCGTACCCAAGACCAATTTGCAGAAGGCCTGGGTCTACTTTGCCAGCTGGCCCAACCACATACATCGAGCCAGCAAGACCTGCCAATGCCCCCGAGAACAACAACACCGAGAGCGTGAGTTTTGTTGAACTCATTCCCGCATAGCGAGCAGTGTTCGGCGAATCAGCGAATACCGAAGTCTCGTATCCATAGTTTGAACGCTTCATGAACCAGTACAAGCCAATGGCAAGTGCCACTGCAATGAGCACAGTTGGATAGGTACGTGTTGTGCCAAAACTACTGAGACGAGCAGATTCCTCAATTAGGCGACCTTGTGGGAATGACGTGGTTGGGTCGCGGAACATTCCTCGGCTACCAAAGATGAAGTAATTCACCAGGTTGAGAGCCACGTAATTCAGAAGCAACGAGCTCACGATTTCGCTCGTACCCAACTTTGCACGCAATACCGCTGGAAGCAACACCCACAGCGCTCCGCTCAATGCACCGAACAACAGCACAACTGGCACAGCGGCAAAGCCAGGCAATGCCCCTGCCAACACAATTCCTGCCCAAGCAGAGCCAATCATGCCCAAATACATTTGGCCCTCTTGGCCAATGTTGAACAAGTTCATTCGAAATGCAAAAGCAGCCGCCAGACCCGTGCAAATAAGTGGAGTGGCAGAACCCAGCGTGTTGGTGATGCCTTTGGTGGAGGCATATCCGCGTTCAATCAGTAGCCACAGCGTGCCAATTGGTGAATGACCGGTGAGAGCCAAAAACACTCCACCAACAACAAATGCAAACAACAACGAAAGTGCCGGCACGGCGGCATACAGCCACTTCGGTGTTGATAAACGAGCCTCTAGCTCTATGCGCACATTTCCAATGATCACGAAAGACCTGCCATAGCCAAACCGACTGCCTCTACATCCACCTGATCGCCCACAGCTTCATGAACAACAGATCCGCGATACAGCACGAGTATCTTGTCTGCAAGCGTGAGCACCTCATCGAGGTCTTCGCTGATAAGCAGAATCGCTTTGCCCGCACTTCGAGCCTCATCGAGCAACTTATGCACGGCCTCTACTGCCCCAACATCGAGGCCTCGGGTTGGCGAGCACACCACCAATACGCGGGCATTAGCCCCAGCAGCGAAGATCTCACGTGCAAGTAGAACCTTTTGCGAATTACCACCGGAAAGCTTTCGCGTAGCGGTAAGTGCGTTTGGCGTTTTGATTTCCAATTGCTTAATGAACGCTTCGGCTTCGGCATGTGCAGATTTTCGATCTACCAGGAAACCGCGATCACGAGTGAGCACAAGGTTGTCGACAATGGAAAGCGATGGAGCAAGCCCAGTGCCAAGGCGATCTTCTGGAACATAAGCAAGACCAGCTTTTCGAACCTTGCGAGTGCCAACACCATTTACGCGCTCGCCGTTGATTGACACCTCGCCACTTGTTGGTGCCATCAAACCAGCAACGATCTCTGCGAGTTCGCGTTGACCATTACCCGACACACCGGCAACACCAACGATTTCTCCGGCACGTACATCAAAGGAAACCTGTGAGATTCGATCCACGCCATCTTTCGTGAGCCCAACATTTGACAGGCTCAGCAGCGTTTCCTTCGCTTCGCCGCGGGAACGTCTTGGCGAAAGATCAATGTCTCTTCCAACCATCAACTCAGCAAGCTTGCGCGTGTCTGCTTCGCCTCGAGCAACTGAACCAGTTACATGACCATCTCGCATCACCGTCACGCGATCGGAAATATCAACAACCTCGCCCAGCTTGTGACTGACGAATACCACAGATTTTCCCGCTTGCGTCATTGCACGAACTGTTTCAAACAACTTCTCAACTTCTGGCGGAGCTAACAATGCAGTTGGCTCATCGAGCAACAGAATTTCTGCGCCGTGATACAACGCCTTCACAATTTCCACACGCTGACGTTGGCCTGCAGAAAGCTCGCCCACCACTGCACGTGGGTCAAGTGGCAAGCCGAAACGTTCGGCGACTTGCGCAACTTGATCTTCTAAATCGTTCGCGCGCAAGAAAAACGGCAATTTGCGGTGACCTAGAACAACATTCTCAGCAACCGTAAAACGATCCACCAATCGGAAGTGCTGATGCACCATGGCAATTCCGTTTTGCAATCCGTGACGCGGACTGGTGAGTCGCACTTGAGTTCCGTTGCGCAACACTGCGCCTTCATCTGGTTTATACAAACCACACAGCACCGAAGCAAGGGTGCTCTTACCAGCGCCGTTCTCACCAAGCAGTGTGTGTACTTCACCTGGGAGCAAATCGAAGTCCACACGGTCGTTCGCAAGAACGCCAGGGAAACGTTTGGTTACTTGACGGGCCGATAGTGCAAACAGGGTCGCACCGCCTGAGCGGTGCGACCCCATTGCGGCCTCCGTGGAGGCATCACTCATAGAGAACTAGCTCTTTGGAATTTCGCCAATAACACCTTCAACAAGGTACTGCATACCGAGCAGGTCGCCCAAAGGCGCTGCTACTCCAGCTGCAATGACTTCCTTGCCAGTGTTGTCGTTGATTGGTCCAGTGAAAGGAGCAAATGATCCATCAATGATTGCAGCAGCCTTCTCAGCAATGAGAGCCTGTGTTTCTGCGCTTACTGAAGAACCGAATGTTCCAAGCTTGACCGTTCCGTCTGCCATGTTGCCGTAGTACTGCGATACGTCGCAGGTGCCTGCAGCGAATGACTTAGCGGCGTTGATGTAGTACGGGCCCCAGTCCCAAATAGGAGCGGTGAGCCAGGTGTCTGGGAAGTTGCCAGCAAGCGTGTCGGAGTTGTAGCCAACCCACTTAGCGCCAGCTTCAAGTGCTGCTTCACCAGTTGCAGTTGAGTCCTGGTGCATACCAAGAACATCTGCGCCTGCTTGCAACAAGGCTTGTGCTGCTTCTTTTTCCTTAGCTGGATCAAACCATGTTGAAGTCCACGTAACTTGAACAGTTGCTTCTGGGTTCACTGAACGTGCGCCCAATGTGAAAGCGTTCAAACCGCGAACAACTTCTGGAATTGGGAATGCTGCAACGTAACCGAGCTTTCCAGTTGGTGATGCTGCGCCTGCTGCGATACCCGAGAGATAACGAGCTTCTTCAGCTGCACCGAAGTATGTACCCAAGTTCGTTGAGGTCTTGTAACCAGTTGCGTGCTCGAAGCACACGTTTGGATACTTGGCCGAAACTTCAAGCATTGGGTCCATGTAACCGAACGAGGTTCCGAAAATCAGGTTGTAGCCCTCGGCTGCAAGCTGGTCAAAAGTTGCTGCGGATTCTGCACCTTCTGGAATGTTTTCCAAACGGGTAACAGTGATGCCGAGCTCTGCTTCGAGCGCAGCAATACCTTGGTCATGCTGATAGGTGTATCCAGCATCTCCAGGTACACCGATGTAGACAACGGCAACTTTCAAGTTGCTGTAGTCGCCACCAGCGGCTGCTGTGGTGTCTGAGGATTCACTGCTTCCGCCGCATGCTGCAAGTCCTACGACCGCAGCTGCTGCAAGGGCAATCCCCTTGAGGTGTTTCATTTTCATCTAATTGCTCTCCCCCTATGCACAATGCATAGCCATTGTTGGTTCTCCGCGCCGGCTGGCACGCCCCGACAATAACACGGACTGGAGAGCTCAAAATCCCTAGAAACACTGCGTTTACAAAAATTTTGATGTCTTGCCAACTAACCTGAAAGCGTATGAAAACCTCCCTTGATGGCCTGATCGATGAGTCCGTCACCATCATTCGGGAAGTGGCGGCAGAGTTTGAGCGGCCCGTCTTGCTGTTCTCAGGTGGAAAAGATTCAGTGGTCATGTTGCATCTCGCGATGCGTGCCTTTGCACCTGCGCGGATACCTTTCCCTGTAATGCACATTGACACCGGGCACAACTTCCCTGAAGTCATTGAGTTTCGAGATCGTTGCGTTGCAGATACAGGCGTGCAGTTGATTGTGGGGTCGGTGCAAGCATCTATTGACTCTGGGAAAGTTGCCGACGTGTCAGGCCCACGTGCCAGCCGTAACCCTTTGCAAACCGTCACGTTGCTTGACTCCATTGCCGAACATCGGTTTGATGCCGTTTTTGGCGGCGCTCGTCGAGACGAAGAGCGTGCCCGCGCCAAAGAGCGCGTCTACTCACACCGCGACTCCTTCGGCCAGTGGGACCCAAAGAATCAGCGTCCAGAACTATGGGGCATTTACAACGGT
>Ga0207940_1000626_pt1 | contig 11741 bp, 12 predicted proteins | sample LakMenEpi06Jul12_FD_150676 | JGI IMG/M metagenome (GOLD analysis project Ga0207940, IMG submission 150676) | Freshwater microbial communities from Lake Mendota, WI - 06JUL2012 deep hole epilimnion (SPAdes) | ecosystem: Environmental > Aquatic > Freshwater > Lake > Epilimnion/Euphotic zone ... | reverse complement strand
AATTGTTGACCGCCTGGCATATCCAGATGAAAAGAAATTAATCGCTAGAAGCGCTGAGTTGATCGCATGAGAAAACTCATTGGAACTTTACTCACAGCGCTCTTTTTTCTTGCGCCACTCTCACCCGTTCAAGCTGACTCAACAATCATTCGCATTGTTAGTCCTGCCCACCAGACTTTTACTGGTGAATTTAGAAACGATGACCTAGCTCAAGAACTAACACCTTCAGGAAGATTAGGCCAATTGGTTTATGTTCCAGTCTCTCGTTCAAAGATTTGGGTTATTGATCCAGCTCTCATCGATGAAATTACTGCGATGACCGGTGAGTATAAATTGGCAACTGATGCAACACCTGTGGGTTCACAAATCGCCTCTAGTTGGTTAGGACAGTTACAGAAAGTTTCTAAAGGCAATGAAGTGATTGCACTTGCTTATGGCAATCCCGATATCAATTTAGCTAAGTCTTTAGCTCCTAGTGAATTAAAAATGTATTACTCATTTGGAAAATCTCAACTACAGATTGCATTAGGACGTATTGTGCGCATCGACCCAGATGGCGGCTGGAGCACAGGTAAATCAAAGCTCAGCCCGCTACTCAAAAAGAATTACAGTGATAGCCGCAAAGCACTCACTCGTTTATCGCGCGCAGTTGAAGATGCTGATTTAATGTTAATGCGCGCTCGACTAGGTCGGCTTTTATCGCCATCGTTAGATAAAGATTCTCGTGACTATTTCTCATATAGCGCAAAGGCTGCAGTAGATGCACAAGTGCGAAAACTGCGAATTAATCCAGGTAAGTACCAAGTGACAACTGAATCGGCAAAGCTGCCGGTAACAGTAATTAATGAGTTTGCAGTTGATGTCATGGTGAATATAGAAATGACACCTATGAATTCTCGGGTAGTTGTTGAGAACTTTGCCGGTGTTGTTGTGCCAGCAAACTCGAAGAAGCAGTTAGAGCTCACCCTTGATGTCATTGCCCCAGGGGAAACCACGATTTTCGCCCAGATCACCGATGCCACAAGTGTGGATGTGGTGCCACCATCTATTTTGCAGATTAATTCAACAGTTATTGATAAACGTGTGACATGGTTTACCACGGGAGCAGCCATCCTGCTCTTGCTTGCAGCGGTTGCCCAAAGTGTTCGCAGAGTGAGAAAGGGGCGCAAGGATGAAATCTAATGAGCTATTTCGCGCCTCTGGAATCATGGCACTTGGAACAATTATCTCTCGTATTACTGGATTTATCCGCGGCATCTTAATTGTTGCAGTACTTGGAACGGCGCTACTTGCTGATACTTACAACGTTGCAAACACAATGCCTAATATTTTGTATAACTTACTCGTGGGTGGTGCACTCACCGCAATCTTTATTCCACAGTTAGTGCGCTCATTTGATCATGAAGATGGCGGGGATGGTTTTGCTTCACGCTTAATTACAACTATTTCTATCATTTTATTTCTACTAGTTGCCGTGGGAATGTATTTTGCTCCAGCTCTTGTGCGCTTATATGCACCTGAGTTTTTCACTGCAGGCTTTGAAACCGAAAAAGAGATTGCAATTGCTTTCACTCGCTACTGCTTACCTCAAATCTTCTTCCTTGGCCTTTTCACAATGCTGGGCCAAGTTGCTAATGCCCGTGGCTCTTTTGCTCCTTTGATGTGGGCACCTATCGCTAATAACATTGTCGGAATAGCCTTATTTGGCGCTTTTCTTGTTTTCTCACCATCGCTGAATATCGATAACATCTCAAATATCCAAGTGCAGGTTTTGGGGTGGGGAACAACGCTCAGTGTTGTTGTCCAAGCCTTGGTATTAGTCCCAGTCATTAAAAGATTAGGAATCAAACTACGCCCACAGTGGGGCGTAAAAGGTCTTGGTAAATCATTTGGTTTAGCGGGCTGGACGCTTATTTATGTTTTGATTTCACAGCTTGGCTATTTAGTAACAGTAAATGTTGCAACAAGTGCTGCGGTGCGAAGTGCGCAAGAGGGAATAGAGCGTGGTGTTGGATATACCCCTTACACATTTGCTTACTATGTAATGCTTTTGCCGTATTCAATCGTCACAATCTCAATCATCACAGCAATCTTGCCTCACATCTCACGCCTTGCTTTGGAGAAAAAGGCTGAGGAAGTTCGTGAGCAGTTAATCCGCGCAATTAGACTTGTTGGTGTTATTACTATTCCTAGCGCAGTTGCCTTCTTATTATTTGGCCCACTTATTACATCGGTTCTCTTTATTGGTATTCCTTTAGAAGATGCAAGATATATCGGTTATGTATTGGCCGCCTTAAGTTTTGGTTTAGTTGCATTTTCTATCAACTTAATCTTGATCCGTGGCTTTAATGCATTTGAAGATACTCGCACACAAGTTATTTCAATTTTAATTATTAATATTATTGCTGTCGGACTTTCCTATCTTTCACTTGCCACACTGCGCAATCAGTGGGTGACAATCGGTTTGGGTGCAGCTTTCTCAATCTCATATTTGCTTGGCTTATTCGTCACGCTCTCATTGCTTAAAAAACACACGGGGAAGATCTCTTTGAGAGATTTCGGTGGTCAACACCTTCGCTTATTCGGAGCCTCGTTCGGAGTGATGTTGCCACTGTTTGCACTCACTCAGTATCTAGATTGGGTTGGCGTTGAAATGAGCCTAATCGCTAGATTAGGAGAGTTGGTTGTTGTTATAGGTGCAGCATTTGTTGGCTACTTAATCGCTGGCAAAGCTGCAGGTGTTGAAGAGATTACAATGATTAGACATTTAAAGAACTCTGTTTTACGGCGTCCAGGCGCAGCGGAATAAAGAAGATACGTTACGGGTTATAGGGAGTACATATGAGTGAAGTTAGAGATGTAGTAATTGTTGGATCAGGCCCAGCTGGATACACAGCTGCCATTTACGCATCTCGCGCGCAGTTAAACCCAATTATTTATGAGGGTTCGGTAACTGCAGGCGGCGCACTCATGAACACAACTGAAGTTGAAAACTTTCCTGGATTCATTGATGGCGTAATGGGTCCAGATCTTATGGACAGCATGCGAAAGCAAGCAAAGCGCTTTGGAACAGAGTTAATCACTGATGACATTGTTGAAATGGATTTATCAGGTGAGATTAAAGTTTTAAAAGATGGCTCAGGCAATACTGTTAAAGCAAAGGCTGTCATTCTTGCAACAGGTAGTGCATACCGTGAAATTGGTTTAGTTAATGAAAAGCGTTTATCTGGTCACGGTGTTTCTTGGTGTGCGACATGTGATGGTTTCTTTTTCCGTGGACAAACAATTGCAGTTGTTGGCGGGGGAGACTCAGCAGTTGAAGAAGCAACTTTCTTAACACGCTTTGCTGAAAAAGTTATTTTGATTCACCGTCGTGATTCATTGCGTGCATCAAAGATCATGGCAGAGCGCGCAGCAAATAATCCAAAGATTGAATTTCTGTGGAACTCTGAAGTAACAGATGTTCTAGGAGCAGATAAAGTCTCTGGTTTAAAGATTAAAAATACTGTTGATGGTTCTGAATCAACTTTGGATGTAACAGGCCTATTTGTTGCTATCGGACATATTCCGCGCAGCGAGTTAATCATTGGGCAGATTGATCTAGATTCTGAAGGCTATGTAAAAGTAGAAGATCGCTCAACTAGAACAAATATCAAGGGCGTCTTTGCCTGCGGTGACTTGGTCGACCACACCTACCGCCAAGCAATCACAGCAGCTGGTTCTGGCTGCGCCGCAGCGCTGGATGCTGAAAGATTCCTCTCAGGACACTAAAGTTCTCAACCTAAACACACATATCAAGGAGTAAATAATGGCCACGAGCAAAGTAACTACAGCGACATTTGATGCTGAGGTTTTAAAGAGCAGCACGCCTGTATTGGTGGATTTCTGGGCTGAATGGTGTGGCCCATGCCGCGCTGTGGGACCAATTCTTGAAGAGATCTCTGATGAATACGGCTCAAAGCTAAAGATCGTAAAGCTCAATACCGATGAAGAGTCTGCAATTGCAATTAAGTATGGAATCTCATCAATTCCAACAATGAATGTTTTTGTTAATGGCGAAATTGTGAAGACAATTGTTGGAGCAAAGCCAAAGCCTGCGATGTTGAAGGAACTTGAAAGCTTTCTCTCTTAAATAAAATGTCTGACCTTTCAGAGTCCGAGATTCGTTCTTTTCAACAAGCCCGTGGTTTAAGTGTCACTGGGCTTGTTGATGAGGTCACGGCTCGAGCCCTTGAAGAAGCGCAATGGAAACTCGGGGATAGATCTTTAAATCTGCAAGAGCCACCATTAATGCATGGTGATGATGTTGCAGCTTTGCAATCACGCTTAACTGAAATGGGTTTTGATTGTGGGCGAGTGGATGGAATTTATGGTCCCCGCACAGAATTAGCAGTAAAAGATTTTCAGAAATCAGTAGGTGCAACCGTTGATGGAAAATGTGGCCCTGCAACAATCATTGCTTTGATTCGTTTAACTAAAATTGTTTCTGGTGGTGCTCCATCTGTTTTGCGTGAGAGTGCAAATCAAAAAAATCGTGGACCAGCACTTGCCAATAAAACTATTGTTCTAGACCCTGATGGTGATGATCCACTTGTTTATGATGTCGCTGTTCGTACTGAAGGGCGCTTGCTTGCACTAGGTGCTTCTGTTTTCTTAACACGTGGTGCAACTAATAATCCCAGTGAAAAAGAGCGTATTGCTTTCACAAATAACAGCAACGCCGATCTAATGATTTCATTGCATGAAGATAGTTATAAGAATGAAAGCGCTCATGGCGCAGCAACTTACTTTTATGGCAGCGAAGCCCATGGTGTGCACTCAATTGTTGGAGAAAGATTTGCTTCTTTAGTACAGCGTGAAATATGTGCTCGCACTGACTTTGCTAACTGTCGCACACATGCCATGACATGGGATCTACTGCGTTTGACTAAAGCACCGGCAGTTCGTATTGATTTGGGTTATAAAACTAATCCAGGCGATATTGGCCGTATGTCTCGTCCTGATTTTCGTGATGTGATTGCAGAAGCCCTTGTTATTGCAATTCAGCGCCTCTATTTAGCTGCTGAAGATGATGCAAAAACAGGAACTTTGCGTATTTCCGATCTGCGTAAAGCCGGTATCCGTCGATAATAAGTGCTCGGCTATGTGCCGGCATATGGGAGACTTAAGCCATGTCTGATGTAACGCCACGCCATGCAACAGGTGCGCCTCAAAATCTAGAGGAGCGCTTTGCTGGACGTGCTGCGCATATGAAACCCAGTGAGATTCGCTCACTCTTTGCTGTTGCATCTAGACCTGAAATTGTTTCTCTAGCTGGTGGAATGCCAAATCTTTCAGCACTTCCAATGGGAATGATGGCTGATGTTGTTCAAAAACTTATTTTAAATAACGGTGCGGAAGCTTTGCAATATGGAAGCGGTCAAGGACATCCAAAACTTCGTGAGCAGATCTGCGAAATGATGGCGCTAGAAGGAATTCGCGCTAATCCTGATGATGTTTTAGTAACAACTGGTTCGCAGCAGGCTCTAGATTTAATTTCTCGTATCTTTATTGATCCAGGTGATGTTGTTTTAGCAGAAGCACCTTCATACGTTGGCGCACTGGGTACTTTCCATCAATATGAAGCTAAGGTTGTTCACGTTGAAACCGATGATTTGGGATTAGTTCCTGATGGTTTGCGCGCTGCAATTAAGAGTGTGCGTGCATCTGGCCGTCGAATTAAGTTTCTCTACACAATCCCTAACTACCAAAACCCTTCAGGAGTTCTACTACCTGCAGATCGGCGTACTGAAATCTTAAATATCTGTCGCACAGAAGGCATCTTTGTTGTTGAAGATAACCCTTATGGCCTACTTGGCTTTGATAAGCCATCTCCAAATGCCATGCGCGCTGAGGATTCAGAGAATGTTATTTATTTAGGCTCTTTTTCAAAGACGATTGCTCCAGGAATGCGTGTGGGCTGGGCGCTTGTGCCGCCATCTCTGAAAGAGAAGTTAATTATCGCAAGTGAATCCTCAATTTTGTGTCCTTCTAATTTTTCACAGTTAACTATCTCTAGTTATTTAGCTGATCAACCATGGCGCGATCAGATCGCATCTTTTTGCGAGCTGTATAAGGTGCGCCGCGACGCGATGCTTGAATCATTAGATGAGCACTTCCCAGTAACAGCTAAATGGACAAAGCCTGGCGGTGGTTTTTACGTCTGGGTTACTTTGCCAGAAGAAATTGATACTAAAGCGCTAATGCCAAAGGCGATTGTTGCCAAGGTTGCATATGTGCCAGGCACAGCTTTTTATGCAGATGGTTTTGGTTCTTGGTCTATGCGCTTGTCATATTGCTACCCAACACCAGAGCGCATCCGTGAAGGTGTGAAAGCTTTGGGCGGGGTTATTAAGACCGAGATGGCTCGCCGCGGCGGAAACCAACTTAATTAATTATTAATCACCTTAGCAATACGTTTTAAATCCTCTGCTCCAGCAAACTCAATAACAATTGTTCCCTTTTTAATGCTGCCTTGAATAGAAACTCTAGTGTCGAGTGAATCTCCCATGGTGTCAGCAATCTCTTGAAGTTCAGGGCTGGCCGACTTTGTTGCCTTTAACTTCTTTGCACCTTTTCGCTTAGGCGCACCAGTTGAGATGATTTCCTCAGTTGCACGCACGCTCAAACCTTCAGCGACAATGCGCGCAGCTAGTTTTTCAATCTCTGCTGAATCACTAAGACCTAAAAGTGCGCGAGCGTGTCCAGCGCTAAGTGCTCCTGTAATAAGTTTTTGTTGAACCGCAGTTGGTAAGTTCATTAAACGGATGGTGTTAGAGATCAGTGGACGTGATCGTCCAAGTTTTGCTGCCAGTTCATCATGTGTGCAGTTAAAGTCGGTAAGAAGTTGTGAATAGGCAGCTGCTTCTTCGAGTGAGTTAAGTTGGCTGCGGTGGATGTTTTCGATCAACGCCTCGCGCAAAAGTTCATTATCTGGAGTTTGACGAATGATGACAGGAATGGTTTTTAATCCGGCAGCTTTAGCCGCGCGGAATCTGCGCTCTCCCATAATTAACTCATATGAACCATTTGGTTTTTGGCGAACAACAGGTGGTTGCAAAATACCGATCTCTTTAATGGATGCCGTTAACTCATTGAGTGCATCAACATCAAAGTGTTGGCGGGGTTGGCGCGGATTAGCAGAGATGAGATTGACGTCAACTTCATTTTGAGTTGCAACTTCTTGCCCAGCAACAGTTAATGATGTTGGAATCAATGCATCGAGATTTGTTCCGAGTCCTCCACGACGTGCCATTATGCAATCTCACCTTCACGCTTGTAATTAATTGAAACAACATTGGAATCAAAAGGTTTTCCGCGCTCAGCTAATTCGCGAGCAACTGACATATAAGCAATAGCTCCAGGTGATGAAGCGTCATATGTCATTACTGTTTGATTAAATCCTGGTGCCTCTGAAACGCGCACGGCACGTGGAATGGGAATATCAATTAACTCATTCGGATAATGTTTGCGGATCTCATCTGCAACATCATTAGCAAGACGTGTGCGGCCATCAAACATTGTTAAAACAAATGTTGAAAGCTTAAGTGATGAGTTCAAACGCTTCTTAACTAATTCATATGTCTTTAATAATTGTGATAAACCTTCAAGTGCGTAGTACTCACATTGAATTGGAATTAACATTTCTTTTGCAGCAGTTAACGCATTAATTGTTAACAAACCAAGTGATGGTGGACAATCAATAAAAATATAATCAAGTGGCTCACCTTCAGCAATGCGCTGCGTCGCTAACTCATCAATGGCATCTTTTAATCGCATCTCACGTGCAACCATGGGAACTAATTCAATCTCTGCTTGTGCAAGTGAAGTATTTGATGAAACACATTCAAGAGATGGAAATCCTTTTACTTTTTGAATCGCTTGCGACATTGTTAAATCGCCCATCAAAACTTCATAAATTCCGGCGTTTTCTAGGTGCTCTACCCCCAGGGCAGTTGAGGCATTTCCCTGTGGATCTAAATCAATAACTGCTACCCGTAGCCCACCCATAGAAAGGGCTGCAGCTAGGTTGACTGTGGTGGTGGTTTTGCCGACCCCACCCTTTTGGTTGGCCACGGTGATAATTCGAAGGGAGGCTGGTTTTGCCATCGCCTCTTTTAAGCGGCGTGTGCCAATAACCTTCTTTGTTTCACGTGAATCATCCACGGAGGTTAGTTAAGCACCTTTGCGCACTTCTACTATGCGTCCGAGCTCAATGCCCTCAAGATTTACCTCGTGGAGCATCGCTTTAGGCACAGATTTCATCTCTTCTTCGGCTGATTTGCCCTTAATGGCCATGAGGGAGCCATTGGTCTTTAAAAGGTGCCAGCTCATTTTCTTCAACTTCTCAAGGGGGGCCACTGCCCTGGCTGTTACGTAGTGGGCAGTTGTGCGCACATCCTGGGCTTGGCCCCGGATTACCTCAATATCAAGGCCTGCTACGGCCTCTTTTAGAAACTCAACTCTGCGCTCAAGGGGCTCAATCAGGACCACTTTAAGATCTGGACGGGCCAGTGCGATCACGATTCCAGGCAGACCTGCCCCAGAGCCGATATCAAAGACTATGGAGCCCTCTTTTAAAAGGGAGGTTACTGGCAGGCAGTTAAAGATGTGGCGATCCCAGATCTTGTCAGCCTCGCGTGGACCGATTAACCCACGCTCAATTCCAGCGCTTTCAAGGAAAGCGGCATAGGCGTGAACCCGATCGATATCAGGGAAATATCGCTCGATCAGGGTTTCACGTGAAACCTGCATTTAGGCTGGATAGATAACGACGTAGCGGTTTGGGTCTTCCCCATCAGATTCGCTACTTAGGCCTAGCTCTTGGATTGTGTCGTGGATGATTTTGCGCTCAAAGGCGTTCATTGGAGCTAGTTTGATTGAAGCACCAGTCGACTTTGCCTCTTCAGCCATCTCGTTGGCAAGCTTTGTTAGCTCCTTGCGGCGGTTAGCACGAAAGTTGTCGATATCAAGCATCAAGCGGGAGCGATCTCCTGTAGCGGTCTGGACTGCTAGTCGGGTCAGCTCTTGAATAGCATCTAGGACTTCGCCATCACGGCCAACCAGGTGGTTGAGCTTTCCTCCCACGATGGCCAAGGCGGCACGGTCGTTTTCAACGTCAATATCAATGTCGCCATCAAGATCTGCGATGTCGAGTAGGGCCTCTAGGTAGTCAGCGGCGATATCGCCCTCTTCCTCTAGTTTTGCCACACCCTTTACAGGCTTTACCTCTGCTACTTCTTCTACCTTTTCAACAACTTCTGCTTTTGCCTTTGCCATGTCGCTCTCCCAGTCGGGTTTGTAGTGAATTAATACTATTTGTACTGATTTGTCCTATTTCTTCTTCTTCTTTTTCTTTGGTTGGTTTCGTTGCCCTTTAACTTCTTCAGTTGGTGGGGCCACATCTGTTTCAGGCTCTACTACCCCGCCTTTGTGGTTGCGCTTTTTTTGCAGCTCTTCATAGGCAGGTGATCCTGGTGTTGGGTTTCGCTTAATGACATAGAACTGTTGTCCCCATGTCCAAAGGTTTGTTGTTGACCAATAAATTAAAACTCCCACTGGAAAGTTAACACCAGTGATTGCAAAGATTACTGGGAATGCATACAACATAATTTTTTGCTGTTGCAACATCATGTTGTTGCTTGAATCCATCTTTGGCATGCCCTTCATCATTAACTGACGTTGGGTTGTGAAAGTTGTTAGGGACATAAATGCAATCAAAAAAACAGTAACAATCTTTACGGTTGTTATATCTGAACCTAAAAATGTCTGAGAAATTGGTGCGCCAAAGAACTCAGCTTGGGCTGCGCTTACAACATCATCTTGTGACAAAACTCCATACTTAACTGGTGGGTTCTTACCAATACCGTTGAGAACAGTGAAGAGTGCAAAGAAGATAGGTGCTTGGGCAAGGATTGGAAAACAAGAAGCTAATGGGTTTGTTTTGTGCTCTTTATAGAGCTTCATCATCTCTTCTGATTGCTTTTGGCGATCATCCTTATATTTCTTCTGAATATCCTTCATATGTGGTTGAAGGGCAGTTAGCGCGCGCTGGCTCTTAATCTGCTTAACAAAGAGTGGAATCAAAATAATACGGATGATGATTACAAGGCCGATGATTGCTAATGACCATGACACACCACTGTCTGCACCAAATAAAGGTACGAGTAAATCGTGGATGTTGACAATAACCCAGGAAACAGCGATATATAAGGGATTTAAGATGCTATCCATTAACACTTACCTTCTCTTTCGAAACTACGTAATCGACTCCGCCATGTGACCATGGGTTACACCGCACTAAACGCCAAGCGCTCATTGCAATTCCTTTTAAACCATATGTTTCAATTGCGCTGACCGCATAACTTGAACATGATGGGTAGTACTTGCACCGTGGTGCAAAAGCTGGAGAAATCCATTTTTGGTAAAACTTAATCGGGGCCGTTAGAAGAATCTTCATTGTGAGGCCGCACGATCTTTAGATTTGCGGATCAACTGCGCAACTACGGTCTCAATCTCACTCTTGCAGTCAGCATCGGCTGCTTTGTTGAGTCCGCGGATAACTAAGAGTGATCCTGTGGGAAGTTGTGTGTAGTTGTCGAAAATGCAGTGGCGGATTTTTCGAGCTAAGCGGTGGCGAGCAACGGAGCTGCCAACGGCTTTGCTAATAATTAATCCGGCGCGGGCAGGTTGATCTAATTGTGTGAGATATAGGTAGCCGACAAAGTTGGTCGATGAGTATCGGATTCCACTCTTTGTTGCGCGGGCGAAATCCCCGCTCTCAGTTAAACGTGCGCTTTTGGCAAGCACAGGAGTCTTACCTTGAGATCCTTAAGCAGAAAGACGCGCGCGGCCTTTTGCGCGGCGAGCTGCAAGAACAGCGCGACCTGCGCGTGTGGCCATACGGGCACGGAAACCATGCTTCTTGGCACGACGACGGGTATTAGGTTGGAAGGTGCGCTTTGTCATGTGAAACTCCTAAATAATTAAAATCTACTGCGGGCCAGAAATACGGGGGAAGCAAGGGTGTAACGGTAGAGGTCTGGGGATAAGCCGGTCAAACTCAGTTCTGCGCTCACCCCCTCAGCCTCATACTGTGGATAACCAGTTGCTTTTTTTCCCAATCCGCTCTACTTTTACGCCCTCCTCCACAGGTTTATAGCTTTTGGGGGTTATATAAGGGCTCAACCTGGGGTTTAGACCACAGGCTGTGGATAACCCTGTGGATATCAGAGAGGGGCCAAAATGGCCGTTAAAGAGATCGAGTTAACCACTCTCTGGGACCGAGTAATTGAAGAGGTTGCAGTTGATGCACCTCAACACCGCGCATTTTTACAACTCACAAAGCCATTAGGTCTACTTCATAACAATGATCAAACAACTTTATTGGTCGCAGCCCCTAATCTTTTTGCTAAAGATGTTTTGGAGAGCCGTTTGCGCACAGTTGTCTGCGATGTTTTAACTCGCGAACTTGGCGATAAGGCCAGCATCGCTGTGACTGTTGATGAATCCTTGGAATCTGCCGAACCGCAGACCCCAGAAGTTGATATTGAGTTTGTAGCACCCAAGGTCGGAACCGGTCGTGAAGAGGCTCCATCAAAAATCGCTGAAGTTTCACAACTTAACTCTCGCTACATCTTTGAAACTTTCGTTATTGGTGCATCCAATCGTTTTGCACATGCAGCAGCGGTGGCAGTTGCTGA
>Ga0207940_1000616_pt1 | contig 11851 bp, 7 predicted proteins | sample LakMenEpi06Jul12_FD_150676 | JGI IMG/M metagenome (GOLD analysis project Ga0207940, IMG submission 150676) | Freshwater microbial communities from Lake Mendota, WI - 06JUL2012 deep hole epilimnion (SPAdes) | ecosystem: Environmental > Aquatic > Freshwater > Lake > Epilimnion/Euphotic zone ... | reverse complement strand
TGAAGCACTCAAAGAATACTTGTTGGCCCGCCACCCGCACAATGACCAAGGGACGCCGTCCGCCGAGCCTCGCACGGAACCGCCGTTCACGCGTCTTCTCGATCCGTCTGACGGGTTCCAGTACAAGATGCTGGAGGAGGCGGCGATTCAAAACTACGAGACCGTCAAAGCGTTCCTCGCACCTGGCGCCAAGTGGGCGGATTTCGAAGTTAAGAAACTGCAGCCCCTGCTCGAGTCGTGCTTTATGTACGCGGGTCTGCGTGACGAGCTCTTTGTGTCCATTTTCAAGGCCTCTAATGGTACGATCAAGGACAATGTGGCGGCGTGCACGCTGCTGCGCATCGCGCTGGGCCATTTTGGCTGCGGGTCCGACCTCACGTCATTCGTCTACGCCATGGTCAAGGACTGTGACGAGAACTTGAAGCTGCAGGATCTTTTGGCGTTCCGCATGTACGTTTCGCTCTTCTGGCACAGTTGCGCATCGGTTGTTGTCACACCAAACGCCCGACTCACACGCGCCGCTTGATTGTGCAGGTTGCGCGAGGACGAGGCCAACGACCCCGGACCGGACGTGGATGACGCTGGTAAAATGTACGACGCGGTCGATGAGATGCACTCGAAATGCCTGCGCTGCGCCGTCACTGTGCCAGGTTTACGCGTGCACCATGCTTGCACCGTGCGTGCACCATGCTTGCACGGTGCATGCTTGCACCGTTACCGCATTTCCACCGGTACCCGCGCGTCGATGCCGTGCTGCTGCACTTTGTAACTTTTGCGCCGTGCATTTACTTTGTTTACGCGCCTGACCGGCCCGCGCTTCAGGACGATCCAGAACCTGCTCGACAATATCAACGCCCGCCACGTCGGTGATCTCACGCCACGGCCCCAAGACCCAGCCTGGGCCGCGTTGGTTCAGAGGAAGCAACGCATTTGGACTGTTGCTGCCTCACAGTGAACACGTGCACGAAACGCGTCGCGTCGTCACAAGCGCGCCGCACCAGTGCGAGCGTCGGTATGGAAGCGCGCCGGCCCTGGGCCGTCGGTGTGGGGCGCGTTGCCTTACTCTTGGTATTTGGCGACAGAATGGCAGAAAAAAAAACTGCACGCAGAAAACAAAACGGCGCGGCTGGAAACGTACACGCACCAGAGCGCGGACCAGAGCGCGGAGCAGAGTGCAGAGCACAGTGCACGGGCCAGGTCCCGGAGCAGGTCGCGGACCAGGTTGCGGAGCAGAGTGCACTCAGTAAAGTGCGCAGCAGAGTGCGCGGACCAGGTCGCGGAGCAGAGTAGTGCGGTTCGCGTAAAGTTACGACTGCGGCGTGCGCCATGGGAACTCTTGCCGAGGTGTGGGTGTGGGCGCAGCAGGGGTCTTTGGTGAACCTCCAGAGCGTGCGGGCCGTGTGCGCGCGCGGCACGCTGGTGCAGGCCGCCTGGATCGCCGCGCTCAACGACCATGCGCACGTGCTGCAGTGGCTGCTGCAGTACTTGCACGTCGACGACTGGCGCCGGCACGCACCTGCACCTGCACCTGCACCGCCCACACGCCTTGACCACGTACTTTGGCCGCATAGGTTCAGGGCTGGACCGGAACCGGGACCAGGACTAGGACCAGACACTGGACCCGACACTGGACCTGGCCCAAGGCCAGGGGCGGGGCGGCCGAGAGTGATGCCGGTCACGATCGGGCCGCGCAGTTCGCGCACGCACTTTGCGAGCAGCGCAGTGCGCGTGCGCGCGGTCCAGCGCGACGCCGTGGAAAAATCCACGCTGCTGTACGCGGCCGTGGCGGCCGGCAGCCTCGCGGCGGCGTGCGTGCTGGTCAACGCCAAAGCGACCTTGTCCCGAGGCGCCCTGCTGCGCTTCGGTGGCCGCGTCACGCCGCTGCAACTGGCCGAACGCCAGGCACACGCGCAGCTCGTCGCCCTGCTCACCTTGCAGCCGCCCGCCGCTCCTGGCACAGGTGCACCTGGCACAGGCGCAGCCGCACCAGGCACAGCCGCACCGGGCGTAACGGGCGTACCAGGCGCACTTGGCAACGCGCCAGCCGTCGTAGACAATGCGCCGGCCGTCGTAGGCAATGTGCGGGCCGTCATTGACGATGTGCTGGCCGCCATTGGTGATGCGCGACTCGCCGTGCTCCACAACTTTAGAATCGACTTGGGGTGGTACTAGCGAATACGCGTAGGCGTGAGGGCACGGAATGGCACGTACTCGCAATAGCGTTGCAATAGCGTTGCAAGCGCGTTGCAATCGCGTTGCAATCGCGTCGGTCGGAGTGCATGTGTTGGCTGTGTGTCAGTTTTTTTTTGGGGACGAGGGGATCGGGGGTGTACGGGGCGACGTGCGCTTGGAGACGTCGCGCGCGTAAACGATTTTTTTCGGCACAAAGGGGTAAAGGGGTAAAGGGGTAAAGAGGCCATGCAGCGCACCGGTGCGGCGGCGGGGCCATGTGTCCCCCGCCTTGTCATGTGCAACTTTTGCACGATACCCGACCTCGAGCACGCAGACATGGCCGACGTGAAAGTGCCGATTCAAGGAGCCGACAACGTCCTCTTTGTCACGCGCAGGCCAGACATGAGCGACGCGGACTGGCTCAAGCAGTTGATCAAGATTGCCAAAGTGCTGCGCGACTTGTCTAACAGCGGCACAGGCAAAGCGCTGGGCGGCGGCTCTGGGACAAACGTGGCAGAACTGCACGTCAGCGTCAGCCGAGACGGCAACACGGGGACAGACGTTGCCGCATTCGCCGTGCCGGCCGATGACGTCGACGAAGTGTTTGGAGAATTGCAAAAAGGTGGTGTGCACGTGCAAAATGCTCTGGGCGGCGTGCCCCTCGGCGTCTCTGCAGCGCTCGAACAGGTTGTGAAAGACGTGCAGCGCTCAAGTGACGCTGCTGCAGGATCCGCGGCACGATCCGGGGCAGAATCCGGGGTAGGATCCGGGGCAGAAACTGGGGCAGGGCCGCCGACGGACCTGCGCGCACTCACACACGCCGTGCTTGACTTGGCTCCGGATGACAGCAAAGACGTGCCGGCAGAACTGACGGCGTTTGTCGACGATGCGTTGCAAACGGAGCTGGACATGCAGGTAAAAGAGGTGGAAGCGGACGCGGCACGGTTCGTCGTATTCACGAATACAACTGAATTTAAGAGCCTCACGAACAACGAGGAGGGCGCCGAGGCCATTCTGGAGAAGGTGCAGACAACACAAGACGCAGTGAATGACCGCTTGAAAAAGGAACTCAACCCTGACACAATGATTCCTAAGGACAAGCTCACCATGCTGCGCAAAAAGTCGGGCGCACACACACTCGATCTCGCGGAGCTGGACGCTGCGCTTGTGACGGTGGGCACGTTGCTCGAAACTGCAAAAGGTATGTGTCCGCCGTGCCGAGACGCAGACAATCGGGAACCGCGGCTCGCATCAGACAGCGGGGTCCGCACTCAAGAGTGGGACAGTGACGGCACCGGTGAATGTATGCTGGAGTCACACCCCGTGATTGCCCCTATTTCAAGTGCGCAGCAAACAGCGCAGTCCCTGCAAGACGCTTGTGCTTCTTTTCAGAAATTCCTTTGGCTTTTGAAAGACGGGCACCTGGGCTTTGGGGAACTGGCACACACTTTGCTTGTTGAACTCCTGGATCATTTGAACGAGTTGGATAAGGTAATCGAACAACAACAGGTTGCCATTGCAGACCAAGTCAAGGCCGTTAACGACGTTGTCACACAAAACAGGGTGTACAACATCCCCACCGATCAAGACTTGAGCAACTTCATCGCAAAGACATCAGAGACGTGCGGTAAAAAGCGCGTTTCAGCAGTGAAACGACCACTCGACGATCAAGTGTGCCTTGTGGTCATGGACGGAACACTTGAAATCAGCCTACCGGGTACGATTGAGACAAAGGCCTCATTCCACGACGTGTGGGCTGCAGCGCATGAAAATCAGGCGTCGTTGACGAGGTACCGTGAAGCCCATGCCCTTTATCGCGCAGCTGAACTGCTTGGGCGCACACGCCAAATGCGTGCGATTCGAGAAAAGATCATCGCCTTGCAGGTCGCCGAGACCACGGGCACTCTGACCACAAGTGTCCAAAGCCTTCAAGAACGAATCAAAGCTCTGGGACGTCCATCCGCAGACTCGGTGGGCAACTTTACGAAGCAGGGATTCCAACAGTGTCTCGAATGGGCACAAGGCCTGCTGAACAGCGAAAGTGCCTACGTGACAGAGCAGCTCGCAGATCACCAAAACGCTCTGAATGAGCTGACGCAAAAAGTCCAACACCAATGGAACATAGCTATGACAGACAAAAAGTCAAATACTCCCGGCGCATGTTCAAGACCTGACGCGTACACGAATGTGTTGAGTCAGTTGCGAGCAACGGCCAGCAAGCCAGTGGCACGATACGGAGACGAGACCGCACGAAACGCCGTTGTCGACGCGGTCAAACTTTTGGCGTCCGCGCAGGACGACCTCAAAGATGCCAAAACCGACACTGAAGCGTTCGACTCATGGCTCAACGACACATTATGCAAACCGAAAGCGTCCGACAAAGTACTCCAACTCGCGTTGCCTTTCATGGCGGGTGTCGCAAGTAACAACATCAACACAATCGTTGAACAGGCGAATCGGGCTCTGCAATCGTACGAAGGAGCCACCCAGCAGTTCAACAAGGCCACTGAACTTTACCTGCTGTTCAACCGTCCAGCAAATGCAGCTGACACTATCACACTCGCGAACGCGCTCACGCGCCTCACCGGCGTGAAATCCGTCGCTATCGACGTTGACAATGACGCTGTTTCTATGCTCTTCAAGTTCACTACGTCTACAGCGGCACAAGAAGCCAGACAAATCGGTGCAGCATACGTCGCGGACTTGGCCGCATGCCAGCGGTTGAGCACCCTCATGCCTAAATTCGACGAAACGCGCGCCGCGGCGCATATTCCTGTGCAGAGAGCACTGGCTGCACTGGTCCAACCCACACTCTTTGGCACACTTTACGCCCTTGACAACTTCCTCGACCGGCAAACGTTCGGGCTTGATGTGGTCGCAAACGCTGGTGATAGTGTACCGGGGAATGAATTAACTCAGGCTCCACACAACAACAATGCTCCCGTGGTTCAGCCCAACTCTGCAGCGGCTGAGAATTTGGCAAATTACGTGCACGAAGAGTTCACGAACCACTGGACCACAGTGGAGGCTACGCGTGAATTTGTCCTGAAGTATGTGGACGCCGATTTAAAGGAGAAGCAATCTTTGTTGAAGAACAGGACGCAGGGCGTACCGTTAGACCAACACGAATGGAAGGGCCTAACGTCCAATGCAAACCTGCGCAGCGCAATCAAAATCCTTACCCATCTTCGTGTTCTTCTCAAAGAGTCCCCGCAACCTGAATTAAAACCACATGTGATCTCCGCAATCGCGCAAGGTGTGCCACTTTACGCACTCTTGATGTGGGTAGATACTTGCGCCGAAGAGCAGCGACGGCAACTCATCAAACTTCGCACATTGATTGATGCCCGCAAAAACTACACGATCCGCGACGTGTTTAATTACATGCAACAAGCCTTCATCCCAAGCGTCGCAGCCTATCTCTTTGAGTGTAGCAAAACATCCAAGTCTGAAAAGTTTGACGCAGAGTATGCTTCCGTCGACGCTGAAATTAAGCGCCGTAAGGACATCGCGGGCGAAGTTCGCACAGCGCTCCGCGCTCCAATGGGCAACGACAAGGAACTGACGACGCAGGTGTGGCGCGAGTTCTGGATTGAGCCAAAGGAGGCGGTGGAGGCTTGGAAAACTCTTCACGCAACTCCCATGCGTGATCCGCCCAAATTCTTCAAGGACGCCCTTGGTGACGATATCGAAAACGGCACGTACAGCAATCTCGTCACAGCACTCCAAGGTGCCCCGGATGCCCTGTACTTGTACGCGCTGCGTCTCGCGCGCGAATACCCTGCTGCAAAAGGCGGCGCCAAAACTGACGAGTGGTTGCAGGGAGCGGCTGGCATTCGTGCCGGCGCATGTGCCGTGCGGGGCGGGGCAAAGGCTGGCACACAAGGCGCTGAACAAGGCGCACAGGGCACCAGGCAAAGCGCACAGTTTGCCAACCAGGGCGCGCAAATTGCCAACCAGGGCGCACAGGGTGCCAGGCTGGACGCACAAGTCACCAAGCCGAATGCACAGAGCGCCAAGCAGGGCGCAGAGGGCGCCAAGCAGGGCGCACAGGGCGCCAAGCAAGGTGAGGACAAGAGCACGGATTCTCAGGGGGAGGAGCAGGAGGAGGAAGAGGACGAGGACGAGGAGGAGGAAGAGGACGAGATGTCACCGGTCAACACGGGTGCGTCTGCGGTTCGGAACCAGCGACCTGCGAGCAGTGCACAGCAGGTGCGCGCACCGTCGCCGCGTCCCGTGCGCCCGGCGCCGCAGCCGGTCCGCCGCATGGCACGGTCGCCGCGGGCCCGGGACGAGGCGTGCAGGGCACTGGAGAGCGCGGTGCGGCGCTGCGCCGCGGCGCTGTTTCTCGAGTTTCCGCGTCTGGGCGCGGCCGACTGCGTCCAAGGCATCTTGCAAGGGCGCCTGGCCCGGCAGACGCGCAAGCCCGACGCCCGCCTGCTCAAGGAGCACGCCGAAGAAGACCCCGCCGAGCTGGCCCGCCTCGTCGTCCACGTGTGCGCCATGCTCGGGCGGCGCTAAAACGCGCCCTGCCCAGGTGCCGATGAACTATGCACCCTGCCCAGGTGCCGCTGAGCTATGCGCCAGGTGCCGCTGACCTATGCGCCAGGCGCGAAGCGCCCTGCCCAGAGGTGCCGCCAATGAGTGCCGCGCACACTGTCTCGAGGACAGCGAGCGCGGGTTGAGCGTTACACGCCGGCGGCGAGGCCGCCGCCGCCGCGGCGCCACTTGAAGTAGAGCGCGAGGCCGACAACGACGGCCGCGAGAAACACGGACGTCGCAAAGAGCCGCGTGAGACTCAGCTGGCTGCGTTCCACTGACCCGTCGGTATTTTTTTGCAGGACCACAGAGGGCCGCGCCCACAGCAAGAGCAGGCACGAACACAGCAGCGCCACGGCTCCGGCCGTCACGACGGACCAGTAGCTGTCTGGATTGATCATGGCCTGGAACGCCGCCTTGAGCTGCACGCGCACATCGGGCGTGATCTTCTCCCACCGGCGCTCACGCGGCTCACGCGGCTCGCGCAAGCCGCGTGCAGACACTGGCTCTGACGGCGACAAGCGGCCTGCACGGCTTGTGCGCCCCTCTGACGCTGCATGTCTGGGCGGTGCGGCCGTAATGGACGATGACGCCAGGTCGGAAGGCAGCGAAAAGTCCGACATGCCCGCACGTTTCTCCCAGGCGCCGAAAAACACGGCTCCCTCTGAGGGCCCAACGGTAAGGGCCAGGTATCACCGCTTAGGTGCCCTCAGTCAGGGCCAAGTGCCCTCAGTCAGGGCCAAGTGCCCTCAGTCAGGGCCAAGTGCCCTCAGTCGGGGCCAGGTGCCTTCAGTCAGGGCCAAGTGCCCTCAGTCAGGGCCAGGTGCCCTCAGTCAGGGCCAGGTGCCTTCAGTCAGGGGTGCTGCGACGGGTGGAAGGCAAGTGCAAGTGTGCTGCATGCTGGGGCGTTTCGTCCAACGGGCCAACGTGGTCCGGGCGTTGCAAGTGGTCCATGTGGTCCGAGTAGTCCAAGTGCCGCATGTCACACGATGCAGCCGTGAAATGATTACGATAATATTGCACGACTTGACAAAAACGTCTGCTGCGTCTGCAACGCGCCGCTCTGCGCCAAACCCAGTCAACAAAAAAAAACATTCATCCGCAACGCAGCGTCTCGGCACACGGCTGCGCCCGCAAAGCTCTTCAAAGAGCCGCACAGGGCTCTTCAAAGAGCCGCACAGGGCTCTTTAAAAAGCCGCACAAGGCCTCTGCGAAGAGCCGCACAGGGCCCTTCAAAGGGCGGATCCAAGTCCAGGAGCTCTAGTCGGCGGCAAGGGCCGGATTGCAGGGTCTCGGAAATATGGACGACTGTCCGATTACGCTGGCGCCGTTGCGCGACCCTGTGCGGGCGCCGAGCGGGCAAGTGTACGAGCGCACCGCCATTCTCGAGTGGCTGCGCAAGAGTCCAACGGACCCGCTCACGCGGACCGCGCTGCGTGCAGCCGACTTGGTGAGCGCGCGCGACGTCTTGAGGAAAATCAACCGCGCGTCCCAGGCCACTGCACACGTCATTGACCTCGTCCCTGACCTTGTCCCTGACCTTGTCCCTGACCTCGTCCCTGGGTCCACACCCAAAATAAGGCCGCTCGACGAGCCCGTGATTGACTTGACCTGACGCGCGCGGCATGCCTCGGCACACCTTGGCACGGAACCTGCGCACGGCACGCGCACCCTGCACTTGTACCTGCACCAGCACCGGCACCTGCACACGCTTCGGCACGTGCACCTGTGCCAGCACCAGCACCGGTACAAGCACCGGCACGTGCACCTGCCTGCACCAAGTCCGTGCTCACGGGTCGTCACGCGGGGTTCTGCCGACGCGGCCGGCGGCGCGCGCCGCAGAAGTGGCGAGCGCGGCAGCGGCAGACAGGGCGCCCAGCACCGTCCCCACTGCCGTCACGCACAAACCAACGCCCGCCGCCGTCTGCAGAATGGCGCGGCGCACCAACTGGAGCACGGCAAGCATGGCGCACGGATGCCGGCCCGCACCTGTACCTGCACTTGCACTTGCACTTGCACCTGCACTTGTACCTGAATATGTACCGCAAGATGCACCGGAATATGCACTGGAATATGCACTGGCACGCGGCAGCGCCTTTTGCGAATGCACGGATTCGCGTGTTTTCGCTGCCCACAGTAAATTCTTTTTGAGCGCCGCGCCCTGCCGCCGCCGTGTGCTGCGTACGAGAGAACGCAGTACGTATACGCCGTCTTTTTTTTCGTGGAATTTTTTTTTCTGCTTCGAGTGCAAAGTGCCCTGCCTCGCGCGTTGCGCGCGACGGGTGTGAAAAAAAATACCCCGCGGCCATGTGGCGGCCGCCGCGTGTGCAACGCGGGATCCCCGTACAGGGCGGCGTCACGGAACACGGTGACGATTCGGACTACGAGTCGCGCTCTTCATCGCGCTCTGCATCGCGGTCCGGGTCGCGCTCTTCATCGCGCTCTTCATCGCGCTCTTCATCGCGGTCCGGGTCGCGGTCCGGGTCGCGGTCCGGGTCGCGGTCCGGGTCCGACTACGACTCGGACTACGGATCCGAATCTGACTCTTCTTACTCCGCTTCAGACTACGACACTGCCAGCTACTCGGACGACCGCTACGGGCCACGTCGCGGCAACAGTCGAAGCCGCAGCACAAGTCGAAGCGGAAGTCGAAGCACAAGTCGAAGCACAAGTCGAAGCACCAGTCAAAGCGGCAGTCAAAGCGGCAGTCGAAGCACAAGTCGAAGCACAAGTCGAAGCAGAAGCCGAAGCGAAAGTTACAGTGACAGTTCAAGTCGTCGTACTGGCCGCATCGCCCCGCGCGGGCGCAGCTACAGCACGGGCAGCGACAGCGACAGCAGCTACAGCAAAAGCGACAGCAGCTACAGCAAAAGCGACGGCCAAAGCGACGGCCAAAGCGACAGCCGGAGCGACAGCGACAGCTACAGCAGAAGCGACCGCTATGAGCGCGGCGGCACTAGGCGCAGTTACAGCGAGAGCAAAGGCGATAGCAGTACCTACAGTGACAATTACACCGGCAGCTCAAGTGACAGCGAAGCAGACTCCTCTCCTCGGTACAGTCGCAGCGGCTTGCAAAGACATGGCGCGAATAGCGCCCAAAGGCATGGCGCGAATAGCGCACAACAGTACGGCCGAGGCCATGGCCGCCACCGAGCCAACCACGTCGGCGGCGGCGACCCTGACGACGACGAAGACGATGACGACGTGCTTGCAATCTGGGACGACAACGGCGACGGAAAACATGCAGCAGGTGCGTCTGCACCGCCACCCGCAGCAGGACCTGCACAATGGGCAAAGCCACCTACCGGCAAGGCTGCGACGCCGCAGATTGCCCCGGTATCAGCAAAGCCACATACCGGCAAGGCGGCGAGGCCGCAGCTTGCCCCAGATCCCGTAGAGGACGCAAAGAAACAGGCCGAATTAGCTGAAGAAGCCGCCAACGCAGCCGAACGTGCCGCAACGATCGTGGATGCCAGGCGCGCCAGGGCTGATGCCCAGCGAGCCGTTGAATACGCCCAAGCTGCCGTCATACGAGCCACAAATGCTGGCGGCGCGGCCAACGTTATCGAAACGCAAAAGTATATGGAACAGGCGCTGGATCACGCTCAAAGAGCCGCACTTGCTGTCGACAACAAGGCCGGTATCCAAGCCGCGCGCAGCGCTGCCGACAGCGCGGAACAACATGCCAAGGAAGCCGAGGCAGCCGCTATAGAGGCAGAGGCAGCCCGTGCTGCCGCCGACACTGCTGCCAGCAAGGCGGCCATCAGGGTGGCCAACCAAGCGGCCAGCACTGCTGCCAGCAAGGCAACCCGTGCAGCCGCTGACGCCGTAGACGCGGCCATACAAGCCGCGACTGCTGCTCGCACCACTGCCGCGTCCGCGAATGAACGAGCCGCGGCCGCGTTGGGCGATTCCCCGCATCCTGACGCCAAGGCCAAGGCCGCAGTTGCCAAGGCCGAGGCCGCAGTTGCCAGGGCCAAGGCCGCAGTTGCCAGGGCCGAGGCCGCAGTTGCCGCCGCGCAGCAGTACGCCTCAGCGGCGAGGAAGGACGCGGGCAAGGCCAAGGCTACGCCTCTCGGAATGGCGGCTCTCGGAATGGGGGCTCCCGGAAGGGGGGCTCTCGGCAGGGCGACGGCATCCGCAAATCAGGACGCTGCATTGTTCTGGAACTTGGAGCCAACGCCCGGTGCCGTGCAACAAGGACGCAACAACGACGGCGACGCAGAATTGGCCCAAGTTCTTAGAGAAGTGGAAGCCGAACAGGCAGCCCAAGGGTCAATGCCACAAGTCCCCCGACGCAATTCCACATCAGCCGTTGGCAGTGCAAACACACGACAGATGTCTTCATACCTCGCTGCAAAAACCGCGCGCGAAGCCGCAGCAGACGCGAGACAAAGGGCAACACAGGCGGCCGAAGCCGCCGAAACAGCCGAAGCGGCCACAACTTACGAGGACGCCCACGCCGCGGCCAGAACGGCAGAAAAAGCCGCACAAACAGCTTTCACGCGTGCGATAAGAGCGCAAGCTCACGCCGAGGCAGCCAGGCAAGCACAATTCACCAACGACTTTTATGCCGACGTGCAGGATGCCGCGGCAGCCAGCGACGAAGCCGCCCAGTATCACAGGGCCGCAGTCGCCAATGCCACACAAGCTCGCGCAGCGGCCAATGCCCGGCTCCCCCCACCGACTGGTGCAAAACGACGGCCCGCAGCAGCTGCCCAGCCACAAGTCGTCCTAGAGCCCGTGGAGGACGCAAAGCAGCAGGCCGCAGTAGCTGCCAAGGCCGCCGACGCAGCCGAAAATGCTGCAAGTGCCAAGGACGCCAAGACCCACGAAATCGTCGCCGAGAAAGCTGCGAAAAACGCCAAAGCTGCCGTCACACGAGCCGGCGACGAGGCCGAAGAGAGAGAAGCGCGCACGCATGCGCTCCAGGCGGCGGCTGATGCCGAACGCGCGGTCCGGAACGGAACCGGCATCCGAGCCGCACGCAAAGCTGCCGAGGAAGCCAAAAAGCATGCCGACACGGCCCGGGACGCAGCCATCGTTGCACAGAACGCCACAAGTACGCCAAAGCAGATTGGCGCTGCTGCCGCCAAGGCAGGAAAGGCTGCCGAAGAAGCTTCGGCTGCAGCGCGACGAG
>Ga0207940_1000613_pt1 | contig 11876 bp, 12 predicted proteins | sample LakMenEpi06Jul12_FD_150676 | JGI IMG/M metagenome (GOLD analysis project Ga0207940, IMG submission 150676) | Freshwater microbial communities from Lake Mendota, WI - 06JUL2012 deep hole epilimnion (SPAdes) | ecosystem: Environmental > Aquatic > Freshwater > Lake > Epilimnion/Euphotic zone ... | reverse complement strand
AAACGAGCTTTGTCTAAATTGCGGGTGGCTGCCGATTGGCATGCACCTGTGGAGCGCAACCTTTTTGAAGCCCGATGGTTGCAAGTTGCTCGCCAAGCCTCAGCAGGTTGTGCACCAGAATTATTAGGCCAACACCCAGAGCTAGGCGTATTGGTCATGCAGTACCTTGACCCCATTCACTATCGCCTTTGGAAGCAAGAATTACATGCTGGCAATGCTGACGCGCATACTGCAATAGCAATGGGGCAAGTACTTTCGAAAATTCACAGTTATGCAGCAAGAAATAGCCAATTAGCTAGCGAATTTCCAACTGACAAAATATTTTTTGAAATCAGACTGGCGCCCTACTTACTCGCCACCGCAGAGCGCCATCCAAAACTAGCGCATGCACTCGAAGAGTTGGTGTTACAAACTCAAAACAATGCAAAGACCTTGGTGCATGGCGATGTCAGCCCTAAGAATATCTTGTTAGGACTACAGGGCCCGGTGTTACTAGATGCTGAGTGCGCGACTTGGAGTGACCCTGCATTTGACTTGGCGTTTTGCCTAAATCACTTATTACTCAAGTGTCTTTGGACACCATCGTCAACTTCAGATTTTTTGCATTGCTTTGAAGTTCTGACCAACAGCTACTTGCCATCAGTAGATTGGGAACTACCCACCGATCTTGAAGCAAGAGCGGCAAGACTGCTACCTGGACTTTTGCTGGCCAGAGTGGATGGCAAGTCCCCTGTCGAATATGTAACTGAAGCACATCAACGCGAGCACGTCAGACGCGTAGCCAGTGCATTGCTCATCAAGCCAGCGAGCCATTTGCAAGAAATTGCCCATGCATGGGCCAAGGACCTCAATACATGACACCGTTTGCCATCAAATCTATCCTCGCAAGACGAGTCTGGGACAGTCGCGGGCGACCCACCGTAGAAGCAGAAGTTGTTCTCAATGACGGCTCACTAGGCAGAGCCATTGCACCAGCTGGCGCATCCAAGGGTACGCGTGAAGCACTGGAATTAAGAGATGGGGGTGATCGGTTTGGTGGTCTTGATGTGATGCGAGCGGTCGGACATGTCAACGGTGAAATTACTAATGCACTCGTGGGAACAAAGGCTGACAACCAGACTGCTCTTGATCAGGCACTCATTGACCTTGATGGAACCACCAACAAGTCAAGATTAGGCGCCAATGCAACTTTGGCAGTTTCAATGGCAGCAGCGCATGCCATGGCTGCTGCCTCTGATATGCCCTTATACCGCTACCTTGGCAATGGGAAAATTGGCCGCATGCCCATGCCTCAAATTCAAATTTTTGGCGGAGGTGCGCATGCAGGCAGGCGTGTCGATGTTCAAGACTTTATGGTGGTTTGTCCTGGCGCAAACAGCTTCGCTCAGGCTTTGGAGTGGACCGCAGAAGTCTATCGACATGCGGGCTTACTGATGGCGCAACGTGGCTCACTGTTTGGCGTTGCTGACGAAGGGGGTTGGTGGCCAGACTTTCCAAGTAACGAGCAAGCACTGGAAATGCTCGTACTTGCCATCGAGCGCGCAGGCTTTATTCCTGGAGATCAAGTTGCAATTGCTTTGGACATAGCTGCGTCCGAATTTGGGAGGCAGGGTCAATACCGTTTGGGACTTGAATCTCGGGCACTAGACTCTGATGGCATGATTGAAATGCTGTTGAGATGGGTTGAGAAGTACCCTATCGTCTCCATCGAAGACCCTTTGGCGGAAGACGATTTGGTGGGGTTCGCTCGCTTTACCCAAGCCATTGGCCATCAACTCCAAATTGTGGGCGATGATTTTTTGGTCTCGAATTCGAGCCTTATTCGAGAGGCCGCTAATTTGGGCGCTGCCAACACGGTCCTTCTCAAACCCAACCAAAGAGGCACGCTTAGCGAAACCTTAGAAGCTTGGAAAGTAGCACAAGAGTTGGGCTATTCAGCCATCGTGTCGGCCCGCTCCGGTGAAACCGAAGACACCACCATTGTCGACCTGGCCATTGGGTGGAATGTGGGTCAACTCAAAGTTGGATCGTTCGCAAGAAGTGAGCGCATGGTCAAGTGGAACCATGCACTGCGCATTGAAGAACAACTAGGCGCTCAGGCCCGTTTTGCTGGCTCTAGCGTATTTCGAAAAACTCACTGAACTTCAATTTCTGCCAGCGGTGCTTCAGTCCGCAACTTTTCACGCATCCGTTGCTCAAATTGCTTTTTGTTGCTTAAAGAATTCCATAACGTGCAAAGACATCTGCTAATTTATCGCCACGTTGTAAGTCTTTAAGCGTATTGGATTCGCCCGACACTTTTTTAAAAGCAATTTCTAAAACTTTTTCTTCTACGCTTTGCGGAACAACAACCAAGCCATCTACATCTCCCACAACCAAGTCCCCTGGCACCACGTACACACCACCACATTCAATTGGAATATCCAGCGCCATGATTCGAGCCCGGCCTTTGCTATCTAGTGGCGCAATACCACCATGGAAAACGGGGAATTTCATGGCACGAATTGCACGAACATCTCTAGTACAGCCATCCATAACAGCCCCAGCCGCACCTCGGGCTTGTGACGCTGTAGACAGTAATTCTCCCCAAGGGCCAATTCGAGCCGAATTCGAACATGCAAAAATTGGAATTTCAAAGGGCAACAAACTGTCGACCAACTTAATTTCTAATTCATAGGGATTGGTGCCCTCTTCGTGGTGCCAAACTTCCATGAAACTAGCAGTTCGAGCTCTTCCAACCAAAATAAGTGCATCATCAATTGGACGAATTTTTGATGACATCGCTTGATTGCGAAATCCTGCACTGTCCAATGCGTCAGAAATAATCGATGTGAAAAGTTTATCTCGAATCTGCTCAAAGAGTCTTCGATCAATTTCTTGGGATGTAGCCATGACAGTATTCCTAAAAAATGTTAAAAATTTAACGTTTTAAATCTAGCAACTAACAACTCTTTATGGTTGATGAGACTGGCTATCGTGCAAATACAAATAAATTTGCAATTACATCGCAGACGTAAAACCGCCATCAACCGTCATAATTAATCCATTCACAAAAGATGCTTCATCTGAGGCTAAAAAAACAGCCGCAGGACCAATCTCTTCTACACGCCCCCAACGACCAACCGGCGTTCTTTCCTGAACCCACTTGGAAAATTTGGGGTCTTCTACCAAAGCAGTGTTCATTTCTGTGGCAAAAAAGCCTGGCGCAATGCAATTCACCGTGATCTGATGAGGTGCAAGTTCTACTGCCAGTTGCTTGCATAAGGAATGCACGGCCCCTTTACTGGCCACATAAGCAGAAATAGAAGGCCTCGCATTGATAGCGCTCATCGAACCTATCAAAATAATTCGTCCATTTTTCTTTTCAACCATCAAAGGCGTCACCGCTTTGCAAAGCACCCAGATCGCTTTGAGATTAGTATTGATGACCTTGTCGAAATTTTCTAATTCAAAATCTTGAATTGCTTGCCGATGATTAATGCCGGCATTGGCAATCAAAATATCTATTTTTCCCCATTGTGTTTTTAAGTCGTTAAGGCACGACTGAGCCGCTTCAAAATGAGTGACATCAAAAGCCGCAGCCTGTGCAGAGTGTCCTTGCTCAGTGAGTGTTTTGACACGCTCGCTTAGGAGCTTTTCGTCACGAGCATTGAGAACCACATGGGCCCCAGCCTTAGCAAGCGATTGGGCCATTGACCAGCCCAGCCCTCGGGATGCTCCTGTGATGAGCGCTACTTTTTTAGCAAGGTCAAACATACGGCCGATCCTTTAGTGCATTTGAGATTATGAAGCTGGAGTCAACGTATGAACCTAGGGTTAACACCCTGTAACTACGGTGTGATCTTCCCACTTGCTGCCGTACCAAGTTGGTTCAACATATTTCATGCCATCCTGAGAAGTTTATTGATACTTGCTAGAGGTCGATTGAGCATAGGGATTTCTTGATCTAGACAGATCGCAGAGTCGCCTACACAATGAACCTTTGAATGTCAGAAATTGTTTAAATATTTGAGGCCATCAAGTTATGAAAAAAGTTCTACGAACAGTTTTAGTTTTTTTCACATTAATTGGAATTGCAAGCTTTGCCTTTGCCCAAAACACAGGTAACTATCCAGTTAAACCTATCACTTTGATCGTTCCATTTCCACCAGGTGGTGTGACTGATTTGGTGGCCAGAGACTTGGCCAAGCGACTCAGTGAAGGATTAGGGCAGCCCGTCGTGGTTGACAATCGCGCAGGCGCTGGTGGCAACATTGGAACTGCCGCATTGGCAAGAGCGCAGCCCGATGGCTACACCCTTGGAGTGATGACCGTCAGTGCCATGTCAATCGCCCCCCATATTCATAAGTCATTAAGTTTTGTGCCCGCCAAAGATTTCACCCCCATCACGAATATAGTGAACACACCGGGTGCTATTTTGGCTAGCAACAAAACCCCCTACAACTCACTTCAAGAATTGATCAGAGCTGCAAAAGCTCAGCCTGGAAAAATAAACTATGCCAGCGTAGGGCTCGGATCTCTTCCCCACTTGATTGCCGAAAAATTAGCATTGGATGCTGGCATTGCAATGACGCACATACCCTATAAAGGCGCTGCACCTGCTATGCAGGACTTATTGGCTGGCGTGGTGGACCTTTCTTTTGAAAGCTCCCTCACCAATACGGTCACAAACTACAACAGTGGGCGACTCAAGGTACTGGCCACCACCAGTTCAACCCGTGTGCCTATTCTTAATAACATTCCTACTGTCGCAGAGTCTGGTTACCCAGGTTTTGTTGCGCAAGGTTGGTTTGGATTTTTTGGCCCTGCTGGTTTGCCGCCTGCTATCACCAAACGCTTAAATGATATTGCGACCGGTATGCTAAGAGACAAGACTATTGTGGAAAAATTTGACAGCTTGGGTATTCAGGCTGACCCCTCAACGCCAGAGCAATTTGTCAAGTTTTTACAAGAGCAAGATCGCATCTGGGCGACAACTGCAAAAGGCTTAAATTTACAGCTTGATTGAAAGTCTTAGCTCACCAATTTAGTTCAGCTTGCATTTACATCTTGGCAGCCGTCACAATGATCTCAACCAGTAGATCGGGCGATGCAAGATGAACTTCGCCTGTTGCGCGTGTTGGAAGGGCATCTTTTGGTGCCCACTCAGCCCAGACACTGTTCATACCTGCAAAGTCCGCAGAGATATTTTTGAGCCAGATCTGGACGCTGAGTAAATGTCGTTTATCAGATCCGGCTATCGCTAGATATTCGTCTATCTTGTGTAATACATCGCGCGTTTGTACAACGATGTCTCCTTTGGCACTGGCCGTAATGCCTGCGATATAGATTGTGTCGCCATGAATAACGACTTTACTGAGTCGTTCGTTTGAATCGATGCGAGTGATTTTGTTCATTTGTATGCTCCAGTTTTTGTTTATTCTGCGCTTGAAATTGCAGCTTGGCAATTTTTAAAAAGAGACGAGATGGTCAATCTTCCTAGGGGTGTTTTCAAGTTAACTAAGATCAACCATTAAAATTCTACTAAAGTAATATCTTTATGAGTCCTCACTTAGGCAAAGAAGCTTGTTAACTCAATCACAAGCTAGTGCACCACTTCTCTGATCAATTTTTCATGCTTTTGAGTTAACTTGACTACACCTCTCCATCAGGCGCGCGCCCTCTTCCAGCAAGGCGTTCAAGCATTCGAGTCGGGCCAACTGTCCCAAGCCGAATCGTACTTCGCTGCAGCTCTCGAACTAGCCCCCATGCGTCCATCTGTGCTGATGAACCTAGGAATTGTTCGTGCCGCGCTGGGTCAGACTCCCCAAGCCATTGACCTGCTGAGTAGCGCTGCCGAGCTTGAGCCAGAAGCAATTGAAACCTGGGTTCATTTGGGGGCCGCTTATGCTGAAAGTGGTCAATTTCAAATGGCTTTGGAATCGCTAGATCGGGCATTGGTCTTGCAGCCACAGACTCTTATCGCTCTAAGGCACAAGGCCTCGGTTTTAAGGGAGTTGGGACGATGGAATGAATCGGCACAATGTCTGAAGATGTTGCATGAACATGGCGGAGGTGATGATTTCACACAATACATGCTAGACGCCGTGCTTCATGCCGAGAGTGGCTGGGCCCAAGAGCCACCCGCTCCACCAGCGGGCTATGTGGCAAATTTATTTGACCGCTATGCCGATGATTTTTCCAGCCACTTGTCACAACTGGACTACCGTGCACCAGACATCTTAATCAAGGCGGCCATGGGCTCTCTTTCTCACCCTTGGCCCCATGTGCTTGATCTTGGCTGTGGCACAGGTTTGGTGGGTCAGTGCCTACAAGGCAATTCCCTGCGCGTCGACGGCGTTGATCTCTCGCCCGGCATGGTAAGTAGAGCACTAGAAAATGGTCATTACAGCAGGGTCTGGCAGGCCGATATTCATGACGCGATGGAAAAGGCCTACATTGAGGGTGATCGGTACGATCTGATCGTCAGTGCCGACGTGTTCATTTACGTGGGCGCATTGGAGCGTGCGTTCCAACTCGCCTCTCAGGTGCTGCGTGCCGGCGGTGGTTTGGCGTTCAGCTTGGAAGAGTGGGCGCAAGGCCCAGAGGAGTATGTGTTACGCCCTAGCCTGCGATACGCGCATTCGCTGGCCTATATTCAGCGCTTGGCCTCAAACTACGGCTTACAAATTCTTCGAGCGAACAGGGATCTATTGCGTCATGATCATGGAAAGGCCATAAATGGGCTGTTTTGTATTTTGCAAAAAAACACCTAAACAACGCTCTGCAATTAATCTCAGTCACAATTTTCAAGTTCACCCAACTACTAATCATTAGAAGTTCAATCAATGACTACATCTCCTTCATGCTCAGAACGTTCAGTTAATGCTGGCTGCGCCTTGGGGGCCTCATCCTTGATTCAAGCCATCAACAATGAATCAAAAGACTGAGTTTCTCATCATTGGTGGTGGCATTGCTGCGGCCTCCACTGCCTATTGGCTTTCTCGAAACGCCCAGGTTTTATTGCTTGAGCAAGAGTCTCAACCGGGCTACCACTCAACCGGGCGTTCGGCCGCATTGTTCATGGAGAGTTACGGCACACAGCAAGTTCGGGCATTGACCATGGCAAGTCGAGCTTTCTTGCAGGCGCCCCCTGCTGGCTTTTCAGACCATCCACTTTTAACCCCCAGAGGCGCCATGATGGTGGCTGAGCACGGACAAGATGAAATGCTTAGCGACCATTGGGACGTTTTGCGTCAAGTGACGCAAAAAGGACGCTTGCTCAATACACAAGAGGCTTGCGAGTATTTGCCCGTTCTACGATCAGAGAAAATTCTGGGTGGTATCTACGAACCCGACGCCTCTGACATGGATGTCCACAACATTCATCAAGGCTATTTGCGCGGCGCAAAAAAAAATGGCGCCCAACTGATTTGCGATGCCCAAGTCACTCAAATAAAGCGCAGCGGTCAAGTCTGGCAAGTACAGGCTGGTGGGCACCAATACGAAGCACGCGTGCTGATCAATGCCGCGGGCGCTTGGGCTGATGCAGTCGCTGCAATGGCTGGCGTGAACCCCATTGGACTTGTGCCCAAACGCAGATCCGCTTTGATTTTTGAGCCAACACCAGGTTTTAATTGTGCCGCGTGGCCAATGGCCATAGGCATTGACGAGAGTTGGTACATCAAACCCGATGCAGGCAAACTTCTGGGATCACCAGCCAACGCAGACCCTGTAGCACCACACGATGTGCAACCCGAGGAATTAGACATTGCCATGGCAATTGACCGCATTCAATCCATGACCACGCTTGAAATTCGCAGGCCTATTCGCACGTGGGCCGGCTTGCGTTCATTTGTATCCGATGGCGATTTGGTGGCAGGCTTTGACCCGCAAGTGGAAAATTTCTTCTGGGTTGCAGCGCAAGGTGGTTATGGTATCCAAACCTCTGCAGCCATGGGCGAGTGCTGTGCTGCATTGGCAACGCATCAGGCATTGCCCTCACACGCTATTTCACAGGGCCTCACACCCGCTATGCTCAGCCCCAAAAGGCTCTTTCAATAATCAGATTTAAAGGCACCCCAAATGATTTACAAAAACTTAGGTCACAGCCCCTTGAAAGTCTCACGCATCTGCCTAGGTACCATGATGTTTGCAGACCAAACCAGCATGGCAGAGGCACGCAGTATCGTTGACCATGCGCAGCAAAATGGTTGCAACTTCATTGATACAGCTGATGTATACAGCATTGGCAAATCAGAAGTAATGACTGGCGAATTGATCAAGGCTAAGCGCAACCTGTGGATCTTGGCTAGCAAAGTTGGCAACAGCATGTCAGACAATATCAATGAGCGTGAATACTCTCGCACCTGGATGATGCGCGCTTGCGAGGACAGTTTGAGCCGCTTGCAAACTGATCACTTAGACATCTATTACATGCACCGCGACTTCAACGGCATGCACCTTGAAGAACCCTTGCGCGCCATTGAATCTTTGCTTCGCGATGGCAAAATTCGTTACTGGGGTTTGTCTAACTTCAGAGGGTGGCGCATTGCAGAAGTCATGCGCTTGTGCCAGCAAATGAACATGCCGGCGCCTGTGGTGTGCCAGCCTTATTACAATTTACTTAACCGTATGCCAGAGGTTGAAGTATTGGAAGCTTGCGCCCATTACGGCATAGGCGTTGCACCCTACAGCCCAATCGCCAGAGGCATCCTAACGGGCAAATATGCACCAGGAGCGGCACCAAGTCCCGACAGCCGTTTAGCGCGTGGCGACAAACGTATCCTTGAAACTGAGTACCGCAAAGAGTCCTTAGAAATCGCTCAAAAGCTTAGCGCGCGTTGCGAAGAAAAAGGCATTCAACTCTCTCACTTTGCTTTAGCTTGGGTCTTGGCTAACAGGGCTGTGACATCGGTCATTGGCGGGCCCCGCACATTGGCTCAGTGGCAAGACTATTGGGGCGCGTTAGATCTGACCATCACGCAAGAGGACGAAGACTTTGTGAACCAACTTGTCTCGCCTGGGCACCCCTCTACCCCAGGTTACAACGACCCGTCTTACCCGCTTTCAGCAAGGCGTGCCTGAAGCTTTTAGGCTGAAACTGACTATGACTTTTTGCAAGTTAGAGGAAGAATCAGCCAAATAAGCATCACAAACAAGTGCATGTGACCGCCCTTGCCTTTTCCTAAGCCTGTTACTTTGCCAAACATTTCAGCTGTCATAGGATTGAGAGGCACGCCCTTGGCTATTGCGAAGTGATGCGGGCGATGGGTGCCGACTACTGTGTCATCGTCGGTCAAGTGGGCACAAACACCAACAGCAACGGGCTCTTGTCCTGCAGCCAAATGCATCTCACCTGGGACTGGGCCGGCACCAATGTCAAATGCAAGACCCTTTTGTATAGCGGGAGGAAGTTTGCCTTCCATGTAGACCGCTGCCATGGTCTCTTCGTAATAACGAATCTGAACCATCTTCTCGTACATCCATAGAAGCTTCTCTTTTCCGACTTGCATGGTGAACCCTTTGGGTCAATGTGAACCCCAAGTCGCGAAGAGATCAGTATTCGTAATCAACATCAGGGGTGAATGCATCGTATGGCGTACTACGTTGCACAGATTGATCTAGATCAATTCAAATTTGAATAATCGCCATTTAATGAAATGACTGACTCTACTCAACAAGACTCTTCAAATCCCTTCAAATAATTGCGAGAACACCACCATGAAAACGAACCATCAACTTGGCCTGGTTGCACTCATCAAGCGGTCAAGGCCCATGAACCTCATCACAGGTCCCATCATTTACAGCATGCTTTTGCCCATTGGACTCTTAGATTTATGTGTCTCTTTTTACCAATGGTCTTGTTTTCCAATCTATGGCATCTCTAAGATCACAAGAAGCAAATACATCATTTTTGATCGTCAAGAACTCAAGTACCTTGATTGGATATCAAAGTTTCATTGCACCTATTGCGCTTATGGCGTTGGGGTAGTCGGCTTCGCAAAAGAGGTCATTGCCGCCACTGAGACTTATTTTTGTCCCATCAAACATCAAAGAAAAAAAATAAATGAAAACCATCACTCTTGGCAAAGGATTGGATTTGAGCAAGAGGCCGATTTTGATTTCGAAGCCAAGCTGAACAAAATCAGAATTGAAATGACAAAGATTGGCAAAGACCAGTGAGGCTCTATTTACCAAGGTTCAACTACTTTTTTCATACACTCATTGCTTCATGTGCTCTGATTGCAAGCCCTCAGTGCAGTGCAAGTGACAGTTTTACAAGTGAAATGAGCCACGTCATCAGTGGTGCTGCAATTGCAGGCTACATCACTCACAGATATTCAGAATCAGAATACCGCTCTTGGATTGGTTTTGGAGTGAGTACAGCCATCGTCATCGCAGAGCAAAACTATGAGATTTCCAAAGTAGGAAACAGATCTAGTCAACAGCTAGACATGGTGGCGCATGCGATAGGTTCAGCTATAGGCGCGTGGTATACAAACAAGTACTTGTTAACGCCTATTGTAAAAAGAAACTACCTAGGCATAACGATTCAAATACCTCTTAATTAATCTAAGGTCCGTCCCTCTCCAACTTCCTCATGCGTCACACCATCGCGTATGTGATAGATGCGCTTGAATGTTGGAATTATTTTTTCGTCATGTGTGACCACAATGATGGCTGTATTGGATTGTTTGGCCATGGCATTCAGAATGCACATCACGCCTAACGCCCTTTCGCTGTCCAAAGGTGCCGTGGGTTCGTCGGCCAAAATCACGGGGGGACGATTGGCCAATGCTTGTCCGACGTCAGCGTGTGTGAGACAAATAGGGGTACTTGATTAAAGGAGGGCTTTGGTTCATCTTTCAACTTAAGGAGTGAAGATGAAATTGATCTTGCTCTAGTCTTTTAAAATAAGACCTGACACATCCAACACGCGAACATGAATAGGAATTGCCTGGCCCACACTTTGGGTCACTGTACAAAACTCCTGAAACTGCTCTAGGGCTCGGTCTAAGTGCTCAAGTTTGTGAGCTTCTACGCCCAAGTGCAACTTGGCCTCCATCTGAAGCACACGCATTCTGCCGTCTGCGTTCCTGCCTACTTGCGCACTCACTGTGGTGTGAATTGGTTCTGGCTTTTGCTTAAATTTGGCAAGTGCAAAATACAATGAATCACTCAGGCAATTGCCAACTGATGCCGCCAGTAACTGAACAGGCGATGGTCCCTTTCCCTCTCCCAAGGGCGAAGGCTCATCAGACATGAGTTGGGGCATGCCTTCACTGAACTCAATGTCAAATTGGTAGTTAGTGCGTTGACGAAGTTCAACGGTAATTGTTTTCTCAGCCATGGTTATATTCCTGCAAAACTTTTGAAAAAATGCATTGGAATGCACGTCCTTGCATCATCCTAGTGACTACAGCTTTGGCAACCTTAACTTAAATCAATTTAATATCGATCAATTGGGCAAAGATGGGCTTGAATAAAACCTTTCCGCCTCCAACTGAATGACTGAAACATTGACAAGGACAGCAACATGAAAACACACTTGGTATGCCCACATTGCAACAGCACCAATCGGGTGTCTACTGATCAACTTCAAGCCGAGTTGTCTTGCGGAAGCTGTCACAAGCCTTTATTTGAAAAGCATCCTTCTAACTTGAATGCAGCAGGTTTAGCCGCCCAAATTGCCAAAAGTGAAGTACCCGTTGTCGTTGACTTCTGGGCCCCATGGTGCGGCCCGTGCCGCATGATGGCACCTGAATATGAGAAAGCGTGTGCCATGTTGGAGCCACATGCTCGGTTTGTCAAAGTGGATACAGAGGCACACCAAGAAGTTGGAGCGCAGCATAATATTCGCAGCATCCCTACGCTAGCCATTTTTAAAGGCGGCA
>Ga0207940_1000609_pt1 | contig 11922 bp, 11 predicted proteins | sample LakMenEpi06Jul12_FD_150676 | JGI IMG/M metagenome (GOLD analysis project Ga0207940, IMG submission 150676) | Freshwater microbial communities from Lake Mendota, WI - 06JUL2012 deep hole epilimnion (SPAdes) | ecosystem: Environmental > Aquatic > Freshwater > Lake > Epilimnion/Euphotic zone ... | reverse complement strand
AATAGTCAAAAGGTCCATTGTTCTCTTGAGTTGACTCGTTAGAGATGTGTTTTTGTTTAAAGAGGACTTCCCAAATAATGCTTTCACGGCTTGTTGTGTGTAGTAATGTGTTACTCAATCTTTGTCATTATTACTCTTTGTACATTAGTAAAAGAATAGTTTGTAATTGCTTTGACTTCATTCGATTCCTTACCCGATGTTACCTCAAAGATTAATTTATCATCCAGTAATTGGGTAGTCGCAGTTAGCCAGATATCATTAACTTTAAACAAGCTATAGAGTTTATTATTAACATTGTACTCAATCAATTCTACACCGTCACCTTCATCAAGTTTATATCGACCTTTATCTAAATCGTCAATAACTAATTTATAGTCTTTAATCATAGGTGTAGTAGCTGATAAATACTCGGTTTTCCAGGTGTAAATACCTTTAACATTTGTTTTAGCGGCTGTAAACCTAACTTTTACGCTATCACGTAATGTGTTGTAGCTGTAAATTTTCATTGTACCTTCCCAAGTACCTAAGCATTTTTCGGGAAAAATTGAAGGTGCTTTTGTTTCCTGAACCATCCCCAATCTTTTATCAAAATCAGCAAGCAATCTTGAATTTGGAAACATACTTTTCCCCCATTCCATAAAATCTTTTGCAGTGGAATAATCCTTAGCCCAGAAATGATTTGAAATATGCCCAAGCAAATCTTCCTCAGAAAGTGTATAATTGTCACGTTCTTTTAAAGAGGTATAATATTCTTTACATCTATTCAAATTATTGTATTGATAAGCAAACCACTTGTTAAACCCATTGATAACTGCTTTTGGATAAATTGTGGTATGCGTCTCTGACGGAAAATATTCATACTCAAAATGAATTACTTTATTAGTTTTTTCTGAATTAAAAAATTCCCTTGTCCTGTTAATTGATTTTTCCCAATCTGTAGCCGATTCATTTCCCTTTGCCATATAATAGAAGAGTTCTCTTTTAACTTTACCGGGGTCGAATTTTTGGAGACTGTCTACCATTTGCATTTCATCATAACGCATATGGGGTGAAATAGCAATATATCCATTAAACAAGGTAGGGTCTTTAACCATACAATATGTTATAAACACACCACCATTAGAATGACCTACTGCGAGGCGGGTGGGTAAAGTTTTGTAATTTTTATCTACGTAGATGAAAAGATCGTTTTTAAGAAATTTCATAAAATCGTTTGCCCTGCCTTTATTATCCCGCATCATTTTGGCTGTTTCATCGTGTATATAGGTAGGTAAAAAATCATCATCTCGTTCTTTAGAAATTACTCCAACAACAATCATAGGCACCGCACTATTCAAAAAAGTCAAGCTAGAGTGTACATAGTCAAAATATTGTCGCGCTTGTGAGTCAAAAACATATACGACCTCATATTTTTTGTGAGGATATTCTTCATACAACCTTGGTGTATAAATCATAATTTCTCGACCTCCATAAATTTTTGACTCTATGTTTACCGTTTCAATTTTTTGAGCAAAACAGTAAAATGAAGTTATTAAAAACACAAACATGAAGGTTATATTTTTCATTTGATTGAGATTTTGATTGTTACACACCCAGTTAAACAAATTAAGAAACTAAGAGAAATTAAATTACGCATACTCTATGTATTTATATAAAGTGCACATTTCCACTATTCAAATTTAAGATATTTAAAAAAAATATTATGGCTGATTTTCAAATAAACCTCACGCAAAAACAACAAAGGACCCACGATTTAACGTAAGTCCTTGATTTATATGTAGCGAGATCGGGATTTGAACCCGGGACCTCAGGGTTATGAAGATTTTTTGAGAAAATGAAGGCGTTGATTTGTAATGCGTTATGTTTTCACAAAACGGAAAACGACCGAATTCAGTCGAATTCAGGGGGTGTTTTCCTCACGCAGCAGTTCTAATCTTGAATTGGTAAGAAATTGTTCTCACCTAGTGACTTAATAATACCTCTTAATAAATAGTTATTATCAAAACTCATAACATACTTTCTTGCTCTATCAGTTTCAGGAACAAGCATCTTTTTGTCAACCAATTTTTTTATTTGTCTAGATATTTCAGAACTAGCTTTCCCTTCAAATAAATCCTTCAAATCTGAAGACTGTATTACCTTTTTCTCAATTACTTTTCTTAATATTTTTCCCTCTAAATCGGTTATATACTTTCTCTCGAGTGAATGCGTGATTGTAGGTAAAAGTATTTTACTTTTCAAGAAAGCATAATCAGTTAACTTATCAATCTTTTCTATTTCTTCTTTTAATCCTCTAAGTACATATTCAGACCACTTCAAAATACCTTCATCTGTTCCATTATCAGCCTCTGATAGCATTTCATAGTAATTATTTCTATTAGAACAAAATACTGCCGTTGGATTAATAATTCTACCTATATCGAAATTGAACCCTGTTTTTACTAACATCGCATAAGTAAACAATCTTACTGTTCTCCCATTCCCGTTACCAAAAGGGTGTATCCATACAAATCTATGATGTGCAATTGCAGCTTTTAACAAGTCGTATTTTGGCGCATCTTCAAAATTAATAAAATCAAGTAATTCAATCATATAATCTTCAACCTTCATCCAATTTGGTGGAATATGTTTCGATTTAGAGATTTTTAAATCAACCTTCCTATATTCTCCAGGTGTTCTATCTCCTTCACCATCTGGAGGAGGAAGTAAATCTTTAACAATTATTTTATGCATTTCACTTAAAAATGCTCTATCAATTTTATGAGACTTTATATTTTTTTCAATAAAACTCATTGCATTTTCTAGATTTTTAATTTCGTTGATGCCAATAGGATTTTTAACTTCATTAGCATTAGGTGAAATTTTAGTCTCAAAATATTCTGCGATAGTGGTATTATTACCTTCAATTCTTGCAGAACCAATGCTTTCTAGTGTATGAAATAGATGTTTTAATTGAAAAAAGATCTTTACCGGCGTTGAACCACCCAAAGGCTTCTTTCTTAAATAATCTAATTCTATTATCAAGTCTGTTAGATTAGATTTAAAATTTGGCTCAACTAATGTTAAGTCATAATGTTTGAATTGATCTTGTGACATTTATAATCTTTGATTTGAACAATTAAAGATACAATTTTTATTAATTAACAAATTATAATTATAAACCATTGTATATCAGTATATTAACAAATATATGATACTGCAACTAATTAACATATTAAATTAAACTATTTAACAAATGTAGAATTGGATATTTCGAGTTGAATGGATTGTATTTGTAACTTATTTTCTTTCAATTCGTTATAATTAATAACATGCCACTTATGTAAGGATATTTCCTTACAACACAATACATAGTACCTTGTATAACATACTACACTAGTTTGCACTATTAATTAAATCATTACCCAATTTTATGAAGTTTTTACTCCTCAATATAGCAGGAATAATAATATCTCAAAAGATGAATGCTCAAGAAGTTACAAAAAATGCAGAAAAAGTTGTAGCCGATAGTACTGCTGCAAAAAAAGGATTAATGAACCCAGACAGTGTACACCAATTAAAAGAAGTGGTAGTCAGTAGCAAAAAACCTTTATACGAAGTAAAGATTGACAAAACAGTGATAAATGTAGACGCATCTCCCTCCAATGCAGGATCAAATGTTATTGAGGTTTTAGAAAAAGCACCTGGAGTGAGCGTTGATAAGGATGGCAATATATCATTGAAAAATAAACAATCGGTATTAGTCATGATCGATGGCCGACCTACTTATTTAACTCCTACAGATTTATACAATTATTTAAAATCAACTCCTTCCACATCGATTGATCAAATTGAATTAATGACCAATCCGCCTGCCAAATTTGATGCTTCAGGAAATGCAGGTGTGATAAATATTAAAACCAAGAAAAATAAAACCATGGGGTTTAATGGTACCTATAATGGGAGTATAGGCAAAGGTGAGTATTACAGAAATAATAATAGCTTAAACTTGAATTACAGAAAAAACAAATTGAATGTATTTACCAATTTAGGTCATTCCAACTGGGAAGGTTTTAATGATTTAAATATTAGTAGGAAATATTTTGATGGAAATAATAAATTACAAGCAATATTTGATCAAAATTCATATTCTAAAAATGAAAATAATAATTATCTAAATGGAAAATTGGGATTTGATTACGCCATGAGTAATAAAACAAATATAGGTGCTGTATTCAATGGATTCAATAACCCAGACAAAACAAAAAATTCAAATATTAGTTTTTTAAAAAACTCATTTAACATAGTAGACTCTATTGTTAAATCTGTGAATGACATGTCAGATACCTGGAAAAATATATCAAGCAACTTCTATATACAACACAAATTTGATAGCCTAGGAAAGGAAATTAGTATTGATATAGATGCTAGTAAGTTTAATTCTAATGGATACAGTAATTTAGACAATCAAATGTATAATGCAGATAATAGCTTTAGATCAAAGAATATTCTAATAGGCAGATTCCCTATTGATATTAAAATTCTATCTATAAAATCAGATTATACGCATCCGCTAAAAAATAAAGCTAAACTAGAATTGGGAGTCAAATCCAGTTATGTTGAAACTTCAAATGAAGCCAATTTTTTTAACCTATTTAATACAATAGAGATTCCAGATTATAAAAAAACAAACTCTTTTAATTATCAAGAAAATATAAATGCAGGATATATTAATTATAGTAAAGAAGTAAATAAATGGGGTATTCAATTAGGACTAAGGGCTGAAAATACGAATGCATCAGGTCATCAAATGGGAAATTCACAGCGAGCTGATTCGAGTTTTACAAGAAGTTATTTGAACTTATTCCCAACTACATATATTACCTATACAGCTAATGAAAAAAATCAATACACAATAAATTTTGGCAGGCGTATTGATCGTCCTGCCTATAGTGATTTGAATCCATTTCTCTTTTATGTAGATAACTATACCTATAACAAGGGGAACCCATTTTTAGAGCCACAACTTACCAATAATTTTGAATTAGGACACACTTACAATCAGTTTATTACCACCACTTTAAATTATAGTGTTACAGAAAAAATATTTCAAGAATCGATGATACAGGATGGTTATGCTACCATAGTTCAAACGAATAATATCGGAAGGAAAACAAATTATGGAGCATCGACAAGTGTTCAGTGGGAAACAAAATATAATTACACTGGAAATATATTTTTAGCCTATACACATGATAATTATAAAGGAAATGTGGGAGGTGACAAACTTGATCTTTCTGCTGATATGTATTTAATTAACATGAGCAATCAAATTAAATTTGGTAAAGGTTGGAATGCAGAACTAAGTGGTTGGTATAGGACAAAGGGGATTGAGGGACAAATTGTCATCAACCCATTAAGTCAAGTAAATTTTGCTATACAAAAACAGGTACTTAATAATAAGGGTACGCTTAAATTAGGAGCAAGAGATATTTTCCTAACCAACTTTCCTTCCGGTGTTATTAAGTTCAGTAAAACAGAAGCTAATTTTAGCAATAAGAGGGATTCAAGAATTGTAAGTCTAAGTTTTACTTATCGCTTTGGAAAAAACTTTAAACCAGTTATTAAAAAGGGTTCTGGAGCTGACGAGGAAAAAGCTAGAGTTAAAGTAAGTGGTAATTAATAATTAATTGAATAAACCTCACGCAGAAACAGAAAAGGACCCACGATTTAACGTAAGTCCTTGATTTTCATGTAGCGAGAACGAGATTTGAACCCGGGACCTCAGGGTTATGAAGATTTTTTGAGAAAATTAGAGCGTTGATTTGTAATGGGTTATGTTTTGACAAAACGGAAATCAACCGATTTCAGTCGATTTCAGGGGGTGTTTTCCTCACGCAAGAGGATATTTCAAAAAATACCTGGATTTTAGCCAATTAGTGACTTAATTGAATAAGTAGTAAATTTGTATTCAATTAGAAATATGAACACGCTATCTGCATACAAAAATGAAATAAATGCGCTTTGTGCTAACCACAAGGTAAAGAGCTTGTATGCCTTTGGGTCGGTCTTAACTCCCAATTTCAATACCAATAGCGATATTGACTTAATCGTTGATTTTAAAGAAATTGATGTGAAGGACTATGCAGATAACTACTTTGATTTTAAGTTCTCCTTACAAGATATATTTAACCGTCCAGTAGACTTATTGGAGGAGCAGGCTATCAAGAACCCTTATTTCAGACAAGTGGTCAATCAAACCAAAGAACTTGTTTATGGATAATGAAATAAAGGCTTGGCTTTATGATATTTTAAATGCTATCATGGAAATTGATAGTTTCTTCACTGATATCCCCAAAGAATTCTCAACCTACAAAGATGATCTTCGCACAAGAAGAGCCATAGAAAGAAATATTGAAATTATAGGAGAAGCATTGAGTAGAATTATAACAAAAGATGAGGCTATCAAAATTTCAAATGCTAGAAAAATAGTAGACACAAGAAACAGAATTATTCACGGTTACGATTCAGTATCTGATGAAATTATCTGGGGAATTGTTATCAACCATATCCCAATACTACAAACAGAAGTAAAAGATTTATTAGGGGAATAATTTAATGCATTGGCAAAACGTATCTTCAATTTGAATTTTATTAATAGCGAATTGAACTAATGAAAAATCATTTACCCATATCATATAATGACAGAACACTTTTTCACCTTTTGCGACATTTTTCGATGGTTAATGAAAATGCTATACAATGCTTAATTGACCGTGGATATAGCAAGGAATTAATTGACGAAAACTTACAAATCCCGGGTTCTAAATTTCACGATTTTTTTGCAACAGATATAAAATCTTTAATGCTCCAATGTGGAAATATTAAAGAAACAACCTCTTTAAGGCAAAACGGCTACTTGCATATTAGTTATGAATTTGAAGAATTGAAATTTCTAAAAGGAATTGGAACAATTGGGATCATTTCATTGGAGTCATTAAAATCATTAACATCAAGCCAACCTGTTCTGAAAAAAAATAGGGGACATCTATTGTTGCATGCAACAGTTTCAAAACTTCCTACAACAAATTTGCTAACACTGGTTTTAAAAGAACAACAAAGCAGTAATTTTTTAATCACTGCGTTTCCAGGGCCTACAACATTACCATTGCCTTCAACAAAATTTAGTGCTGAATTTAATGAAGAATGCAAGTTGTTTTGGGAGCAACATGTTTTTTTGAGTTTAATCTAATTATTTCTTTATAGGAATAAGTCTGCCCATTTTAGGTTCATCAATTACCTTATTGGATTTAATATAATCAATTACTAATGAGGAAAATGGTGTTGCCCCATTCGTTTTTTTAAGATCATGGAATGTCGAATATAAATCTCCTCCGTCCGCAACAAAACTATTTGTAGCTATTTTGTAGGTCTTTACATCATTCACGGGCTCATTACCTATATTAAGTTTTACCAATCGCTGACCAATTGGCTTATCCATATCATACCAAGCTGTAAGTCCAGACACTTGCATCATTCCTCTTTCTAAAGAAAACCCTTGCTCTAAAACTTCTTTAATCTGTTTACCAGTCATTTCTAACACTGATAAATTATTAAAGAAAGGTACCGCATCTAATACATTACCATTTGTTATTGTACCGGCTGGAATATCCGCTCTAATTCCTCCCGCATTCTCAAATCCAACATCAGCTTTGCCAGCTTGTCTAATTACATCAGCTATAAAACAGCCTAAAGAAGATTCTCTTTGATAGTCTCTTACTAACCTTGTTTTTAATGTCCCAAGGGGTTGTCCTATTTTGTATGCAGCTTTATTTTTGTATGCATCTATTTTTGCTTGAACGCCTGCATCAGGTATATACTTATCGCTCCAAACTTTTAATAGTTCGCCATTTGCATTGTTTACCTTGCCATCTTTTATTTGAACTTTTAGATAACCTAACCTTGTGCCATATCCATAGGTTTGTACAATCAATGACCCATTGGTTGGCTCTTTGAAAGGAACTTCAATGCCTCTATGTGCATGACCTCCAATGTATATATCTATGCCAGGAACTTCTTTACAAAAGCGAATATCTTCGTTAAAATCTCTTTGCACTTCTGGTCTTGCTTCCGCATCGGTCTGCTGTGGTCCTGTTTTACCCTGGTGAGCAAGCACAACAATTAAATCTACTTGTGGTTTTAGCTCCTCCACAATTTTTTTAGTAATGGCTATTGGATCACGAAATTCAATATCAGCTGAGCCTTCCTGCCATAAAACACTAAATGCATCAAGGCCAATGATGCCAATAACTCCCAAGCGTACTCCATTTTTTTCGATAATTGTATACGGCCTAGAATATGGGATGTTCGTTCCTTTATAAAAAATATTATCCCCTAATATTGGAAAGGATACTCGATTCATTTGTTTTAAAAAATTCTTACTTCCATAATCAAATTCGTGATTACCAATTCCCATTGCATCATATTTCATACTCATCATCATCTCCATTAATATCTCTCCTTCACTAACATTAGAAAGCATACCTGTAAACATATCGCCTGCATCAAACAAGAAACTAGTTTTTTCCTTATCTCTTATTTGATTAATCATAGTAGTAAGTGCTGCCGCACCTCCCAAATTGGGAGATCCTTTTAACCAATATGCTGGAATTGGATCAAAAGCACTATGAAAATCGTTGGTATGAAGAATGGTAATGTCTTTTGTTCCTTTTTGGGCAAACCCCATAAATGGTGCAAATACAAGTAAAAGGAGTATGAATTTTTTCATTAAACGTATTTTAATGAAATTACAAAAAATGGGAATATTATTACAATAAAAATCTATTGCAGAAACTGAAAACCAACTAGTATTTTGAAGATACTGAAAATCAAAAAAGCAGGCTTTTAATGCCTGCTTTTTTAGCTTATATATTATTTTCAAGAATAACACTGTAGCGAGACCGGGATTTGAACCCGGGACCTCAGGGTTATGAAGATTTTTTGAGAAAATAAAAGCGTTGATTTGTAATGCGTTATGTTTTAAGAAAACGGAAAACGACCGATTTTGACCGAATTCAGGGGGTGTTTTCCTCACGCAGAGGTGATGCAACTATAATGCGATGATTGAGTATGTAACAATTAGGAAATTGAAGGGTTAAACTTCTTGCAGGTAAAGTTTTTCAGGATGAAGATGTGGCAAAATATGCAGCGTATTATTCATTTAAGTAATGCAAGTCTATTAGTTTTTGATATTGCTTTTCAAATATTCTATTCGGCAAATACTTGAAAATATTCATAACTATAAACTCTATAAACTTGTTACTCTGATGAGAAATCTTTCCATAATTCCAAGATTGTTTTACTATATAATTTACTTTTTCATTTCTCAATTTATAGTACTCTTCAAAATTTTCAGGAGCAAATCCTTTCGTATGAATTATTTTTGAAAGAGTGTAGGCATCTTCTATGGCTTGACAACCTCCTTGTGCAAGGTTTGGGGTAGTTGCGTGGATAGCGTCTCCCAAAAAAACAACTTTGCTTTTATACCATACCTCTTTGTGTGGTTCTAAATCCCACATATCATTTCTTATAATCAATTCAGTGCTGTCAATGACTTCACTTACTTCTTTACAAAATTTTTGAAAAAGATTTTGTAAAGAAGCATTTAAAGTGGCTTTATTGTCTTGTATGTTTTCTTCTGAAATTTTGCAAGCATACCAATAGTATTGGGTTTTATTTAATGGAATTGTTGCAAAGCGTAAATTTTCACCCCAAAGTTCAAGGTATGCTGAATGATAATTTGATGGTAATGGACAAGTGGCTATTCCGCGCCAAATAGTTTGACCAGAGTAGCGTTTCTTTACGTGGGGAAACAACTGTTTTCTGAATATAGAATTAATACCGTCACAAGCAAAAACATAGTCAAATTCTTCTGAACAGCCATTTTTGAAAGTTAATTCAACACTATCTTTTTTAGTTATAAAATTTTCTACTTCGGCATCAAACTTCACATTTAAATGGTCGATTTTATATGATAAAATATTTATCAATTCGGCTCTATGGATACAAAAGCCGCCATTTTTGATAGGTAGTTTTCTAATTGTTTCGCAGTCTTTATTTACAATGATAGCATCTTCAACAAAATATCCTTTTGCTTTTATATCATCGCCTAAACCAATTTTTTTAAGAATAGTATATGCGCTTTCACTTATGCCAATTCCTGCCCCAACTTCTCCAAATTTAGAAGCTCTTTCAAACAAGGTATATGGAATATTAAATTGTTGAAAACAATTTGCTAAAGCCAAGCCACCAATCCCACCTCCGATAATTCCTATTTTCATATATTATTTTCTGTTTTTTAGGTCATCTAAAAATGGTATACAACTGTTTCGGTCTTGGCTAAGGTGGCGATTTTCACCACAAAACTAACTGTTCAAATTTAACATAAATTGTCAAAACAAGCACGGCATTAAAGGATTAGAGTTCCTTGTATTTTTGAGGGGATAAACTCCAAATGACCTGAAATAATATGGCGCCAATGAAAGTCCATAAAATATCATTCCAGTCAAATCTTAACTTACCTGACATTTGTGCAAATTCCCATCCAACTAATCCTATCACCGAAATTAAATTTGATGATAAGTGTCTCTTTTTAAAAAACCAATTATCCGAGTTCTTCTTTTTGAATACGTACGGAATAGTTAGAACAAATAATGCTGGTATTCCTATTGCAGGGAAGAAGTTAGGCGCAACACCTAAAAGATATTTGATTATTGAATTATCGCCGCTATAATTAGGACGAATATTATCTTGAATTTGGTCGAATTCAGGGGGTGTTTTCCTCACGCAAGGAAGGAAACACAAAATAACTTGCGTCCTTTATGTTTCTGCTTTAGACTGATTACTTATTACAGATTTCTATATAAATCATTTTATTTGGAGTTGGACTATATGCTTTACACTGAGCACAAGTTTGAACGATTGGACGCTTAGGAATAGAAAAATAAAATTCATCCCCTTCTTTAATTGTGGATGGGAAAGTGCAGATACTTGCTAAACCAAAGACATTTTGATAGGTAGTACTGGTTAATGGATTTTGCCAACTACTTTCATACAATGCCTTATCTACATCACCCTCGGTTATTTGAATTACATAATTCATACAAATCCCTTTCAACACTAACTTGCCTTTAAAGCAAGCTACTGATGTATTATTTGACTTATTGCAGGAGATGTTTAAAAGAATAAAAAAACCGACTAAGTATTTTATCATCTTTGTTGGTATGAATATATTTTTATTATAATGCTTTAAAAGAAGTAATCTCATAACCAATTTCTTCATCTGCAATCTGCTTACTGAAATCAAAATATATATTTTTTGGATAATAAAAGATTTCATTATAATCTAAAGAATGCTGATAGGGATTTTTAGCTAAACTACTAATTATGAAATCAAATAATTCATTGATGGTTAGAATTGGCCCAGTTTTAGTTGAATCATATGGCAGATTATTCACTGTCTTGATTTTATCATTCTCTACAACAATAAGATGCGGACCAACTCTTCCTTGAAGACAATAACAGGATATTTTCATGGTCATTTCATAATTAGAAATACCCTTCTTTTTCCATAATGCCAACTGCGAAGCGGGATCTCCTTTTACTATTTGAATTTGATCTGGATTTGATTTTACACACCCAGTTAAACAAATTAAGAAACTAAGAAAAATTAAATTACGCATACTCTATGTATTTGAATAAAGTGAACATTTCCACTATTCAAATTTAAGATATTTAAAAAAAATATTATGGCTGATTTTTCAAAAACCTCACGCAAAACCTCACGCAGAGGTACAAATAAAAAAACTACACCTTCAACTCAAATAAACTAACCACTGCGTTATGGTAATGTTGAGGTAAGCCATCCGTATTAATTAATTGAGA
>Ga0207940_1000608_pt1 | contig 11927 bp, 9 predicted proteins | sample LakMenEpi06Jul12_FD_150676 | JGI IMG/M metagenome (GOLD analysis project Ga0207940, IMG submission 150676) | Freshwater microbial communities from Lake Mendota, WI - 06JUL2012 deep hole epilimnion (SPAdes) | ecosystem: Environmental > Aquatic > Freshwater > Lake > Epilimnion/Euphotic zone ... | reverse complement strand
CGCTTGAGTTAGTTTTTACTTTTGGCATTATTATAATCTTATCGATTACTCCCTACTGGCGGTCTTGCACGGGCGAGACACTTTTTGAGCCTTGTGGGAAATGGAGGGCGAAGGTAGTATAAGTGTAGAATATAGCAAAACAAAAGCACCATTTATGTGCTTAAATAACAAAATAGCCCCCAAATTGGAGGCTATTTATAAAATATTGATTGAAAATCAGCATTTTAGCCGATTACGATTTCAAATATTAAGCGCTTGGCTTCTTTTTACCCCCTGCTTTAGGTTGGAAAATGGCAAACATTCTCTTTCCTTCCAACTTAGGCATACTTTCTAAAGTACCTGCATCAGCGAGTCTTTCTGCGAATTTCAATAAAAGCAATTGACCTCTGTCTTGGAACATGATGGCTCTACCTTTAAATTGAACATAGGCTTTTACCTTATTCCCATCTTGTAAAAACTTTTCGGCGTGTTTTGCTTTAAAATCAAAGTCATGATCATCTGTACCTGGCGTGAAACGAATCTCTTTAATCTCTGATTGTTTTGAGTTCGCTTTCATCTCTTTTTCCTTACGCTTTTTTTCGTAAAGAAATTTCTTATAGTCAATGACTTTACATACTGGAGGATTGGCTGTTGGAGAAATCTCAACTAAGTCTAAACCCTGTTCAGTAGCTATTTTCAGCGCATCTTGTGTGTTGTAAACGCCTACGGTGATATTCTCACCAACCAGTCGTATTTCTGGTACTCTAATACGATCATTAATACGGTGCTCAGGTTCTTGTTGTCTTTGAAACCTTGGGTTAAATCTTGGTCCTCTGTTGGGTAATGCCATTAATTGTTAAAACGTTGTTTAAGTTTGTAAAGATAGTCAATGTTATGCTTCAGGTGCCTTTCTTTCAACAATTTCTTGATGGATCTGAGAAATAAAGGTGGATTTATCCATCATACCTAAATCTCCTTTGCCTTGTCTTCTGATAGATAATTGCCCCTCGGTCATCTCTTTTTCTCCAATAACAAGCATATAAGGCACTTTCATCAATTCGGTATCACGTATTTTTTTACCAATTTTTTCGTTTCTATCATCAATCTCGGCTCTAACCCCAGCTTTACGTAATTCTGCTAACACTTCTTGTGCATATGGCATGAATTTATCGCTGATTGGCAGGATCTTAGCTTGTAAAGGTGCCAACCATACAGGGAATTTACCCGCATAATGCTCTAATAGGAAACCAATGAATCTTTCGTGTGTTCCTAAAGGTGCACGGTGAATAATTAATGGTGTTTCTGGCTCGTTGTCTTTATTTGTAAAGCTTAACTTAAATCTTTTTCCTTGTGCAAAATCCACTTGATTGGTCGCTAATGTAAACTCACGGCCAATGATACTCCAAATTTGAACATCAATTTTTGGTCCGTAGAAAGCACCTTCATCCTGTACTTCCACAAATGGCGTTCCAGTTTCAATCAAAACTTCACGCACCATTTGCTCCGTCTCTAACCAAAGTTGAGGTTCATTGATGTATTTCTGTCCCAATTTAGCTGGATCATGTAAACTTAATCGCATCACATATTTATCGATACCAAAAATATTAAAGTACTTCAAGTACATATCATTCACCGCTCTAAATTCTTGCGCAAATTGTTCTTTAGTGCAATAGATATGTGCATCATTCATATGCAAACAACGTACACGCATCAATCCAAATAATTCACCAGATTGCTCATAACGGTAACAAGTACCATACTCTGCAAGCCTTAGTGGCATGTCTTTATAGCTCTTAGGTTCTGCATCAAAAATTTTATGGTGATGCGGACAGTTCATTGCTTTTAAATAATATTTCGTGCCATCCAATTCCATTGGAGGGAACATACTATCTTGATAATAAGGCAAGTGACCACTTGTGATATACATGCTTTCTTTAGCAATATGTGGTGTCACCACACGCTTATAACCAGCAGCTTCTTCGGTCTCTTTTGCAAGGCGTTCCAATTCTTCTATAATGATGGTACCATTTGGCATCCATAAAGGCAAACCAGGTCCAACATCATCATCCATGGTATAAATGCCTAATTCTTTTCCTAATTTTCTATGGTCTCTTTTCTTTGCTTCTTCTAATAATAATAAGTACTCATCCAATTCCTTTTGATTCGGGAAAGTCACACCATAAACACGTGTCAACATTTTATTTTTTTCATCCCCTTTCCAAAAAGCACCAGCAATATTGGTGATTTTAATGGCCTTAATCACACTGGTATTTGGAATATGTGGCCCACGACATAAATCCGTAAAGCCCCCTTGAGTGTAAAAAGTAATAGTGCCGTCTTCCAAACCAGACAATAAATCTAATTTGTATTCATCCCCCTTTTCTGTAAAATAAGCAACTGCTTCAGCCTTGGACATTTCCTTACGGATATAATCATTGGCTTTTTTTGCCAATTCATTCATTTTTTGCTCCAATACAACTACATCTTCTTCCTTAATTGTTTTTCCGCCTAAATCGATATCATAATAAAACCCTTTTTCTAAAGCTGGTCCAACCCAAAATTTAGCGCCTGGAAACTGCATTTCTACTGCTTCTGCAAGCAAATGGGCAGATGAATGCCAGAACGTATTTTTGCCATCGGCATCGTCCCAGGTCAATAATTTTAATGCAGCATCCTGGTTAATTGGACGCGTTGCATCCCATACCTCACCATCGATAGAAGCTGCTAATACTTTTTTTGCTAAGCCTTCACTAATTGATTTAGCGATACCTAATGCAGTGATACCTTTTTCATAGGATCTTACTGCCCCGTCTGGAAATTGAATTTGAACCATGTTTGTACAATAAATATATAGCTACAAAGATAACAAAAAAAAGGATGCTTGTTTATACTTAGATTAATACTTAAATTTAAAGTTCCAATTCATTTATGACAAGGTCAACCCTACTTCTCTTTTTGTGCATCATTTCTGTCCATTTAAGTGCCCAAAACTTAACTGGAAGATGGCAAGGAAGTTTTATTGCCAATGGGGATGCCGTGATCAATAATTTCACCTACGAGCTGATCATTAAAGAAAATGCAAATCATCAAATTACAGCACAAACAATTACCAAAAGAGCAGACCAATTTTATGCAAGTGCCTTTGCTAAAGGCACCCATAGTATTCGCACCCAATTAGTTCAAATTGAAGAAACAAGTTTTGAACAAATTAAAATTGCCAATGAACTTGAAGCATGTTTAATGTCTAATTTTTTGAACTACCGAGTGGTGAGAGGTTACGAAATTCTAGAAGGTAGTTACACCGCTACTAACGAACTCTCTGGAAAAGATTGTGGCGGCGGAAAAGTGTATTTAGAAAAAGAAGGTCCTATTGTAAAAGAGTTTAGTGCAAAAACTTCAGTTCCTACAACTACGAATGCTAATAAAATAGTTGCCAAAGAGAAACTTGCGAAAAATACCTCTCTACAAAAAGAAAATAAAACTAAGCCTGCTCAACAAACAGAAATAGTCAAACAAGTACTTACTAAGACCAATCAGACGAATACTTCTAAATTAACAAATACAACAAAACCAAATACTACCACAAAATCAAATTCGACAACAAAGCCAAACGCTACGCAAGCAAGTTCTATTCAGGCTACTACTAGCACTCCTATTCAAAAAGCTGCTGCTCCAACTAGTGCAGTGAATGCTTTACAAGAGAATACTAAAGCAGCTGCTATTAATGAAACAAGTGCTAGCCCAAATACCAGTGCCAGTAAGTCTTCTGGCCAAATACTGCCTTGGGTTTTAGTAGGCAGAGAAAATAAATTAGTGAAACAAGTTATTGTCAATAGCCCTTCTATTAGTATTGACTTATACGATAATGGCACCATTGACAACGACACCATTATGATTTTTGATAATAAAGTTTTATTACTAGAAAATAAAAGACTAAGCTACAAGGCCACTCATTTTGATGTTAATTTTAACAAAGACAATAATCGTCATGAAATTATTATTGTTGCACATAATTTAGGTACGGTGCCTCCCAATACTGCACTCATGGTTGTAAAAGATGGAACCAGTAGACAAGAAATTTATATTACCTCTACTTTAAGTGTAAATGCCATGATTATTTTTGAACTAAAAAAACCAAGCCAATAGCTTTATTCTTGTAGTAACTGTTGCGCTACTATTTCACCTTTTCTATTTGAATGATAGGGATCATTACTTGTCTTATTCCATCCAAACCAAATCATTCCATCCTCTAGTTTTTCATCCTGCACATTAAATACATAAATATTCTTTTCTTGATAACCCACTGTGGCTAGTAAATTCAAAAACTGAATAGACACCATATGTGTGGCCATATTTAGCGCGGGCAAATTTTGCTCAGCTAGGAGTCCTTGTAATTCAGCATTGATATTATTTAAAGATTGTTTAGCCCGCTCATGCAATAAACTATCTTTAAAACTAATAGCAGCTGTAGGAAAAGAATCGGTTAATTGAATAAGTGTTTTTGCCGCATTGAAAATATAAGCGGTATCACCTGCCGCTAGCCCTTTTAATAATTCTTGGTAATTATTTAATAATGGCATCAGGGCTTTGTCAAAACTTCCTTGGTTATTTTGAGGGCTATAGGCCCATAGCTGCTTATTGATAGCAGGGTCTTCGGGACTATCACAAGCCATCACTAAAAAGGCAAAAAGGATAAAGAAAAAGGGCTTCATAGAATCTTTTTCCAAATTTATGCATAATTAGATTGTCCAACTTGCTAACTTTGCGGTCTGAATTGAAAAAACATGCTAATAGGTTTACAGAATTTGACATTTGAGTTTGGGGCAAGAGTAATTGTGAGTGAGGCGAATTGGTCCATCCAACCAGGCGAACGCATTGGTCTAATTGGATATAATGGTACGGGGAAGTCTACTTTATTGAAAATTTTGGTAGGGCAACTCACCCCCAGCAAAGGAACGGTTGAAAAAGGAAGAGATACCACCATTGGCTATTTACACCAGGACTTATTAAGTTTTGATACCAACGAATCTATTACCGAAGTAGCCTTGGGCGCTTTTGAAAGAGTGCGTGAACTTGAAAAAGAAGTGGAACAACTAGGCAAAGAATTAGAAGCGAATTCTGAGGACAACGATTTACTTATTAAATACACCGATGCCTTACACGAAATTGATTTACTAGATGGCTATAATATTAACCATAAAGCAGAAGAAGTTTTACATGGACTAGGATTTGCGATTAAAGACTTATCTCGCCCTTATAAAGAATTTAGTGGAGGTTGGAGAATGCGCGTACTACTTGCAAAAATGATTTTACAACAACCCGATGTATTATTATTAGATGAGCCTACCAACCACTTAGACTTACCAAGTATCGAATGGTTAGAGAAATATTTATTGCATTATAAAGGAAGTGTAGTTATTGTAAGTCACGATAAGTATTTTCTAAATAAAATGGTGAATAAAATTGTAGAAGTGTATCAACAACAATTACATTTTTACACAGGCGATTACGAGCATTATGAAATTGAAAAAGAACAAAGAGTAGAAATACAACAACGCGCTTTTGAGAATCAACAAGATTATATCAAGCAACAAGAAAAGTTTATTGAAAGATTTAAAGCCAAGGCTTCTAAAGCAGCGCAGGCACAGTCAATTCAAAAGCGCTTGGATAAATTAGATGTGATTGAAGATGTTAAAATTGAGAGACCTAATATTAGAATCAATTTTGCGGTAGATAAAACACCAGGCAAAGTATTAGTAGACTTAAAAGGTGTAGGCAAGGCTTTCCCAAATGTTCAAATTTTAGATAATGCCTTTGCAGAAATTGAAAGAGGCGATAAGATTGCACTCATTGGTGCCAATGGAAAAGGAAAGTCTACCCTACTTAGAATTGTGGCAGGAATGGAAAAGTTCGATGGAGAAAGAGTTTGGGGCCATAATGTAGAAGAGAGTTTTTATGCGCAACACCAATTAGAGTCTTTGAACTTAAACAATACTATTTTAAAAGAAGTGCAAGAATGTGGCACTAAAAATACTGAATTAGAACTACGCGCCTTATTAGGTTGTTTCTTATTTGGAGGGGATGAAATTGATAAAAAAATTAAAGTACTTAGTGGAGGAGAAAAAGCAAGAGTTGCCCTTACTAAAACTATTATTAGTAAGGCTAATTTCTTAATGCTAGATGAGCCTACTAACCACTTAGATATGGTCACCGTTGAATTATTAGCAGAAGCCCTTACTAAATATGATGGTACTATTATATTAGTAAGTCACGACCGTTATTTTATTTCAAAGACTGCTAATAAAATTTGGGAAATTGAAGATGAAAAAATTATTGAATTCAAAGGCGATTATAAAGAATGGTTAGAATGGAAAGAGAGAATGGCAAAACAAAAGGCACAATTAGCAGAACCTGCTAAAAATACAGGGTCTAAAGATACACGCAAGCAAGCTAAGCAAGAAGTTGTCGCGCCAGTAGAAATAAAGCCTCAAGCCATTGACAAGGATTTGCAAAAGCAAATTCAAAAATTACAAAAAGTGATCTCACAAATTGAGCATAATATAGAAATCTTACACACAGAAAAAGCAGCTATTGAATTAGAAATGGCTAACCCTGCTATATATGCAGATCCTGCTAAAATGCATGTCATAGAAAAAAGCTATCAAGATAAAAATGCATTAATTAGATCGATGAATAAAGAATATGATATTGCATTTAACGATTTATTGATTTTGGAAAGCAAATAAAAAGGGTTAAATTTATTTTAATAATTGTTCTTATGCAAGAAAATATATTGTCTGTTCATTCAGAAATTGGCGAACTTAAAAGGTTACTAGTTCATAGCCCCGACAAAGGCTTAGGTAAAGTAATACCCTCTAAAGCACAGGATTGGCTATTTGAAGATATTGTTCATTTAAAAAGTATTCGTGAAAACGAATATGATTACTACACCAAACTACTTCTTTATTTTTTAGACCCTGAAAAAATGAAGCCTGGTATGCATTTCATAGACGATCCTAAAAACGATCGTGCCTTTTACAAACCAGGTCACCCCCATTTTCACGCCTCTGAAAAAGTTTTAGAAATAGAATGGTTATTAGCGAGTATTTTAGAGAATGCCGATATTAAAAACCAACTTATTGCAGCGGTGGCGGCTATTGAGGGTTGCAGCTATCAATTACAAGAAGATCTAAAAAAGTATACCCCTGTCAAACTAGCTTCTACTTTTTTATCGGGTGTCGATATTCAAAATGAATTGCTCTTCCCTCCTATTCCTAATTTTATTTTTACAAGAGATATTGGTATTGTCATTAAAGACCATTTGGTTTTAAACAAGCCCGCCAAACTAGCCAGAAAAAGAGAAGCCTTATTTGCAAAATATTTATTTCATTATCACCCCTTATTTAAAAAAAGTAGTTCTTTTATAATTGAACTTTCTCAAAAGGATCCTATTGCGCTTTTAAACGAAAAAGAGAATGAGGAGAAAGTAACCCTTGAAGGAGGTGACATCATGATGATTTCACCACAACATGTAATTATAGGGGTAAGTGAAAGAACAAGTATGAGTGCTGCTATTCAACTCACTGAAATTTTATTTAGTAAAGCATTGGTGGATAAAATAAGTATTGTCAAAATTCCTAAGAAAAGAGACTACATGCATATTGATACCATATTTACCCAAGTTAAAAAAGACACCTGGGTAATATTAGGTAATTTTTCTAAAGAGGGCTTGCAAGACAAACAAAATAATCAAGTAAGCCAATTCTTTAAAAGTACACAAAAAGAATCGGTGACTATTTGGAAATTTGAAAGAGCCAAACAAAATAGCCCCACCATCATTAACGATTTAGAACAACTCTTAGATGAAATAAGCAAAGAAGACTTTGGTTGCAAAAACGGTGCTCAATTTATTTACTCAGGCAATAATGAATTTCCTTATAATGCCAGAGAACAATGGACAGATTCTTGCAATCTGCTTGCTTTAAAAGAAGGGGTGGTACTTGGTTATGACCGAAACGATAAAACCGTAGAAGCCTTTAAAAACAAGGGTTTTGAAGTAGTCCATGTGAAAGAATTATTAATAGATTTTGAAAAAGGAAACAAAAGCCCTAGTACTATTCAAAACACCATTATACTTATGCCTTCTGCAGAATTATCCAGAGCAAGAGGTGGCTTTCATTGTATGAGTATGCCTATTGAAAGAACGGCTATCTAATATAATTTATTTTAATAAAAATAGGATATGGAAATTTTAATGGTTCGACCTTACCAATTTTATTTTAATCAGCAAACGGCTGCCAATAATTTCTTTCAATCGAATATTAATATTGAAAATGCCAATGAGCTAGCTATTGCTGAATTTGATGCGATGGTGGAAAAATTACGCGCCCATCAAATAAAAGTAAATGTGGTACAAGACACCAAGGACCCTTCTACCCCCGATTCTATATTTCCCAACAATTGGGTCTCCACCCATACTAATGGAACACTTTGCTTGTATCCTATGTTTGCAGAAAATAGAAGAGCTGAGAGAAAGTCAACGGTGATCAATTTTCTACAATCGAATTATAAAATTGAAAACACATTGGATTTAACTGACTTAGAAAAAGAAGGAATCTTTTTAGAAGGTACAGGCAGTATGGTGCTAGACCATCAAAATAAATTAGCCTATGGATGTTTATCTGAAAGATTAGATAAAAATGCATTTAATGAATGGTGCGATAAAATGCAATTCAAACCAATTGCTTTTAAAGCAGTAGATGATAAAGCTCAACCCATTTATCATACCAATGTACTAATGTGCATGGCTAATCAATTTGTGGTCATATGTTTAGACAGTATTCCCAATGAACTAGAAAAGCAAATAGTGCTTGAATGTTTTAAGAAATCAAATAAAGAAGTCATTGAGATTAGCCAGGATCAACTAAATCACTTTGCAGGCAACATGTTACAAGTATTTGACATTACTGAAAAACCTCATTTAATAATGTCGGAGCAAGCCTACAAATCGCTCCATACAGCACAGCTAAAAAGCTTAGAAAAATACAATCCCCTTCTTCCCATATCTATCCCCACCATTGAAGCCTTGGGGGGTGGTAGCACAAGATGTATGATGGCTGAAATCTATTTAAGCCCCGCCTAATATTGAATTAGGCTTTATAATGGTTTGATTGTATACACTTTAGAAAGTTTTTACCCCTTATTAATAACAGGCGTTAGCATGACAAAACTGTTCATAAATTGAATTGAAAATTGGGCTCAAATGATTAAATTTGTAGCTCGGTTTCTTTTACATCGTATTGGTATTACTATTGTAAATCAATACATTAATGATCAATTGAAAATTATGTCTGCTAAAAAAGTAAGCAAAATCGCAGTTTTAACCTCTGGTGGAGACTCCCCCGGCATGAATGCCGCCATTAGGGCTGTAGTTAGAACCAGCATTTATCATGGGCTACAAGTTTTTGGAGTAGCTAGGGGATATAATGGAATGATTGACGATGATATTTTTGAAATGTACTCAAAGTCGGTGGGTAATATTATTCAAAGAGGGGGTACCATTTTAAAAACAGCCAGAAGCGCACAATTCTTCGAAACAGAAGGAAGAAAGACTGCCTACGAGAATTTAAAGAAAAGAGGCATTGATGGTATAGTGGTTATTGGAGGAGATGGAAGTTTTAAAGGAGCACAAAAATTTAGTCATGAATTTGATATCCCTTGTATAGGTATACCAGGCACTATTGATAAAGATATTGCAGGAAGTGATTTTACCATTGGATTTGATACAGCCGTAAACACTGCAGTAGAAGCCATTGACAAAATTAGAGATACAGCCGATGCACATGACCGTTTATTCGTCGTAGAAGTAATGGGACGTGACGCAGGTTATATTGCACTTCATAGTGGAATTGCCACAGGTGCAGAGAATATATTAATTCCAGAATCTAAAACAGATATGGAAGCCATGATTACTTCTTTAACGGAGAAAGAAAAAAGAAAAAAATTAGTCAACTTAATAGTGGTAGCCGAAGGCGATGAATTTGGCGGTGGTACGCAGGTGGGTAATTTCATAAAGGAAAAATTACCAAATGCAGATGTGCGTGTTTGTATTTTAGGTCATATTCAAAGAGGTGGCTCCCCTAGTTGCCTTGACCGTTTAATTGCGAGTAGAATGGGTTACCATGCTGTTGAATGTTTAATCAACGGAACGCATAATGTAATGGTGGGTATTGAAGATAATAAAATGAAATACACACCACTTGACAATGCTGTAAAAGCAAAACAAAAAATTTCTGAAGAATGGTTAAGAATTGTAAAAATATTAGCTAGTTAAACTAAAAATATAATTAGTGAGGGCTAGATTAATTGCATTAGGAACTGAAAGATTCAAATAAAGTAGCGTAAAGAAAGAGAAGAAAATAGAAGAAAAGAAAAAGATAAAAATAAAAAAGTAAAATAACCCCAAACACAAAATGAGTAAAAACGAATTTAAGCAACCCCATCACAGAACTAAAATTGTCGCCACAGTAGGCCCAGCTTGTGATACCTATGACCAATTAAAAAATTTAGTAATTGCGGGTGTAAATGTTTTTAGATTAAATTTTTCTCATGGAAGTCACGAGGATAAGAAAAAAATTATTGACAATATTAGAGGCATTAATGAAGAATTAGGATGCACTGTTGCTATACTAGGTGATTTACAAGGCCCTAAATTAAGAGTTGGTGAAATTGAAAATAACCGCTTAGAAGTAAAAGAAGGAGATGTATTAACATTCACCAATGAGAAATGTGTTGGCACAATGGAGAAAATATATGTATCCTACCCTAACCTAGCTGGCGATGTGGTGGTGAACAACTTAATCATGATTGACGATGGAAAGATTGAAGTGAAGGTTCATAGTGTAGAAAAAAATGGTGATGTAAAGGTAAAAGTAACCTTAGGGGGTATTATTTCTTCTAAAAAAGGAATTAACCTACCTGATACAAAAATTTCATTACCGGCACTTACAGACAAAGATTTAGAAGATGCCACTTTTATTATTAAAGAAGAATTAGACTGGGTAGCCTTAAGCTTTGTAAAAAGAGTGGCCGATATTGAAATGCTAAGAGCCATCTTAGACAAACATAAGAGCAAGGCCAAAATTATAGCTAAAATTGAAATGCCTGAAGCCTTAACGAATATCAGAGATATTATCATTTCTAGCGACGCCATTATGATTGCCCGCGGCGACTTAGGTGTTGAGCTTCCAGTAGAAAAAATTCCTTTGATTCAAAAAGAACTCATTAGAAAATGTATACACCGTGCGAAGCCTGTTATTGTGGCAACACAAATGATGGAAAGCATGATTGATAGAGTGAAACCTAATCGTAGTGAAATTACCGATGTGGCCAATGCAGTTATTGAAGGCGCTGATGCGGTGATGTTAAGTGGAGAAACGGCTACAGGTCAGTTTCCTGTTTTAGTGATTGAGACCATGCGCAAAATTATCAATGAAGTGGAAGAACATGGTTATAAATACAACCGTTCTGAAGACTTAAAACCACAACCCCATTCTCCTTCTTTTGTAAGTGACGCCTTATGTTATAGCGGTTGTCAGTTATCTGACGAAAGTAATGCACAAGCATTAATAGGAATGACACAAAGTGGCTATACCGCTTTTATGTTAAGTAGTTTCAGACCTAAATCGCCTTTATTTATTTTCACCAAAGAAAAGAGCTTAATGAATCAATTAAGTTTAAGCTGGGGTGTAAAGGCATTCTATTATAATAAAGAAGAAAGTTTAGATAGTATTATCAAAGACCAAATTCAAATTTTAAAGAAAAACGGATTTGTTAAAAAAGATGATATAGTGGTGAATACGGGAAGTACCCCTGTTCAATTACACTTACCTACTAATATGATAAAAATTACCAAGGTAGATTAATATAAAAAATAATTTTATGCTAGA
>Ga0207940_1000596_pt1 | contig 12015 bp, 9 predicted proteins | sample LakMenEpi06Jul12_FD_150676 | JGI IMG/M metagenome (GOLD analysis project Ga0207940, IMG submission 150676) | Freshwater microbial communities from Lake Mendota, WI - 06JUL2012 deep hole epilimnion (SPAdes) | ecosystem: Environmental > Aquatic > Freshwater > Lake > Epilimnion/Euphotic zone ... | reverse complement strand
ATCTTCTTCACATCGACATTCTGCGGGGCCCCATAGTGCCCAAAATTGGGTGGAGTAGGGGACCCCACGGAGAGTACATTCTCCGGCTTGAATGGCGGTGGTGGAAGTTTATCTACCACAATCCTTGGGTAACGGCCTGGTACCTTTCTAGAACCTTTGTGGGTTCTAAGCCCGACATTATTCACGGTCAGGTGCTGCTGCCGGCAGGGCTGACTGCGGCCTACCTCGCAAAGCGCTGGAACCGAGTCTTGGTTCATACCGAGCACTGGAACCTTGCTCCCGACCGCCTCCGGTCGGGGTTTTGGGGATTTTTTGGTCGAAGGGCTATGGGCATGGCCAAAGTGGTTTTGCCGGTGTCGGAGCATTTGGCCAGGGACCTTTCAAGCGTTTTGCCCGGCACTCCCATGAAGGTGGTTCCCAACGTTATGGACTGGAGCAGGTTTCACTACCGAGCCAATTCAACCCCGCCACGCGCCTCGAAGTTTAGGGTTCTTAGCGTGGCGCATTTGATTCCGCTCAACAAGCACATTAAAATAACGGAGTGGACCCTTGAGGCGCTGGGCATCCTTCAGAAGCGCCATCCTGAGGTTGAATGGCAGTACGTTCACGTCGGGGGCGGACCCCGACAGCGCGAGCTCGAAGACTTGGCCCAAAGAATCGGGCTGTCTGCCGAGTGGCTGGGCAATCAGGAGCCGGGAGCATGGTCCGAGCTAGAGGCCGACGTTCTGGTGCATCCCACGCTTGACGAGACCTTTGGCATGGTGGTCTACGAGGCACTGCACCGAGGACTCCCGGTTCTGGCAAGCGATATTCCCGCATTTAGGCCTTGGCTGATGCCGCCCTTCGGACTCCTCGTGGAAGAAGGACCCGAAGCCTTTGCCGATGCCCTGGAGCAGTTTTGGATGAATCCTTTTGCCGTTCCTCAAGACGGCTTTGATTTCAAGCGCTTTGAGGCCCAAGAGGTCGGTACCCAGCTCCAAAAAATTTATGCGGGTCTGCTGACGAAGGACGGTTTTTAGTTCCTAGACCTGATCCTGATTCTGTCTTTTGGCCTCTGCCATAGAGGCGTTTAGTTCAAAGCCAATGATGAGTCCCACGGCGTTGACAAAAATCCAAAGCTGAATGATCATGAGGGTACCGATGGAGCCGTAGAGTTGGTTGTAGCGGCCAAAGTCCGTAACATAAATACCAAAAAGATAGGAGGTTAGCCAGACCAACAACGTAGCGAGGAGGGCGCCGGGCGACAAAAAGCGCCAGGGTGCGCGGCGCACGGGACCAAAGTAAAACAGAAAGGAAACCGACAGCAGCACAAGTACCAGAATCACCAGCCAGCGGCTTGCGGCGGTGATCCATTGGCCGGCCTCTCCGGGAATCAGGGAGCCAAGGTAGAGGTCGGTGAGCGCCATTCCTGCGATTCCAGAGATCAGTAGGATGGCAAGCACTAGGGTAAGAACTAAGGCTGCAAGGTACTGGGACCAGAATCCGCGCGTGCGAAGCCCGTGCACGGTTTGGCCGAAGTTATCGATGATGGAGAGGGTACCGTTGGTTGCAAACACCAAGGCGCCCACGACGGTCAAACCAAGCAGTTCGCCTCGCTTGACGGTCAAAATATCGGTAATCGTGCTTTGGGCTGCTTCAAAACTGTTGGGCGGCAAGACGTTCTCGAGCAGCCTAAATAGTTCGTACTGAAACCCCTGCACCGGTATAAAGGGTATCAGGGTAAAAAGAAAAATGACGCCAGGAAAAAGTGCCAGAAAAAAACTAAAGCTGATGCTGGCGGCTCGACTGGAGACCGAACCCTGACTCAGACCCTTCCAAAAGAACTTGGCAATGTCGTAGACGCTCAGGCCGTCCAAGAGGGGTGGCTTGAGGTTTTGCGCCGAGCGGCGAAGCAGGAATAGAATTTTATTAAGGGTTGCCATCGTCCTGGGGACCAGCTAATCTAGCCGAAGGGTCTTAAAATTGAGGTCCACCGAAGGAGCGGAGTGGGTAAGGGCTCCGACCGAAATGAAGTCTACGCCTGTTTCGGCATAACTGCGCAGCGTGCCGAGGGTGATGCCGCCGCTAGCCTCGGTTTCTTTGCGGCCTGCAATGAGCTGTACGGCGCTGCGGCAGTCTTCGGGGTTGAAGTTGTCGAGCATGATGCGGTTCACGCTCGGCAAGCCAAGGGCCTCCTTGACGTCGGCTAGGCTGCGGCACTCCACTTCGATGGCGAGGTCAAGCGCTTTGGCGGCGAGGTAGCGCTCGCAGCGCACCACGGCCGCGGTAATGCCGCCCGCCAAGTCAATGTGGTTGTCTTTGAGCATGATCATGTCGTGCAGGCCAATCCGATGGTTGCTTGCGCCGCCAGCCTGCACCGCCCATTTCTCGAGCATGCGCCATCCCGGAGTGGTTTTGCGGGTGTCGAGCAATTGGCAGGGAAGGTCCGCAATAAGGGAGGCGTAGCGATGGCTTTGCGTGGCCACGGCACTGAGTCGCTGCACGTAGTTAAGAAGGGTCCGTTCAGCGCCCAGCAAATCGGGCAGGGAACCGCGCACTTCGGCAGCCACCTCGCCCGGCTCCATGCCTTGGCCGTCCTTCACCATCCAGGTTGCCTGAAGGCCGGGATTTACCGCCTTTAGTACTAATTCTGCCACGTCGCGGCCGGCAAAAATGAGGTCTTCTTTGGCCATAAGTTTGCCAAGTCCCTGAACTTCAGGGTCAAGGCATGCTGCCGAGGAGTGGTCTCCGGCACTGTGGCCCTGACCGAGGTCTTCGGCTAAACTGCGGGCAATGTGGGCTTGCAGTTCTTCGGTGCGGAGGTATTGGCTCAGGGGTTTCATCTTTGCAGGGCAATCGCGCCATTCTGGGGCGGATTATAACCCAAACTTACGCCAGCCGTGGAGATCATTCTTTTGGTTGTGGGCCCCACCCACGTTGACTATGCCCAAAAGGGTTTGGCGGACTTTTCAAAAAGACTGTCTCACTATACCAAGTTTAGGACGGAAGCGGTGCGGGATCGAGCCGCGCAGCAGGCTTTTTTGAAGCCCGGCGACCTATTGGTTCTTTTGGATGAGCGGGGCAAGCACCTAAAATCCATTGAGTTTGCCGCCCAGCTTCAAAAGTGGATGAATTCTGGCCCCAAAAGATTGGTTTTTGCCGTGGGCGACGCCTTTGGATTTGACCCGGATTTTCGCAGTATGGCGCACTACGAATTGGCCCTGAGCATGATGACTTTTCCGCACGATTTGGTGCGCCTGCTCTTTGCCGAGCAGCTCTACCGCGCCTTTGCGATTTTGCGCAACGAGCCCTACCACCACGAGGGTTGAGTTCGTAGGTTTGCCATTGCATGCAGTCGGTCGTCAACAAACTAATTCAGTCCTGGAAGAGCGGTCAATTCGCCCCGGTCTACGTCTTTGCTGGCGAAGAGCCCTACTTTGTGAACGCTGCCACCGAGGCTCTTTTGGAGCTGGCTCTGCCCGAGGCTGACCGCGTTTTCAATCAAAGCCTGCTCTACGGTCGCGATGCCGACGCGCGGACGGTGATGTCTGAGGCCAAGCGCTTCCCTATGATGGCGGAGCGAACCGTGGTAGTGGTCCGCGAAGCCCAAGAAATGCGCAGCCTCGAGGATTTGGCGGCCTACGTCAAAAGTCCGCAGCCGCAAACCGTACTCGTACTTAGCCTAAGCGGCAAGGCCCTCGACAAGCGCAAGGCCCTGTACAAGTCCCTCAAACCGGGCGAGAGCTACCTGCAGTTTGACCGAACCCCGGAGTACCAAATTTCGGGAGTGGTGGCTGAACTCGCTCGCCAGCGGGGCTTGAAAATTAGCGAGAAGGCTGCGTCTGTTTTGGTGGAGAGCATGGGGCTTGACCTCTCATCCATCGATCAGGAGCTAGGCAAGTATTCTGTGGTGCTTGGCGACGGCGGCGAGGTCACGGCGGCCACCGTAGAGAAGTATACCGGCACCAGTCGAGAATACAACCAGTTTGAGCTGCTGCGCGCACTGGTCGCTCAAGACGGAGACCGCAGCTACCGCATTGCCCGAAGCATGATGCAGCACAGCCGATCCAGTCCGCTTATACTGGTCATTGCCACCTTGTACGGAACCTTTTTTAAGGCCCTGGTCTACCAAAGAATGGGCGACCAAGCGAACCCCCGAACGGCCGCAGCCCAGCTCGGCGTATCGGAATACGCACTTCGCGACATTGCAAAGTCCGCGCAAAATTATTCCAGCGCCCGTCTGTCGCGAATCGTTGGTTATCTTCGCGACGCTGACCGCCAGGCTAAGGGTATGGGGTCGCCGAACTTACGTGATTCCGACATACTCAATGAACTCCTGTTCAAAATTCTGTTTTAAAGCGGTTTGTTCGCTTCTTTTAGTCCTGCTGCTCAGCACGCCATCCCTGGCGCAGTCCGTCGGGGGCTTGCGCGGATTGGTGGTTGATCAGGGGGACCAGTCGCCCCTAAACCTTACCAGCGTCAAGCTCGTTGTTGGGTCTAAGACCTTTGAAACCTACTCCAATAGCGACGGATTTTACCAAATTAATTCGATTCCAGTGGGCACCTACCGCGTTGCCTTTGCCCGCGCCGGGTTCGCTTCTCAGACCCTCGAGATAAAGGTCGTAGCTGAGAAGAACACCTTCACGCGCGTGGCCCTCAAAGAATCTACGGTCGAGCTTGACGACGTCTTTATCGATGCCCGCAAGCAAGAGAAGCAGACCAAGGTCTCTACTGCAGTGGTTCAGCTCAATCCAAAGTCCATTGTGACGTTCTCCATCGGCGGCGAGCCCGATTTAGTGCGCGCCCTGCAGGTAATGCCCGGGGTGATAACCACCGGAGACCAGGGAGGCCAGCTCTACATCCGCGGCGGTGCCCCCATTCAAAATTTGGTGAAGCTCGACGGAATGATTCTCTACAATCCCTTTCACAGCATCGGATTCTTCTCGGTTTTTGAAACGGACATTATTCAGTCGGCTGATATTTACACCGCAGGTTTTGGCGCAGAATACGGAGGGCGTACCTCTTCGGTTATGGACATTAGAACCCGCACCGGACGTCGCGACCGAATTTCGGGCAAGGTCAGTGCCTCGACCTACCTGGCCAAGGCCTTGGTCGAAGTTCCCATCGGCACCAAACGAGACGGCCTTGCGCCCAGTTCACTCTTAGTGTCCTACAAGGAATCGCTGCTCGACCGCGCCGCGCCGATCTTTTACCCCTATGTGGCCACGGAGTACGGCGGCCTGCCCTTTCAGTTTCGCGACCTCTACAGCAAGTACACCCTCGAGGCCAACGGAGGCAACAAGTTCAATGTCTTTGGTTTCAATTTTAAGGATGCGGTCCGCTTCGCCGGCAACAAGTCAATTTCATGGGACTCCTATGGCTTTGGCACCGACTTCACGGTAGTTCCTGTCGGATCCAATACCATTTTAGAAGGTCATTTGGCCCAGAGTTCCTATACGATAACCTCCACCGAGCTCGAGGGACGCCCCCGCTTCTCGACGATAAACGGCTTCAATGGCGGACTCGACTTTACCTACCTCTTGCGCAAGTCCGACGAGCTTAAGTACGGACTGGAATTCATCGGATACTTCACCGACTACCAGTACACCAACTCCGTAGGTCGTACCCTTCAGACTGAGGACAATACCTCGGAACTCGGGATTTACTTTGACTACAAGCGCCAGCAAGGCCGTTGGCTCATTCAGCCGGGAATCCGCATTCACAACTACTCCACCATGGGTATTGTGCGCTTTGAGCCCCGTTTCGGCGCCAAGTACAACGCCACCGAGAACATTCGCATCAAGTTCTCTGGAGGCCGCTATTCTCAAAATCTCATTGCCGCCAACTCCGACCGCGACGTGGTAAACCTGTTCTACGGATTTTTGAGCGGAGGTGGCATCGATCTGCCCAGCACCATCGGTGACGATCCCATTCCTGGCAGGCTTCAAACCGCAGACCATTTGGTGCTCGGCATAGAATTGAACCCGGCTCCGAACTGGAATTTTGAATTGGAAGCCTACGTCAAGCGCTTCAATATGATTACCAACGTGAACCGCTACAAGCTCTACGACGACAACCAGCAGTACGCAAGCCAGCCCGAACGCCTGCGCAAGGACTTTATGGTCGAGCGAGGACTTGCCCGTGGAATCGACGCCTTGTTGACCTACGAAGACAAGTCTTGGTACTTCTGGGGGGTTTATTCCCTGGGCCGCAGCACCCGTTTTGATGGCGAGCAAACCTTTGCACCCTTCTTTGACCGCCGCCACAACGTGAACTTGGTGCTGGCACGCAAGTTTGCCAAGGAGCTGGAGGTCAACATCCGATGGAACTACGGCAGCGGCTTTCCCTTCACGCCCATCAAAGGCTATTTTGAGCTCCTGCCGTTCACCGACCCGTCCGGCACCCCGAACATCGACTACAACTACCCCCGTGAGAACGGCCAAATGGGAATTTTGTACGGAGACATCAACAGCAAACGCCTCCCGGACTACCACCGGCTGGACCTAACCGCCAAAAAAGCGTGGAACCTTGCTCAGAACCAGCGCATCGAGGCTTCGTTTGCGGTAACCAACGTCTACAACCGCAGAAATATTTTCTACTACGACACCCCTAAGGCACAGCGTGTAAATCAGCTGCCAGTTATGCCAGCCTTGCTGCTGAGCTACGCCTTTTAATGTCCTAACTTTGGACCAACGGCGAATTCTATGGCTAAGCAGGTAAATTATATATTCGTCACCGGTGGCGTAACCTCTTCGTTAGGGAAGGGAATCGTGGCCTCATCCCTGGCCAAACTCTTGCAGGCACGGGGCTATTCAGTGACCATTCAGAAGTTTGACCCCTACCTAAATATTGATCCGGGTACGCTGAATCCCTACGAGCACGGCGAGTGCTACGTCACCGAGGACGGTGCCGAGACCGACCTTGATCTGGGCCACTACGAGCGCTTTTTGAACCGACCTACCTCCCAGGCCAACAACGTTACTACCGGACGCATTTACCAGCACGTCATCGACAAGGAGCGTCGCGGCGACTACCTGGGCAAGACGGTGCAAATTATTCCGCACATTACCGACGAAATCAAGCGGCGCATGCTTTTGCTGGGCGAAGACGGGCGCTACGAGATTATAATCACCGAAATTGGTGGAACCGTGGGCGACATCGAGGCCCTTCCCTACATTGAGGCAGTGCGCCAGCTGCGCTGGGAGCTTGGCTCGCGCTGCGTGAGTCTTCATTTGACCTTGGTTCCCTTTCTGCGCGCCACCGGCGAGCTCAAGACCAAACCGACCCAGCACTCGGTCAAGATGCTTCAGGAGGCAGGGGTTCAGCCCGATATTTTGGTCTGCCGCGCCGAGCACAGCCTGGGAGAAGACGTACGCCGCAAGCTTGCCCTTTTTTGCAACGTAGCCCTCGACTCCGTCTTTGAATCCCTCGACGCGAGGACCATCTACGAAGTGCCCATGCTCCTGCGCGACCAGGCCATGGATCAGGTCGTGCTTCGCAAGCTTGGGCTCTCCTCAGAACGGCAGCCTGAACTGGCCAAGTGGGAGTCCTTTGTGCACAAACTGCTTCATCCCGAGCGCGAGGTGCGCATTGGCCTAATCGGCAAGTACGTGGAGCTCAAGGATTCATACAAGTCCATTAACGAGGCCTTAATTCACGCCGGAACCGAGCACAGTGCCAAAGTCGACATTCAGTGGATTCACTCCGAGGAGCTCACTCCAGAAAATGCGGCGAGCCATCTCATAGGCCTTCATGGAGTGCTCGTGGCACCTGGATTTGGCGCACGCGGATTTGAAGGCAAAATTGAAGCCGTGCGCATCGCACGGGAGCATGGAATTCCGTTTTTTGGTATTTGCTTTGGAATGCAAGCCGCCGTTATCGAGTACGCCAGAAATGTACTGGGACATCAAAGCGCCAATTCAACCGAGGTCGATCCCAACACGCCGCATCCCGTTATTGCCCTTATGGAGGAGCAGAAGGACGTAACCGAGAAGGGTGGGACCATGCGCCTAGGTTCCTGCGACTGCCTGCTTAGTCCGGACAGCAAACTTCATAAGCTCTACGGAACCATTCTGGTCTCGGAACGCCATCGCCACCGCTACGAGTTCAATAATGCCTACCGCGAACAGCTTTCAGAGGCTGGGCTTGAGCCAGTGGGAATAAATCCCCAAAACGACCTTGTTGAAATCGTTACCATACCTTCTCACCCTTGGTTTATAGGGGTTCAGTTTCACCCCGAGTATCGATCCACGGTCGAAGCACCTCATCCGCTTTTCACCTCCTTTGTGGAGGCCGCCCTCAAACAGTCACAGTCTTAAATCATGGAACAACGTCCGTTCATGGATAGAAACCAGCTCATTGGTTTTGCCCTCATTGGAGCAATTTTACTCGGAACCTCTTTTTGGGCAAGCACGGTGGAGCCCTCACAGCCCAAAAAAACAGCGGGCAGTGAAGAGGTAAAATCATCATCCGCCCCAGCGGCGGAGGCCGAATTGGACTACGCACTTCCTGCAAGCGACAGTTCAAGCCCCGACCAGGAGTTTACCCTTGAAAACGACCAGGTGCGCTATGTGATTAGCAACAAGGGAGCGCAAATCAAATCGGTCGAGCTTAAAGAATACAAAGACTGGCAGGGCAAGCCCCTGATGCTGGTCGACGGCAACCAAGTTCTTGACGGACCAAGTTCCGCTATTGCCTTTGCGGCATCCTACGAGGGTCGCAGCTTAAGCCTCTCCGACAATCTTGGCAGCGTTTGGACTTATGAGCTTCCTGCAGAAGGCTATGGCCTTCGATGGAGCATGAGCACTCCCAGCAAAAAAGACGTTGTCCTTACCTGGCGTCAAGCCGGAATTCGGCACGAGAAGAGCCAAATGAATGAGGCCACCAACACCAGTATTTACTACTTAGAGAACGCCGACATGGAGCGTGGCAGCCTAAGCGACGGCAGCGACGACGAAGAGTCCCAAGAGAATCTTGGCTGGGTAGCTCACCGCCAGCAGTACTTCAGCAGCATTTTGCAGACGGAGTCAGGCTTTGTAAAGGCCGACATGCAGACCAGAACGCCGGGCGATACCCTGCACTCCCGCCTGTTTGAGTCCAAACTCCGCATGGCCTCGGTCGACGGGAAGGTTTCGGCTAAGGGAATATGGTACCACGGTCCGAACCACTACCAGACGCTCAAGGATTTCAATCTAGAATTCGATCAAGTTATACCCTTTGGTTGGGGAATTTTTGGATGGATCGGCAAGTACGTCGTTTCGCCCATGTTCAATTGGCTTGACGGATACGGCCTTAACTACGGCATCATCATTCTTCTAATGGCTGCCCTCATCAAGTTGGCCCTGTCTCCTTTGACCTTCAAGAGCTACAAGAGTATGGCTAAAATGCGCGTGCTCAAGCCCGAAATTGACGAGCTCAATGAGAAGTTCAAGGACGCCGAGCCAGCCAAGAAGCAGCAAGAGACGATGGCGCTTTACCAAAAAGCCGGGGTGAATCCGCTTGGTGGCTGCATTCCACAGCTGCTGTCTTTGCCGATTCTTATTGCAATGTTTCGCTTCTTCCCGATTTCTATTGAACTCCGCCAGCAGGGTTTCTTGTGGGCCGACGACCTGTCGAGCTACGACAGCATTCTGAGTTTGCCCTTTGAAATACCTTTTTATGGAGCCCACGTGTCGCTGTTCACCCTTTTAATGGCGATTTCGACCTTTTTGTACACGAAGTTCAATAATTCCATGACGCCAACTTCGGGCAACAGCATGATGCAGCAGCAGATGATGATTATTCAGTACCTAATGCCCTTTATGCTTTTGGTTTGGTTCAATAACTATTCTTCGGGCCTTTCGTACTACTACTTTATTTCAAACGTTCTAACCTTTGGCCAGCAATGGGTTATTAAGGAGTTCTTCTTGAACGAAGACGCTATTCGCGCCAAAATCGACGAGACCAAGGCCAAGGGCGGATCCCAATCTCGCTTTGCCAAAAAGATGAGCGAAATGCTGGAAGTCCAAAAGGAAGCAGGCAACCGCAAGGCCAGAAGGGGTAAGTAGCATTGCGCTTTGCCTTGGCTTCTAGTTCGTTAGCGGCAAGCAACACACGAAATGCAAGGGATACCATTAACAGTATCAGTCAAAAAGAAATGAATGAAAAATTCCTTTGATCCCAATGATACGGCCGAATTTCTCAGCCGAATCGACAGATTAACACCTACTTCCAAACCAATTTGGGGTAGTATGGAAGTAGAAAAAATGCTGGCGCACTGTAACGTTTTGTACGAAATGGAATATGACACTATTCACCCAAAGCCAAAAGGGTTTAAAAAATTGATGTTAAAAATATTTGTTAAAAACACCGTCGTTAGTCCGAAACCAAATAAAAAGAATGCACCAACTGGCTCCGAGTTTATCATTAAAGAGATAAGAAATTTTGATATTGAAAAAAAGCGCCTGGTTGATTATATCAATAAGACACAACAACTTGGCGATGAATATTTTGATGGAAGAGAATCTCATTCATTTGGTATTTTGACTAAACAGGAATGGAACATTATGTTTAGTAAGCATCTGGACCACCATCTAACACAATTTGGAGTTTAGAAAAAGAATGCCAGCCGCTAAGAGAACCTTCAAGATTTTAGCGGTTCAGTGCTACGTGCGACCGTTTTGTGATTAAAGAAACATTCGTGCTTCTTAGTAACTTAAGTGGTGCAATTCGAATAAACGTACAGTCATAAAAAAACCGGCTTCCTAGGGAGCCGGTTTTGGTATTTTCTGAAGCCGTGTAATGGCTTTGGTCGGGAGTCTCTACTTATGGTCGATGTGTCCGTTGACAAACAACACGCCCAACTCACCGTCGGTGCGGGGTGCCCAAATCAGGGTTGCAACCTCAAGCTTCACATTGGGAACGAGCTGGCGCACTACCTGCATTTGAATGTCCTTGTTCAAAGGAATTTTAATGACAATGGGCGTGAACTTGGACCCAAAAATATCGCCCTCGAAGAAGTCGTCGCCTAGGGGGTTGATGGAATCGAGTTCTACTCCAAAGGCGTTGGGAGTGAGGCCTGAAGTCATCGGAGTGTGCTCGTGCTGGTAGATGTCTCCCGCGTTCTTCTTGGTCAAGGGGTCTGCCTGTCCCGTCCACTTGGTGGGAGTAGCACCGGAACCGGTAGTGACGATGGGCACCGAAGAGATTTGATTCAAATCAACCGTTGCTCCTGCACCGCTGTACTCTTTGGCGTCAAGGGCAGCCACTAGCACATAGGATTGAACGTAGTATTTAGAGTTTTGGCTGTTCTCAAAAAACTGAACCTTGGGGTAGACATAGATGGTGTCGTTGGTCGCATTCATGGTCCAAGCGTGGTTGACTCCGACCTTGGGGGTTGCGGCAAGGGCACCGGCAATGGGTCCTAAGATGCTTTGACCGGCGTCCACGTTTTGCACGTAGAAATTGGGTACTCCCGTGGTTGGGAAGGCCGTATTGAGCGCGGTTTGAACCGAAGACTCCAAGGGATCGCCCGTGTGCGAGGCGAATGGAATGATTAAAGACTCGCGGTTGACGCTGTCGTTAAACGTATTCATTGCAATAATCATGGATTGAGCTCCGTTGGGGCAGAACTGGCACCAGGTTCCCGTGGTCTCGATCACCAAAACTTTTTGCTTGGGGCTAACCGTCAGTGAGTCAGTGATGTATACCTCTGGGAGAGGGTCTATTACTTCGTCTTGGCAGGAGGCAAGGGTGAGCACAGCGAGGCTGGCAATCGCGAAGTACTTCGCAGAGTGGAGGGGATTTGCAATCATATGGGGGTAAAAATACATTCTTTTTACTTTGCGGCAACTACTATCCTTAAAGGTAGGTGGTCGGATGCGCCACCGCGGTACCGCGTCCCTTGAAAGCTGCCCTTAATTTGGTATCCGGCCGAAGCGGATTTTTGCAGGCCAAAGGGTATGGCTTGGCTGCGGGCTGACCACTGGGCGGACTTTTGAATCCATACTCCGTCCAGGGCTTCGAGGCGGCCGCGGTAGGCGTAGGTGCCTGGGTAGT
>Ga0207940_1000594_pt1 | contig 12051 bp, 8 predicted proteins | sample LakMenEpi06Jul12_FD_150676 | JGI IMG/M metagenome (GOLD analysis project Ga0207940, IMG submission 150676) | Freshwater microbial communities from Lake Mendota, WI - 06JUL2012 deep hole epilimnion (SPAdes) | ecosystem: Environmental > Aquatic > Freshwater > Lake > Epilimnion/Euphotic zone ... | reverse complement strand
TCCTTTTTGGCTGAACATATTGCCCATTTTGAAAGCGCTTTACCTGCCTATATTAAACTTGCTTACTTACCTAATATTGGCATGGTTCGTCTTAGATTAACTGGTTCTGGTCAAGATGAAAAAGCATTAGCAAAAGAAGTGAATACTCAATTTGAGTCTTTGAAAGAAGCCGTTAAAGAATATTTAGTAACAGACGCTGACGAAACCATGGAAATGGTCGTGGGTAGTTTATTAAAACAAAGGAAACAAACAGTGTCCACTGCCGAAAGTTGCACAGGTGGTTATATAGGTCATTTATTATCCAAAAATGCTGGTTCATCTCAGTTTTACACGGGAGGCATTATTAGTTATGATAATCGTATCAAAACTGAATTTTTAGACGTTCCCACTGAAATATTACAAACCGTAGGAGCTGTGAGTAAGGAAGCCGTTGAACAAATGGCCTTAGCAGTTAGGGAGAAGATGAATACCGATTATGCAATTTCGGTGAGCGGCATCATGGGGCCAAGTGGCCAAACCGATGAAAAACCATTAGGAATGGTTTGGGTGGGTGTGGCGAGTAGAGAAAAAGTGGTTTCCAAGGTATTTTATCTAAGGTTTGACAGGTTAAGGAATATAGAAGTAACAGCTAATCAGGCTATAAATTTACTTAGGTTATTAATAATCAATAAGATTTAGTCTTATTTTTGCTAAAATTAACTCATATGCCAATTGTGGATCTAGTTTTACCTAAGTTGGGTGAAAGTATCATGGAGGCGACCATTCTAAAATGGCATAAGAAAGTGGGTGATACTATTCAACTGGATGAAACACTTTTGGATATTGCTACCGATAAGGTAGATAGCGAAATTCCTTCCACTACAGAGGGTACTATTACAGAAATTTTATTTGAAGTAAATAGCGTCGTTCCTATTGGAACTGTTATAGCAAGAATTAGCACTACAGCAAATGCCGCTGCTCCTACTACAGCTGCTCCCATTGCAGAAAAGAAACTAGCACCCGTTATTGAAAATATAGTAACGAATGAACCTAAGCTTATTGAAGAAGTTCCATATGTTCCTTCTGCTCCTATTCAAATGAAAGCAGCTCCCATTCAAGAAAATAAAATTGTTGAATCTGCTAAGCCTAGTGACTTACAGATGAATACTGATACATCACAAGAAGCTAAATTTTATTCTCCCTTAGTTTTAAATATTGCACAAAACGAAGGCGTGGGCATGAATGAACTACAGCATATTAATGGAACAGGAACCAATGGTAGAATTACCAAAAAAGATATTTTAGATTTTATTGCGCGCAAAAAAATGGGTATTCACTTACCAAGCCCTAACCTAAAGGAACAAACTACGCAAACTATACAGCAGCCAATTATAAATGAACAAGCCACAAGACCCCTACTCAATAAGCCTTTAGATGTATATGAAAATACGACTTCTAATTTCTCAGTATCAAAATCCACTAAGTTGGCGAATCCTAATGAAGTAATTGTTTCAGGCGCTACCGAAATAATGGAGATGGATCGTATGCGTAAGTTAATTGCGAAGCATATGGTGGATAGTGTACAAACAAGCCCGCATGTAACATCATTTGTGGAAGTAGATGTAACCAATATGGTTGTATGGAGAGACAAAGTAAAAGAATTATTTGAAAGAAGAGAAGGCACTAAGATTACTTATACCCCTATGTTCTTAGAATCTATTGCTACGGTGCTTGAGCAATTCCCTATGATTAATTGCAGCTTAGAAGGCGATAAAATTATTCTTAAAAAAGATATTAATATTGGAATGGCTACTGCCCTACCTTCCGGCAATTTAATTGTACCGGTTATTAAAGGTGCGAATCAATTAAGTATTGTAGGTATAACAAAGGCTGTCAATAATTTAGCACAAGCTGCAAGAAATGGTCAATTAAAACCAACAGATACCCAAGGCGGTACCTTCACTGTTACCAATGTGGGTTCTTTTGGAAGTATTATGGGTACACCTATTATTAATCAACCGCAAGTAGCTATTCTAGCATTAGGCGCTATTAAAAAAAGAGCCGTGGTAGTAGAAACACCTTCTGGCGATGCAATACTAGTTCGTCATATGATGTTTATTAGCATGAGCTATGACCACCGTATTGTAGATGGAGCCATGGGTTCCAAATTCTTATCTGCTGTAGGTAAAGAAATTGAAAATTGGGATCCCAATAGACAGTGGTTTCAATATGTTTAATAATTCAAACCCCAGGTTCTTCCTTTCATTACAGCAGGCACTCCTTTCGATAACCATTCTGGCATGGGCGCTCCTTTCAAATAACTATCAAAGAATTGTTGTTCTCTTATTTGAATATCTTTTCTATTTCTACGCTCTACTAAATTATGGGCTTCATTATTATAAACCAATAACCATACCTTTTTATTCAAACGCTTCATATCACTGTACATTTCAATGCCTTGATACCAAGGCACCGCATCGTCGGCGTCATTACTCATAATCACTAAAGGTGTTTTAATATTAGGTAATGAAAATAATGGAGAGTTCTTTATATATAAATCGGGTCTTTCCCATAAGCTTGCGCCTAATCTTGTTTGTGTTTTCTCATATTGGAATTGACGACTAATTCCAGGGCCCCAACGAATACCAGAATAAGCACTTGTCATATTCACTACAGGGGCACCAGCCCATGCTGCAGCATATAAATTGGTCTTTGTTATCAAATAAGCAATCTGATAGCCTCCCCAACTTTGACCTTGTAAACCTATTTTAGTACTATCCACAAAACCTTTTTGAATCATGGCTCTAGTACCACTTAATATATAATCATAAGCTGATTGTCCTGGATAGCCTCTTGTATACCAGATATCTGGAACAAATACAATATATCCACGACTTGCAAAAAATGGAATATTTAATCTTGAAGGTGTAGGTGCAGGCGCTAAATAGTTATGCAGTGTTTGATTATTTCTTTCATAGAAATAGACAATCATAGGATACTTTTTCTTAGCATCGAAATTCTCAGGTAAATATAAAACACCCTCAGCCATTTTGCCTGTATACGCCTTCCATTTAACTATTTGCGTGCTCATCCAATTATAAGATGCTTGTTGCGTATTAATAGTAGCAATACTTATTGGGTTTTGCTTTTTAGCCTCTAAAGAATATAAATATAAAGTAGGGGATTTTACTTCATCTTCTTGCATTACTGCTATATTATTAGAATGAGCAGCACCAACGATTGTGGTTAAATGCATAGGTACTTGATTCATCAAGGTCATTGAAAAATTGCCTAAATCTAATAAGGAAACTAATTCAGATTTGTCTATTTCGCTAAATCCTTTAATTAAGATAGATGCATTTTTAGCTAAAGTTTTGCGTTCTGTATTTGTCTCTACAAATCTTGAAATAACTTTATTGTTACGACCATTGCTTAATTTAACAGAGGCAGCGATTCCATTTACATCCACTAACCAAAGATCATACCTATCATAGATAATTAACTGTTGGTTGTTTTCCATCCATTTTGCAATACCATAGGCATTGGGATCATCAGGCATATCATTCTCTTCATCAAATAAAGATGTTTTAATATCTTTTGCAATTTGACTGGTCTTTCCTGTTAAGGCATTATAGGCAAAATATTTTTTTTGAGGTTCGTCATAAAAGACCAAGGCATTACCATCATATGAAGTGCTTATTAAATTTCCCTTCCACTCTTTTTGAATTAATTTTCTTTGGCCATTATTTGTTTGGATTACATAAATATCTTTTAATGAAAATCCTTGCCATTGAGAAGCTAGTAAATAAGTTGAATCGATAGTAGCATAGGCATAGGCCCCATCCCCTTCTTCTGTAGTCATTATATCTCTATCTTTAATTTTACCTAAATATTGAGCATTTTTAGTTTTAGTATCAATAATTACTAGCTCTGTGCTTTTCAAAGTGTTTTCCAATGCTTTTAGTTGAGCGGGTTGAATGATAGGGTCATTATAATGCCAGATGTCAACACTTACTCTTTCAAACTCTGGTAAACTAGTGTCTTTTAAAGGAAGTATGGGTTGTACGCCTAGCTCTAGTTTATTACCTGATTTGCTAAATTTCATTTTTCTATCTCCTCCAATGGTATAATTAGTTGGAATAGCATTACTTGTTTTATCAAAAATTGAAACAGCTGCATCTAAAGAAGGAGTATAATATGCTAGATAATAATTTTTTTGAAGGACTTTATCGGCACTATCTTTTTCAACTAAATAAGCCAATTGTTTTCCATCTTCATCCCAAGTTAAATTAGTGGCAGTATATACTTTGTCGGATAATACTTTAATAGTGGTATCAGCAATAGTCGCTAAAATGACTTGCGCTTCTTTTTGTTTAGTTTTCACTTGATACATCGCTACACCCAATGCTTTTGGATGAATTAAATATTGAGTAACATTTGAGAAAGTTTTTTCTTTAGCTGATGATAAGTCTCTCATCACCAAGTCGGAACCTTCTTTAACAATATCCCCTTTTTTGTCTTTGAGATACACAATAATATCATTACCATGTTCCGCTATTTGAAAACTTTTAACAGAAGGAATTTTTTGAATAGTACTAGTTGTTAATGTTATAATGACTAAACTATCTTTAGGCATTTCATCTGCTTTCTTTTTATCTATTTTAGCCTTTCTTGTTTCTGCGAAACTTGGTTTTATTTTAGCCACTAGATACTCGCCATTTTCAGTAAAAACGGCTTGTGTTGCTCTAGCAATTCTTAATTCTTTGCCAGATTGTACATTTCTTATAATTAAATTCCCATCCCCTTCTTGAGGGTTAATGGTATAGGTAATAAATTTGCCTTGTGGATGAAAGGAGGTTTCTCTAATGGATTGCCAACTATCATAAACTGTATGGTCTAATTCTTTTTTTTGAGCACTAGTTTGTAAACAAATAAAAACTAGAAAAAATGGTAGTAATTTATACATATGCAGGTATTTAATAATTGTAATATACTAATTGTTTTGACATCTTTTTTTGTCTTAGATTTGCTTTATTAAACTATTATATGAAAGGTATTTTTCTAACCTCATGCCTCCTTATCTCTGCCACACTGCTCTTTGGTCAAAACAAGGGTAATTTATCGGGCTGGGTGCTTGATAAAAATACCCAGTTCCCTATTGCAGGAGTATCTGTAAAGGTCTTAAATACACCCTATTCAACAGTAACAGATAGTAATGGTAAATATGTTATAAAATCTATCCCTACCGGACAATACCAAATAAAATTTATTTCAATTGGTTCATATCCTCTTACCTTGTTTAATGTAATTGTGAGTTCTGGAAATGAAGTAAGTAATACTATAGAACTAATTCCCGAGTCTTTTCAATTAGCAGAAGTAAGAGTAGGCGGTAATAGAAAAACGGTAAGAGCTGCTACTTTAGAAACCCCTTTAAGTGTTCAAAGATTAACCTCAGAAGAGATAAAATCTAGCCCAGGAAGTAATTTTGATATTTCTAAAGTGGTACAGTCATTACCAGGAGTTACCGGTTCTGCTTCCACAGGAGCTGGTTTTAGGAATGATATTATAGTAAGAGGTGGCGCCCCTAATGAAAACGTGTTTTATTTAGATGGTATAGAAATACCCGTCATTAACCACTTTAGTACCCAAGGCAGTGCGGGTGGGCCTCAAGGTATATTGAATGTATCTTTTATTGATGAGGTAAAATTATCTTCTTCTGCATTTGATGCCAAATTTGATAATGCCCTTTCTTCCGTGTTTGAGTTTAAGCAAAAAAGAGGCAATACAGATAAAGTACAAGGAAATATAAGAATGGGTGCCACTGAATTTGCCAGTACTTTTGAAGGCCCTTTATCAAAAAATGGGAAAACTACTTTTTTAGTTTCTGCAAGACGTAGTTATTTACAATACTTATTTTATGTATTAGACTTGCCTATTCGACCTAATTTCTGGGACTATCAGTTTAAAGTAACCCATACTATCGACCCTAAAACAACTTTAACCTTTATAGGCGTGGGCGCTATTGACGAATTTAAATTTGCGGCTCCTAGAAATTCAACCCCTCAAAAAATTTATGCTTTAAACGCTAGCCCTTCTATTAATCAATGGAGTTATACCGTGGGTGTTACTTTAAAACGATTAATTAAAAAAGGATATTGGAATTTAGCAATAAGTAAGAGTAATTTATATAATGTAAATGAAAAATTTGAGGATAATTTAAATCCTGATAAAGGAGAAAAAACCTTTGATTATAACTCTAATGATATTGTCAATAATTTAAGATGGGATATTTCTAAAAGCTTACTGGGCATTAAATTCACTACAGGATTTAATATAGCAGACATTAACTATGACAATAGCACTTATCAAGTCCTGAAATACAATAATCTATTTCCTAATAATGCCACACCTTCTTTGGGGGAGAAAAATATTATTAATTATAGTTCAAGTTTTAATTATAAAAAGTATGGTGCTTTTTTCCAGATGGGTAAAAGAGCCTTTAATAATAGATTAGGGATTAGTGCAGGCATTAGAAAAGATGGCAATACTTTTACCAATACAGGCAATCAAATTATGCGTCAAATTTCTCCTAGAATTGGCCTTAGCTTGGTTCTAAGCGATCAGCTTACTTGGAATGCCTCTGTAGGCAAGTACTTTAAATTAGCACCGAATACGGCTTTAGGTTTTAAAGACCGCTCAGGAAATTATTTAAATAGAGATGCCAATTATATAGGAAGCTTCCACTATGTAACAGGTTTTGAATATCTGCAATCAGAGTCTACTCGATTTACTGCAGAAGTTTTTTATAAAAGATATACTGGCGTACCCATTAGTAATGAAAAAGGAATTAGTTTATCTAATTTAGGAGCTGACTTTAATATTTTAGGCAATGAAGATATTTCCACCATTGGTTTAGGTAGAAGCTATGGATATGAGTTATTTGCGCAACAAAAACTAACGAAGCGTTTTTTTGGTGTAGCTAGTTATAGTTTTTTCAGGTCTGCCTATACCGATATTCAAGGAAAATATAGTCCTAGCTCATGGGAAAATATTCACTTATTAAGTTTAACGGGAGGTTATAAGTTTAATAGAAACTGGGAATTAGGTATTAAATTCAGATATCAAGGCGGTGCACCCTATACCCCTTATGATATGAATTTAAGTAAATTAAACTTTGCCACTTTAGGTACAGGCTTATTTGACTACTCTAAAATAAATATATTACGCAATAGAGCCTTTCATTCAAGCGATTTTAGATTAGATAAAAAATATAACTACAAAAAAACGACTTTTGATTTTTATATTGATATTACAAATTGGTATGGTGCTAAAACGGTATCTCCGCCTTTTTATATTTTCGCTTATGAGGCAAATGGTAGCTTTAAAACAACTGATGGATTACCTCTTAAAAAAGATGGATCTAATGGGGAACCTTCTTTATATGAAAATAATACCATCTTTATAACACCTACAGTGGGCTTTATCTTAGAGTTCTAGTTCATTTTTATCTGCTGCATACGGTGCTGCTTCACTACCCTTCTCATTTGAATGAGTACAGAAATGATAATGCATATAATACCTGCATAAAAACTAAGCCCTAATTGTTTTTGTTCTTTAAAAAGGATAAAGGCTAAAATTATTCCATAGACAGGCTCTAAATTCAATGTTACATTTAATGTAAAAGCGCTAATATGTTTTAAGGAAGATAGCATAAGATGTGTTGACCATACCGTACAGGCTATAGCTAATATAGATAACCAAAACCAATCCATTGAAGTGGGTACTAGACCTATAGGACTAAAGCCTGTATTGAATCCTACTAGTAAAACAAAAGGGAATAAAAATAATAAGCCCCCAGTCATTTCATAGGATTGAATGGTTTGCACATCGATATGATTAGTAAATTGCTTATTAATAATAGAAAAGATAGCCGAAAATAAGGCTGAAAATAAACCTACTATAATACCCATTCTAAATTGAGTATCAAAATGGAAAATGAGTAGTATGCCTAATAAACTTAATGCACCAATAAATATTTCGCTCCATTGAATTTTAGCATGTTTCCACATTGGCTCTATTAATGAACTAAACAAACTAGTACTAGAAAGGCAAACCAAGGCAATAGATACATTGGCTAGTTTAATACTTTGGTAAAAACAAACCCAGTGCAGTGCAATGATTGCACCTGTTCCAAGTAAAGAAAGCTTTATTTTAAGATTGTAGGAATGAATGTTTTTTCTAAATAAAGCTAATACCCACAATACAATAACAGTAATAAGTATTCGATAGAATACCAAGACTAAGCCATTGAGCTTAATTAAAAAGCCTAAAGATCCAGTAAGTCCTGCTAAGAAAACAAAAACATGTAGTTGAATTAAGGCCTTCTTAAAAGTTGACACGAATACGTTTTATCATTTTAACAAAGTTTCCAGTAGCTGACTGCCATTGCATATTTAATACGCCTAACATGGCTTCTTTAATAATACCCTTGGACATTTTACTCACTCCAATTTTTCTATCAACAAATGTAATAGGCACTTCCTTTATTTTATAGCCTAATTTCCAAGCCGCAAATTTCATTTCAATTTGGAAAGCGTACCCAATAAATTGTATGGAGTCTAAATTGATATCGGCTAGTACTTTATTTTTATAACAAATAAAACCCGCTGTAGGATCCTTAATAGGCATTCCTGTGATTAACCTAGTATAAGCGGAACCACCTAGTGAATAAATTTTTCTATCTATGGGCCAGTTTTCTGTTTCACCTCCTCTCACATATCTACTGCCAATAGAAACATCTGCTCCATTTTCTTCACAAGCATTCAATAATCGGTCTAAATCATTGGGGTTATGAGAAAAATCGGCGTCCATCTCAAATATATATTCGTAATTTTTATCTAATGCCCATTTAAAACCTTGAATATAGGCAGTACCTAATCCTTGTTTGCCTGGTCGCTTTAAAATAAATAATCGGTCTAAGAATTTCCCCATTAAAGAATCTACTATTGCAGCAGTGCCATCGGGTGAATTGTCATCAATGATTAAGACATGATAATCCGAAGAGAGACCCAGCACTGCATGTAAAATGGCAGAGACATTCTCTTTTTCATTGTAGGTTGGTATTAAAACAATTTTTTTCACTATAACTGGGGGCTATTCGTATAAAATTACGAAAAAAAGGCAAAATGGGATAGCCTACTTATGCAGAATAGATTTATTCATGATTTCTGTCAATTTTTGCTTGGTATGAAGGGCAAAATCGCCTTTCATCATCCAATCATAGTATTGCGGCTCCTCCTTAAGTACCTGAGTTACAGGCTTCCCTTTGTGTTTACCGAAATTAAATACTTCCACCCCATTTTCAAAGACAAAACGTCGTGCAAAATCAATAATTTCATCTTCACCCGTAAATTTCACAATGGATTCTACAGAATTACCAATTTGTGGGTATTTCTCTAACTGAGCTTCTAGAATTTCCCAGGTGGCAGTAGCATCCACTTCAGCACTATGGGCATCTTCTAAATTCTTATTACAATAAAATTTATAGGCAGCTGTAAGTGTTCTTTGCTCCATCATATGAAACACTTTCTGTACATCTAATAATTTTCTGGTTTCAATATCGGCATTAATACCTGCTCTTAAAAATTCTTCATTTAACATGGGAATATCAAATCTATTGCTATTATAACCTGCTAAATCTGAAGCTTCAATAAATTGTTTTACTTCGTTGGCTATTTGTTTGAAAGTGGGTGCGTCTTTCAACATTTCGTCAGAAATACCATGCACATCAGATGCAGCCTTTGGAATAGGCATTTCCGGATTCACCAATTTCCTTTTTACTTGTTTAGTCCCATCGGGCATAATTTTTACAATAGCAATTTCTACAATTCTATCGGTACTTACATTAATGCCTGTGGTTTCTAAATCAATAAAACAAATAGCTCTGTTAAGTTGTAAACGCATATAATTTATTATAAGTGTAAAGTTAGTTAATCTTACTAACTAAAATCATGATTAGATATTTATTTAGTTCCAATTTAATGCTTAAATTTGCGACCAAACTTAGACCTTATGCAATGGAATCCTATTATAGATAGCAAGCAAATCGAAGCCATAAAAGCAGCTTCTTTTACTAAACCTCAATTGATTTTAAAACATAGTACCACTTGTAGTATTAGTAAAATGGCATTGGCTAGATTAGAAAGAGCAGATACACCCAATAATATAGATTTTCACTATTTAGACTTATTGAACTATAGATATATTTCAAAAGAAATTGCCGAAGGCTTCGATGTATCACATGAATCACCTCAGGTCTTGTTAATTAAAAATGGCAATTGTGTTTACGACGAAAGTCATGGCGGCATTCAAATGGAAGAAATAGAAGAACAGGCAGTTCAAGCTTAATAAATATTATACAAGCTCAATTACCATCGCAGAGGCACCTCCTCCTCCATTACAAATAGCTGCTGCTCCATATTTGGCTTTATGCTTAGAAAGTATATGAATTAAGCTTACAATTATTCTGGCTCCACTACAACCTAGTGGATGTCCTAATGCCACAGCACCTCCATGCACGTTTACTTTACTAGCATCTATTTTTAAAATTTCTGTATTCACAATTCCCACCACAGAGAAGGCTTCGTTGAATTCAAAAAAATGAATATCGTTTATAGTTAAATTCGCTTTTTGTAAAGCTTTAGGTAAGGCTAATGAAGGTGAAGTGGTGAACCATTTTGGATCTTGTTCTGCATCGGCAAAACTTTTTATAATGGCAATGGGTCTTACACCTAATTCTTTTGCTTTTGCTGCACTCATTAAAACTACTGCAGCTGCTCCATCATTCATGGTACTTGCATTGGCTGCAGTAACCGTTCCATCCTTACTAAAGGCTGGATTTAATTGTGGTAATTTATCAAAATTTACTTTCGAAGGTTCTTCATCTTTATCTACAATAATGGCTGCTCCTTTTTTCTGCGGAATTTCAACAGGCACAATTTCATCTTTAAACCATCCATTTTCAGTAGCAGCTTGTGCTTTTTTATAGCTATTCACCGCAAAAGCGTCTTGTGCTTCTCTACTTACATTATATTTTGTAGCACAAGTATCTGCAAAATTACCCATGGCTACTTTATCATATACATCCACTAAACCATCTTTTGCTAAACCATCTTGCATTACGGTATCTCCGTATTTATTACCCCATCTTTGAGCCGTATTATAAAAAGGAACATTACTCATACTTTCCATTCCACCTGCAATAATAATATCGGCGTCGCCTAACATAATATTTTGAGCAGCAATGGCAATTGATTTCATACCACTAGCACATACTTTATTAATAGTAGTGCAAATAACTTTATCGGGAAGCCCCGCTGCTTTCGCCGCCTGTCTTGCCGGAGCTTGACCTAGTCCTGCTTGTATAACAGAACCCATAATTACCTCATCTACTAAATCCTTGGATAGCCCTGCTATCTCTAATGCTCCTTTAATGGCAATACCCCCTAGGGCTGTAGCGGATAATGAACTTAAGGTTCCTCCAAATGAACCAATAGGAGTTCTTACTGCGGCAACGATATAGACTTCCTTATTCATACTTATAATTTTAATTCTACTGGTGTATCCACTTTAGTTTCAGGCATTAAATGAATGCCGTCCTCTTCAATGCTTATTAATTTTAATTTATAGAGCATACCTACATTCATTTTAAAAGCTTTTTTACTCATACCAAAAAATGCATAAATATCATCCGGGGCCGATTTATCGTGATAAGGTAAAAAACCTTTATGCGATTTTAGCAAACTCATAATTTTTTGATTGTCATCTGCTAATTTTTCACCTCCTTGTTTTCCCAATCCAATATCTAATTTATTATCCTCTCTAATTTTCTTTACAAAGGCTTCGTCAATAAATTGACCAATATGTAAATGTGTGAATACTTCGTTTTTATAGACTAATCCTTGATGCACTTGGTTCACAATCACTACATAACCAATTTCCGATTCTCTATACACTTGTATCTTAACTTTTTCACCCTCTTTAACCGTTAAAATATCGTTACTAATTTGTTTG
>Ga0207940_1000585_pt1 | contig 12093 bp, 17 predicted proteins | sample LakMenEpi06Jul12_FD_150676 | JGI IMG/M metagenome (GOLD analysis project Ga0207940, IMG submission 150676) | Freshwater microbial communities from Lake Mendota, WI - 06JUL2012 deep hole epilimnion (SPAdes) | ecosystem: Environmental > Aquatic > Freshwater > Lake > Epilimnion/Euphotic zone ... | reverse complement strand
CATAGACGTAGACGCTGGTGCACATGGAATAGATCCTGATATTAAAACAAAAATAATTAGAAAACAGGCTGCAAAGAAAACTGGCAACGTTGTAAAGATTAAAGAAGCTGCAATGCAGGCAACAACTGCTCCTGCTCCAACTGCTGCTGATATGGGTCCTAAAAGACTCAGTAGATATCAGACAACTCAGCAGACAAGCACTATTGGTAATCAGGGTTTTAATCGTTCTGGTCCAATGGGAACTCATATCAATCCTTCGTCGCCAACTACACCAAGAGGCGTGAGATCAATGACCTCTGGTTCAACTCAGGCAACAGCAAAAACATTAACACCACAGCGTGTTTCTGCCAATCAACCAGCACCAAAGACAGCTTCTGCTCCAGCATCTGCTCCAAAGCCATCAGCCAGTTTCGGTTCTTCTTCAAGACCAACTACTGTTAGTGCAACATCTGGTGGGATGGAAAAGAGTGGCGGATATAAACTATCATCAGGAATGAGCGATGCTGGTAAGGCTAAAGTAAAGCCAGCTGCACCAGTTCAGATTCCTGCAGGCGCTGGCAAAGCAGTAAACGTTCTAAGTAAAGTAGCTAAGTTTGCTGGACCAGTTGGTGCAGCTATTGGATTGGTTGCTGACGCCAAGCCATTGAACAAGGGCGAAGATGAATTTGCTCGACAGAAGTCACTAGGAATTACTAAGCCAAACGTAACTCCTGGTATGGGAAGCACAAAGAACATTGAGCCTGTTAAGGGCGGAGCAATTACAACTAAGGCTCCTGACTATTACAAGGGTAAGGTTGGCGATTACACTGTAAAAGCTGGTGATACTCTTTCTGGTATTGCTTCAAGAACAGGTCAATCAGTTTCAGATCTAGCAAGCAAGAATAAGTTTGATAGCGAAAACAAGATTGCCGCTGGATCTAAGCTATTTACTGGTAGCGTTCCAACACCACCATCAAGACCAGAAACTGAATCAGGTTCAACTAAAAAGAAAATTAAAGAAGCGATTTCAGAAGCCACATATAAGGGAAAGAAAGTTCCTTTGAATAAGCCAATGGCTGGCGATGTTAAGAAATCAAAAGTTTTCGTTGATCCTGATGGCGATGGTAAGGCGCAGAAGGTAAACTTCGGTGACAAAAGCATGTCTATCAAAAAAGATCAGCCTGCTCGTAAGAAATCATATTGCGCAAGATCTTCAGGTCAGGGTAATCTAACAAATAAAACCAGTGCTAATTATTGGTCAAGAAGAGCCTGGAATTGCGAAGAGACTGAGGAATAATCATGATTGGTAAGATCGAACCATACGACGCATTGAAGGTTGCATTAGCAGACACTTACGTATTCAGCGTAAAGGTTCAGGGTTATCATTGGAATGTAACAGGTCCACATTTCTCTGAATACCATAAGTTCTTTGGCGAATTGTATTCAGAAGTAAATGACGCTGTTGATGTCATTGCCGAATCTATTAGAACATTTGATGCCTTTTCTCCTGGTTCTATGAAAAGATTTCTAGAGCTAACAACTATTGAAGAAGCAAATAATATTCCTGACAGTCTAGTTATGATTAGTAAACTAGCCGCTGATAATGAAAGAGTTATTGCTTCTATAACTGCTGCTTACGAACTTTGCGAAAAGCATAAACATTACGCTGTATCAAATATGCTACAAGACCGTCTAACTGCTCATCAGAAGCATGGTTGGATGCTAAGATCTTTCATAAAGGCATAAAAATGAAAAGTTTAGAACACATCATCAGAGAAATCCGTGAAGGTAAGGGTGTAAAGGCAGATAAGAAAAGTCTTGAACACTCAATTCGTAAAGTTGTTACAAAAGAATACGAATCTTCATATGGCGCTAAAGATAGCAAGCCAGTAGAAGAAACTGTTGGTGTTGTTGGTACAGACAAGTATCAAGGCACAGAATTTAAATCAATTAGAACAGCAACTCCACATATTAAGCCACCAGCTGGTGAAGGTAGTCATTCACAGGCTCCTGAAAACGCTTCACGTCAAAGAAACATTGCTAAGGAAAGAGCTGGTATCAATAGAGTTGAAGAACAAGCTGTTCCTATGGTCAGAGTTCCAAATATTAGATTAAGACCTAGATTGGGCGAACCTGCAAGAAAATTGCCAGAACCAGAGCCAGCACCAATTGCGCCCGAAAAACCAAATATTCCTGATAAAACTCCTGGTAAAGAGCCAATGCCTGCTCCAAAGCCAGATAACGATCCAGGTCCAGTAAAACCTTCAGAAAAGCCTACTGAGAAACCTTCTGAAAAACCAATTAAAACTCCTGGACAACAACCAGAGCCTTCTACAAAACCTTCTCAAAAACCATCAACTGCTCCAGAAGTTGCGCCAGCACCACAAAAGGCTCCTGCTCCTGAAACTGCTCCGGTGCCAAAAACAAAAACGCAACCAGCTCCAGCGTTGGCGCCAGAAGCTCAACCAGCGCCTTTACCACAAACGGCTCCAGCTTTATCAACAGAACCTTCTCCAGCACCATCGCCAGAACCCGCTCAAAATAAAAAGGGTCAAGAAGACGATGATTTAAAAAGAGCTGGTATACCAATGGCTGGTGTTCCTCATAATTTTGATTATACTATTTCTCATTTACATAGACCAAATGTGAGTCGTGGCCACGCTAAATCGCACAGAAAACATTCTATGAAAGAAGAAAACGAACGTAAAGAAATTGAAAATATGCCACGTAAGGGCGATCGTAAGTCAATTGAATACGTTGGTAGAAAAAGTGCTGATCCTAAGTCAACAAAAGAAAAGACTTCAAGACTGGCAACTATCAAGAATGTTATTGATGAAGCCAGAAAGGCAATGACTGATAAGAAGATTGATACAGAAGATGGTAAAACAAAAGTTTATGATTATGGCGATAATGTATTGATAATCAATCCAGATCAAAAAAGAGTCAATCTAGATGTCGAGGGCAACAAGATTGCAAAAGACTACGAAAATAAATAATAGAAATTTCTTAAGAGGAAACCGATGACCGACAAACCAAAAACAATCCAGGAAGCTCTCGCTGAAGTTCAACGTAAAATAAACGAAGAAAGAGCAAAAAAGGCTGCGGAGATGTACGCTTCAATGGATGAAGCTGCACCAGAAATTACAGTTGGTGGCAAAAAGGTTAATACAAAAGCTGTCACCCCTAAGAACAAAGCACAAGATTATATTGCTAATAAAGAAGGAACTAAAATTCCTCCTGCAGAAAATCAGAATCTTCCTGGTCCTGCTCCACAGAAACCAAAATCTGCTACAGTTTCAGATTTAACAAAGTCTGCAGGCACAACTGCAAAGACTTTAGGTAAAATTGGTGGTATCGGTGCCGCTGCTTCTATGGGTGGAAGTGCTGCTCTTGGTGGTGCTGCTCTTGGTGGAATGGCTTCTGGCGCACTTGGCGCTTTGGCCACTCAAACACAAACAGGTCGTGATGTTGGTAAATGGATCGGAGATAACGTTCCTGGCGCTAAAACAGCTGCTGACTTAATGAGAAAAGCTGGCGAAACTATTGGCGTTAGAGAACCAAGTCAGCCAAAGGCAGCTGAGACTCCAAAAGCAGAAACACCAAAAACTGCTGAGGCTCCAAAACAACAAACTACTCCACCAGCTGGTAGCTCTGCTGCTAAAATGTCATTTAATCAGGCATATGCTAAAGCCAGAGAACTTGCGAAAACAGCTGGTCAAGATCCAAATAAAGCTCAGTTCAAATTTGATCGTGGTGGTGGAGAAAAAATTTATCAGGCTGCTGCTACTAAAAAAGATTATGTTCCAATGAGCAAGCAGTTTAAGGTTGACGTTGGTGCACCAAAGGCTGCAGCCACGCCATCAACCACCCCAAAAACAGCCGAAGCTCCAAAGACAGAAACACCAAAAGCAGCTGAGGCTCCAAAAGCACCAGAATCTCTAGGTAAAACTGTTGGGTCTCTATTAAGAGGCGACCTTTCAAGAGCAGGCGAAGGCGCAAAGGAATGGGGTTCAGCCGTTTCAACAAGCGTAGATAGAGTTAGAAAAAATACAGCAAATGCTTTAGACCCAAAGGGCGCAGAATCAGAAAGTGGATATTCCAAAAAAGGGAAAAGTAAAATGTCAGAAGAAAACGAGATCAATGAATTATCGCCATTTGAAAGAACATTTGCTCAGAAAATGAAGCAACTTGGACCTGGTAAAACTTACCGTGATCCACACTCTGGAAAAGATATTCTTTTAAAGTATGCTGACAATAAGCCTCACGCTAGTGGCAATAAACCACATAACACAAGCAACGTGCCAACTCCACCAAAAAGACCTGATGAATTTAAATCAAACATAGTTCCTGCTCCAAAACAATCAACTTGGAGAGATCCTGCTAAGATTGATTATTCAAAAGACAATAAGGCAAAGCCAGAAACTCTACCAAGCACAGTGCGTGGTTCAGCTGCTGACCCAGCACGTGATGCTGCAAGAGATACAGGAATAACTGGAAAACCAGGCGGAGAAACAGGAGTTTATTCAAGAGATGGTTCAACTCATTCTCTTCAGGGTAAAAATATTACTGTACCAACTACAAATCGCACTCCAGAATACGAATCAGGCGGAAAGAAGAAAAAAATGTCAGAAGAAACAAATCCACTAATCGCAGCCTTCTTAAAGTTGCAGGATGAAAACCCAGCAAACATGTTCGAAGCTGCTAAAAAAGCTAAGAAGGATTGGGATGGGGACAAAAGAATTGAGTCTGAAAAAAATGAAGTTTGGGGTTCACGTTTTGCTGCAGCTAAAAGAGCTGGCAAGATGGAAGAAGCCGCACTTGATCCAAAGGATTCAGATGTAACTGCTGCTTCAAAGACTATCACAAAGACAAAGCCAGCTGAAGATCCATCACTTCCTAAGACATATCCAGGCACAGCTTCAACTGTAAAGGGTCCAAATCCAACTTCTGATCTATTTAAAAATAGAATCGCTAAAGAAGAAGTTGAGCTTGACGAAAATTCATTCTACGCTTCAAATGTTGGCGGTAGAGTTAAGATGCATAAACCAGGAACAATGTTAAAGCACGAAAAGCATGGGACTGTTTCTGTTGTAAGTTCAGATCCTGGACACAAAGATTTTGATGCAAGTTCAGATCGTAATCCAAAGGGAATGAAAGGTCCATCTTATAAAGTAAAAGATGGCAAAGGCCAAACTCATCATATTGATCTTGAATCAGATTGGGGTCTTAGCGATAAGCCAGTCAAGGCAAAAAGAATTAATGTGAAGGAAGAAGAAACTCTATTCTCAGAAGCAGAACTAGAGCATATTAACTCTTTTTTTCTTGAAGCCTCTGTAGCACCAGTAGATCCAGAAACTACAGAGGCCAACCCTACTTCAGAAAAGATGTCACAGAAAGATCTTACTGTGACAGCTGAAAGCGGAAAGAAAAAAGTTAAAGAAGAAGTTGAGCAGATCGAAGAAGGTCGCCCAAAGAAAAACCCAACACCTGAAACAACCGAACGTGATCCACGTAAGCATATTCAGGTAGAGGCAGGACGTGCTGCTGCTGGTAACGTTGTTGACTTTACTCACAATGATGGTTCAAAGTCAAAGATTACACCAGCAATGGGAAGAAAAATTACTTCTCATCTTCAGGGTCTAAAGCCAGCTGATCGTCAGGCAGCAGTTAATAAGATGCATGACAGCGCAGAAGGACTAAAAGTCTAATGGGAATCGAATCCGCAAACAATATCATCATCAGAGAAAAGCCTATTAAGAAAAGATCTGGTGGTTGGTATATGAGAATGGAAGACCTTAGACAGATACCAAAAGATGAAGTAGTTTATCATAATCCAAATTTTGTTGACCACTATAAAGTCAAGAAAGATGGAACTTTAGAAAAACTCTTCAATACCAAATCGCAATATCTTTCAGATATGGCTAATTTAGATAACGAATAAATACAATAAAATTCTTTTAGGAGGAATAGTAAATGGCACAATGGGGTAGAAACGATCAGTCAGTTACTGCTAATAGCAGCACTACTGTCGAAACATCAACAGGCGCTCCAATCGGAACTTATACTGCAGTAAAGGCTGGTGGTGGAGCAAACGCTCACTTCGGTAACACATCTGCTGGTTCAAGAGCAGCAACTGATGTAAATATGTTTAACAATGCAACATCAAGTGCATTTCTTTCAGGTGCTGCTGTTGGCGTATTTGGTGTTTCTGCACCAGAAGTTGCTAACACTTCATCAGAAAAGGTTGCTCACGCTGGTTGGAATCTACGTAGAGCAGGCACTGGCCCAGCTGTTTCTGCAGTTTATGCAAACACTGGCGTTGGTTATAACAACAATGACATTCTAGTTGCTAAGTCATCAGTTGCTGGCGGTAACGCCACTTTCAACATGACTACAAATGCTACTGGTGGTGCAGTTGTTCTAACTCTTAACACTGCTGGTTTCGGTTTCACTGGAACTGGTCAGGGTAATCCAGTTATCCCAACTTCAAACCTATTCATCACTAATGCTACTGGTGGTTCAGCTGCTGGCAATACAACTACTACTTACATGGTTGTTACTGCCGGAGGACGTGCTGGTCGTGTTCATTACGAAAACCTAGTAGCCATGGGATCTCTTGGCGCTCAGACTGCTGCTTACGGTACAGCCGCTACAGCTAACGATGCTTCAACTGACGACAGCTTCTTCCCAGGAACCTAATAAATGACAGATAACAGCGTAAAGGTTTCACAGATACCTACAGCTGCTAATGTTGCACCAACCGACAGGGTCTTAGTCCTCCGAGACCCTGCCGGTACGCCAAGCGTACGCACGGTAAATGTCAACATTTTCGCTGCCAATCTGCAAATAAGCAATAATGCGCCAGCGTCTCCAACTTCAAATGGAAACCCTGGAAGTATACGTTATGACTCAGATTATTTCTATGTGTGTGTTGCTAACAACTCATGGAAAAGAGTAGCAATTAGTTTCTGGTAATGAATGAAAAACTGACAGATAAAAACTTTTTACTATATTGTGCTTCTCATTATGATAATGTGAAATACGCTTCCACGGAAGACTTTGTTGAAGATTTAAATAGGTTGAAGTATATTAAAAAATTAATTACTAGATATACTGAATATGGCGATTTAAAAGAACGATTGATATTAAACCATATTATCGTTCTTAATAATTGTTTTGGTCCAGAGGTTTTATGTAGAATATTATATTTGAGAATGAAACCTCAAATGAAATATATAAAACCTTTTTTAATATTATTAGAAATATTACCAGAAAAGATTTATAATATAAACGATGAAACTATTATCGAAACTGATCTAATTGAAATGGATGAAGTTATTGTCGCAAAACTAAGGAAAGTTTAATGCAATCTGTTATAAAACAATTAAACGACTTTGTTAAATTTGCGGCAAAAGAAATAAGCCTTTCAACCTTACCAAAAATACATTTTGTTGGTAAATCGCAAAATACAAAAGCCGCTTTCGGACACTCTAAAGGTAATGAAATATTTGTTCGTGTAACTGACCGCCATCCTGGTGATATAATGCGAACAATTGCCCATGAGCTTATTCATGTTAAGCAAACACAGATGGGCAAAAAAGGTGAACAGTTTAGAGAAGATGAAGCCAACGCTATAGCAGGAAGAATAATGAGAAAATTTAACACAACCTACCCTAGCGTATTCAATCAAAAAGCAACTCCTCCAAACCTCAAAGAGACAGAATCTCTTATACCTGCCAATGTCATGGGTTCAGGCGGACCAGGTGCAGGTATACAGACATATAGTCCATTGATTGATTTTGATAGAGGAAACAAAAAGTTTAACCCTATGTCAGCCCTACATCAAAAGAAAAAGCTAAGAGACATTGTTGGTCTTAAGGCTGCTTTCAAAAGAGAACGTAGAGCAGAAACAAGGAAAGATCAGAACTAATGGATGAGAAGGCTTGCAACAATCTAGAAGCGAAACAAACTAAACTAGAAGATGCTATCTCTAAGCTAACAGACATTTCTGCTGATCTTAATAAAATGATAGCAGTTCATGAATTACGTTTGTCTCAACAAGAAAAGATTACCGATAGCCTAGAAATTATTCTAGAAAAAAGAAGAGATGAATTTGACGAGCGTGAAGAAAAGATTTATGAACATATCGAAAAAGAAGACGCAAAAATCATAGAAAAACTAGATGAATCTTTTGATAAGTTTTCTAAGAAGATGAACGATCTAGAAAGAATGATGTGGGTATATGGCGGCGGATTTGCTCTCGCTGCTTTCGTTCTCGCAAATTGGGGCGATGTAGCCAAACTTCTTCTAAAAAATTAATTTGCCTTTTTGAAAAATACCGGTATAATCATATATGAGGGTTTGATATGGAGATATTATGGATTGGTTATCCCACAAGTATATCGGTATTGTTTCTTCACGATTAGAGAAATTTAAACGTAAGGGACCAAACCTATACAATTTCCGCTGTCCTATTTGCGGGGATTCAGAAACACACCAAAATAAAGCTCGAGGATACATCTATCATAAAGAAGGTAAGATGTTGTTTCATTGTCACAACTGTAATGCGACATTGGGCATTCCAAACTTTATTAAGATGATGGATGTCAACCTATATAATGAGTATCAGTTAGAAAAGTTGGCTGGTAAGAAAACGCCGGAACAAGACGATTACGAGAAGTTCGTCGAGAAAATGCGTAAGCCAGTATATATGACCTCCGGGCCATTAAAAGGATTGAAGAAAGTTTCTCAGCTTTCGCCTTTTGATCCTATCAAGAAATTCGTAGTTGCAAGAAAGATACCTAATGCCTATCACGCCAAGTTATTTGCATGTCCTAATTTTAAGCGTTTTACTAATAATTTGGTTGCCAACAAGTTTTCAGCTGAGTCTCTGGCTCGAGATGAGACAAGGCTTCTTATCCCTTTTCTTGACAGTAATAAAACTGTTCATGCCTACCAAGGGCGTACGTTGGGGGCTTCAGGACTTAAATATATTACAATTGTTCTTAATGAAGCAATACCTAAACTTTATGGCTTGGACACTGTTGATCGTAACAGAATTATTCCTGTCCTTGAAGGTCCGATTGACAGTATGTTTGTTCCTAACAGTATTGCTACTGCTGGAGGTGATCTCGTTAGTGCTATCAAAGACTTTGATAAGAGTAGATTAACGATCGTTTACGACAACGAGAAATATTCTAAAGAGACCGTTAAGAAAATGGAAAAGGCTATTCTTAATGGTTACTCTGTGTGTATTTGGCCCGATAATTTAGATCAAAAAGATATTAACGATATGGTTTTATCTGGTATGAGTTCTGAATTTATTGAACATATTATCAAAACTAACACCTATCGTGATTTACCGGCACAATTAAGGTTGAATCAGTGGAAGAGAGTTTAGATTTCTTTGATGCTGAGATTTTTGCTTTATGTTCTTCGGACATAGGACCACGAGGGCCAGTTTTTACGCCTTTGTTCCAAGCAGGTCTTCCTTTCATTCGAAGCGAGTGAGCAGGATTTTTGCCTCTTCTAGAAGCGTATTTTTTAATACGATCTTCTATGCTATACGGACCATATGGACCCACAGGACCGGATCTGACAGGCGGCATATCTCCTCCTTCAGTTTTATTATGGAGAACACCATTGTTTAAATCTTTTCTGCCATACCATCTGATATATCTGCGTTCTAATGCTAAGGCGCCAATTTCTGTTAAATTGCTCTCTAAGAATACAATTTTGGATTTGTCTTTTGGAACAGAAACACCATGTTGTTTGGAGAAAGCTCTTTTATCTTTTCCCTTACCAATGTAATATGGAGTATTATCTGATGATCTTAGGTAGGCGTATACGTAATAAATATTCATGCTGTCGCTCCTCTTTAGCGGTAGAGTAGGTAGAGACTGCAATCTCGTGACCTACGCTTTATTTATAAAACTTGACTTTTAACAATGGAGAATATATAATGAAAGTTCGTAAGAAGCCAGTTGATGTAGAAGCACATCAACTAACAGAGGATAATGCTGGAGTATTATCAGATTGGTGTGGTGGTTTACTTATTCTTCGTGATGATAATTTCGAACCAACAAAGATTAAAATTCTTACACTTGAAGGCATTATGACAGCACGTGTTGGAGATTATATTATTAAGGGAATTGCTGGTGAGTTTTATCCTTGCGCTCCTGCTATTTTTGATCAGACCTATGAGGTTATTGTACCATGACAAAATATCTTGTCGATGTAAAAGTTGCTGGATGGAAGACGTATCTTATTGATGTTCCAGAAGGCGAAGACTTGTATGATAGCATTTATGAACAGTTAGAGTCAGATTTACTCGATCCAATTATTGATGACACTTATGACGAATTGATGGGTGATCCAAAGGAATATAAGAAATGACCGATGAAGAAACAAATAAGCTAAAGAAGATTCTTTTTGTCTTAACTCTTATTAAAAATAAAGAATCTGATGAACGCAAGCTTGCATACTTAGAAGCAATTGAAGAAGCAATTGAACATGCAAAAGAACTTTTGGGAATAAAAGTTAAATTGTGAGACAATTAATGAGCGAAGAACAGTTTGTCAAATGTTATGTTGTTTTTGGCTGTGTATTTCTGATCTTAATAGTGATGGATATGTTTGGATTATGGGGGAACAGTGATGAATGACATTCATCAGCAGCAATTGAAGCAAGTAAGAGAAAGCGTATATGAGGAAAATCTGCGGCTTCGTGCCGAACTCGCCGCAGCCAATGAGTTTAAGAAGCATTACACTGATTTGATTTCAGTCAATGCTGAACTAATGGGAGCACCTAATGACGGATCGATTACAGACTCAGTAGTTCAAATAGAGAAACTTGTAAAGAAACTTCGTGCCGACCTCGATGCCGCTAATGAGGAAGTCGAAAAATTACGGGAACGCCTTGGTCCACATGGACTAGTCGTCGTAGACATAGACAAGACGGGGCATTACGTGTCTGAGAAAGTTGCCGACGAAATCACCCGCCTCCGTACCGACCTTGCCGTAGCCAATGAGCGATGTGAGATGCTGACAAAGGAAGTCGTAGAGTGGCGTAGTCGCCCCGATGCTTTGCGGGCTGACAAAGCCGAAGCCGACCTCGATGCCGCCATTTCAGAGCGTAATGGCCATTACGCTACATTGAAGCATGTGGCTAAAGAGCGTGACGAAGCCTTGCGTAATCAAGCAGAAACTCAATCTAAACTAGATGCTCTTGAAAAACTGTTTCAGATGACCTGTCAACAGTTTGAAGAAAAGCGCCAGCGTATTCTAGAGGTTCTTGACTAATGACGAAGCATTGTGTATATTTTTAGTGGAAAGGAGCCTACACATGACCAAGAATAAAGCAGAATCGGAGTATGTTATGATAAGGCGAAAGTGTGAAGATTCGGATATGGCAGAGTTAACATTCGCTAAGAATAACGAAAAACTTGACCTGACAGATTATAGGTGTATCCGAATGTTTTCAGAGACCACAGAGGAATGGGTTCATAAAGATGAATACGAGCATTTCTATGAAGAGTATCGCAAATTCAATGGTCTGATGATGAGGCATGGTGCGATACTATCATATATAAGTGAACCGTGTGAAGAAAAGGCTGTCACCACTTTCTTGAGGATGAAGGCGAAAGACTGATGACCTATACGTGGAGTAAGTATCCTGATGCCAAACCTAACCGATCTGGATACTATTACACATACTATTTCAATAACGAAATGAATGATTGTTTTTACAAAGCGATATACTATAATACTTCCGCAGACGAGTGGATCGGGTGGAGAAGAGGTATAGAACCTAAAGTTATAGGATATGTAGATAAGACGTATGCGAAGTTCTATGTTCCTTGTTTAGATTTGGTAACGCCAGACATAGGGAGTTTCTTGGAATGAGTGAAGATATTGTGAAGCGACTGCGTGAACCATGCTTTTTCAATGGATACGATCAGCAAACTTCTGAAGAAGCCGCTGATGAAATCGAGCGTCTTCGTAAGTATGAACAACTAGTCAATTTCATTGCTACGGACTATGTTGAACTCTCGCATGATAAGGTTCAAAATGAATATCTTCTTATCATAAAGAAGTGCCGAGAGTTGGTTAAGGA
>Ga0207940_1000583_pt1 | contig 12099 bp, 13 predicted proteins | sample LakMenEpi06Jul12_FD_150676 | JGI IMG/M metagenome (GOLD analysis project Ga0207940, IMG submission 150676) | Freshwater microbial communities from Lake Mendota, WI - 06JUL2012 deep hole epilimnion (SPAdes) | ecosystem: Environmental > Aquatic > Freshwater > Lake > Epilimnion/Euphotic zone ... | reverse complement strand
TGCATGGGTGATTATGTAAAAACAGCCATTAATACTAGTATTACAACAGGTGCTACCATTGGTGTTGGTGCCAACGTTTTTTGTGCAGGTCTTACACCAAATATTATCCCTCATTTTAGTTGGGGGGCAGAAAATACTACGTATCAAGTTGACAAACTCTTAGAAGACAATGCTAATTGGAAAGCATTTAAGAATGAACCCTTTACCGATATTGAAAAACAGTTGATCCGCAGTACCTTTGAAACATTAACAAATAAATCTTTGTAATAAATAAGCAATCATGAGAAAGCAAATCGCAGCAGCCAATTGGAAAATGAATTTAACCTTAACTGAAGGTGAAGCATTATTAGATGCTATTAATGCAAAACCCCATAGTTTGGCTCCTAACCAGGAAGCTATTTTTGCGGTTCCATTCCCATATATTTCTATGGCTCAAGCCAAAGTTGGCGCCAAATCAAATGTTTATGTGGCAGCTCAAAACTGTTCCAATAAATTATCTGGCGCATATACAGGTGAAGTATCTGTAACCATGCTTCAAAGTATGTGTGTTAAATATGTAGTAATTGGACATTCAGAAAGAAGAGAATATTTTAATGAAAGCAATGAATTGTTGGCTCAAAAAGTTGATATCTGCTTGGAAAATAAAACAACGCCTATTTTTTGTTGTGGCGAACCATTAGAAATTAGAGAATCTGCTACACAAAATGAGTATGTAGCAAAGCAGTTATCTGAATCTTTATTTCATTTGACTGAAGATGCTATTTCACATGTTGTTATCGCTTATGAACCCATTTGGGCAATAGGAACGGGAAAAACGGCTAGCAGCGATCAAGCCCAAGAAATGCATTCATTTATTAGAAGCCATATTGCCAGTAAATATGGTGCTGCTATAGCTGATTCAATCTCAATTTTATATGGTGGAAGTGTTAAAAGTGCCAATGCTGTTGAGATTTTTGGTCAACCTGACGTAGATGGTGGTTTAGTAGGAGGTGCATCCCTCATTGCTGACGAATTTGTAGCGATTATAAATGCGCTAAAAAAGTAGTTTTAAGCTTATCTTCGCGCACTTATGAAGCAAATACGTAATTTTTGCATTATTGCACATATTGACCATGGTAAATCTACCTTGGCCGACCGTTTATTGGAGCATACCAAAACTATTGGTGAAAGAGACATGATGAACCAAGTTCTGGACGACATGGACTTGGAACGTGAAAAAGGTATTACCATTAAAAGTCATGCCATTCAGGTAAGTTATATGTACAAGGGTGTCGAGTATATTTTAAACCTAATTGACACCCCTGGTCACGTAGATTTTAGTTACGAGGTTAGTAGAGCGCTTGCAGCTTGCGAAGGTGCTTTGTTATTAGTGGATGCTTCTCAGGGTATTCAAGCACAAACCATTTCAAATTTATATTTAGCCATTGACAATAATTTAGAAATCATTCCTGTCATTAATAAAATTGACATGGATGGTGCTAAAATTCCAGAAGTAACGGATCAAATTGTTGATTTAATTGGATGCAAGCCAGAAGATATTTTATTAGCAAGTGGTAAATCAGGTATTGGTATCGAAGAAATTTTAGAAGCGATTGTTGAAAGAATACCAGCACCAACAGGTGATCCTGAAGCACCGCTACAAGCACTTATTTTTGATAGCGTTTTTAATAGTTTCAGAGGCATTATCGTTTATTACCGCATCATGAATGGGGTATTAAAAAAAGGTGATAAAATTCAATTTGTTGCTTCTGGTAACGATTATTTTGCCGACGAAGTAGGGGTACTAAAATTAAACATGACGCCAAAACCTGAAGTAAGGGCCGGCGACGTTGGTTATATCATTACGGGTATCAAAAATGCAAAAGAAGTTAAAGTGGGTGACACGATAACGCTTGCAAACAATCCTGGACAAATGATTAACGGTTTTGAAGAAGTAAAACCAATGGTATTTGCTGGTATTTTCCCTGTCAATACCGATGAGTTTGAAGAACTCCGTGATTGTATGGATAAGCTTCAATTAAATGATGCTTCTTTAACTTTTGAACTAGAAACATCACAAGCATTAGGTTTTGGTTTTAGATGCGGATTTTTAGGACTCTTACACATGGAAATTATCCAAGAACGCCTTGAACGTGAGTTTAACCAAACAGTTATTACCACGGTTCCCAACGTAGGATTTATTGCCTATACTACCCGTAACGAAAAAATCATGGTTAACAATCCTACAGAAATGCCGGATCCTGTTAAAATTGATCGTATCGAAGAACCATTTATCCGTGCTCAAATTATTACACTCCCTGATTATATTGGTAACATCATGACGCTTTGCTTAGGTAAACGTGGTATGCTTATTAACCAAAGCTATTTGACACCTACCCGTGTAGAACTTGTTTTTGAAATGCCGTTAACTGAAATCGTATTTGATTTCTATGACAAATTAAAGAGCTCTACAAGAGGTTATGCTTCTTTTGATTATAACCCAATTGGCTACCGTGATGCAGACATTGTTAAAATGGATATTTTACTAAACAATGAAAAAGTAGATGCTTTAAGCGCCCTTATACATAGAAGTAGAGCCACCGATTTTGGTAGAAAACTATGTGAGAAATTAAAGGAACTATTACCTAAACAACAATTCCAAATTGCCATTCAAGCTGCAATTGGGGCTAAAGTAATTGCCAGAGAAAACATTAGTGCTATGCGTAAAGACGTTACAGCTAAATGTTATGGTGGTGATATTAGCCGTAAGCGTAAATTACTAGAAAAGCAAAAAGAAGGTAAAAAGCGTATGCGTCAAATTGGTAACGTAGAAGTTCCACAAGAAGCATTCTTAGCAGTTCTTAAACTAGACTAATTCTTTTTTTTAATGGTTTGATCTGGGTTAACGCGTGGATCCGGATCCAACTCTTTGATTCTAGGGTAATGTATCCATTTGCCCTTATCCCATTTAAACCCTTCATAAGTTCCATAAGGAACCAAAGTTTCTTTTTTTGTTGGATCATTTTCTTCACTAATAAGTGTTGCAAAAATGATGAGGTCTAAATCGATATCGTAATTCATTTTTACAATCGACTCTTTTTTGTATTCTATTACAAAACGTGAAGTTGGTTGCTTTGGCTTGAATTCATCATTTTTATACACGAAAAAATTACCGCCAAAAACGGGTTTATTATCGTTGTCAAAATACATAACATCCATCCACTTTTTGTGGGTTACTGCATTGTTACCATCTAACCCCAATAAAGTGTAATAGGTTTTATTGTTAAATTTTTTAGGGATGATTTTATAATAAATAGCACCAATCCAGTGCTTAGCATCTCTGACAGAATCGGTAGGTGCATCTGTAAATTCTGAACAATCAAAAAGAGGAATCAGCTGTAGGCTTCCATCTTTGGTATTCATTTGTATGGCACCTTTTTGTCGATAGCTTTTTTCATCTTCAGCTAATAGTTGCCAAGTAAATATTTTAAAAGTACTATCTGGAGAAAATAGGGTAGACACTGTTATTAAAGAATCAAATTTGTGGTTAAACGAATAAGGTGTTTTTAATGCTCTTACAAGTCCTCTGGTAAAAGAACTATCTGCTGTAACCCTTTCCTAGTATGTTTCTGCATTAACGATATTAAAGGCCGTTTTTTTTATTTGATCCTCTAATTGTGCAATGCTTTGCGCAGCTAACTGATTGCAAACAAGAAATAATACAAAAAAAATCTTTTTCATAACTAACTTATAGTGCGTTTGCAAATTCAATTAAGGAATTAAATCTAAAATCAATATTTGGATGTGGAAATTCTATTTCCGGGTGTGTAGTGGCTAAAAATACACTAAACATCCCCGCGTTACGCGCAAATCCCATATCACTTAAACGGTTGCCGACCATGATGCTTTTTGAAAAATCAATGTCTGGAAATGCCTCTTGTGCTTGATAAGCCATGCCACATTGTGGTTTACGATTGGGTGAATCATCGGCCATGTCCGAACAATAATATATCGCATCAATTTGCCCACCACCCAGTTCAATTTGTAATTGTAAAGAAGCATGAATAGTATCTAAGTCTTGAACAGTCATAAGTCCTTTGCCAATCCCTTTTTGATTGGTTACTATAATGATCTTTGAAAATTGTGTTGCAAAAATGCGCATGGCATCCACCACGCCATCATAGAGTTTTAATTCAGACACATTTCTGATATAGTCTAAATGCTTTTCATGATTTAAAACACCATCACGGTCTAAAAAGAGCGTCCAAGACGGGTCAATGTTATCTAAGATATCCATTAGGCAAATAGTTGAGCTTCTACGAGTTCACAAATAATATGACCAATTAAAATATGGCTCTCCTGAATCCTAGGGGTATCGGTGCTTGGCACATTAATGAGCACGTCTGATAATTCACTCATTTTACCACCTAAAGCACCAGTAAATCCAATGGTTGAAATACCCATAGTCTTTGCCATTTCAAAAGCTTTTACAATGTTACCAGAATTGCCTGAAGTGCTAATGCCAACAAGTACATCACCTTTATACATGGTTCCTTCCACCAGTCTGCTATATATATCATCGTAACTATAATCATTGGCAACAGCAGTTAAATAAGAGCTATTGCAGTGTAGCGCATCGGAAGGGAGGGCTTTACGGTTCTTGTAAAATCGTCCTGAAAACTCGGCGGCTAAATGTTGTGCATCGGCAGCACTGCCGCCATTGCCACAAAATTGAACTTTAAAACCGTTCTTAAATGCAGTTGCAACAAGCGTTACAGCATCATTAATTTTTTGGAGGAAAGCAGGGTCATTTACATATTGTTGTTTTACAGCAATAGAGCTTTCAATGATGGATTGTATTTTTTGTTGTGACATCGTTTTATTTTATTAAGTCCCAAATTTGATGGGTGAGTAAATTCCAATTGTATTTTTTCTTTTCAATTTCAATGGCTGGTATAAAATGTGGTTCACCTAAAGCATATAGTTTTTCAATACCGGCTGCTATAGATATATAATCTGGCTCGGTTACAACACCCACCATATTATTTGGTACCATGGCAGCAAGCGCGCCAACGTTTGTAACAAGCATAGGTTTATTAAAATGAAAACAAAGAGGTGTAATTCCAGATTGTGTTGCATGCTTATAGGGTTGAATTACAAAGTCGGTGGCACAAAAATAATTGCGCACATCAGCATCTGCTATAAAATCACTTTTGACAATCACATCATTGATTAGATCCTGGTCTTGTATCAGTTGTAAGTAAGGTTCTTTTTTATCGTAAAATTCACCAGCAATAACGAGAGTAGGAATAATTTTTCCCTGCTTTTTTAAATAGCCTAGCGCTTGTAATAACAAATCAAGTCCTTTATAAGCGCGTATAAAACCAAAAAATAAAATAATAGGATCAAAAGAGTCTAGTTCTAATTTTTTTCTAGCTTCTAATTTAGATATGGGTTCACCAAAATTATCATAGAGCGGATGCACCACAGATGCAGATGGTTTTTGTGTAAATAAGGTAAGATCTTTTTGAACCTTTTCGCTTAGCGTTACAAATGCATCTATTTGACCCACAAAATATTTAGTAAATAATGTATCCAAAGGACGTTTCTCGTGCGGAACCACATTATCCGCAATACAAACTACCTTGGATGTTTTATTTTTTCTGATAATGGATGCGATGGTACCTAAGCAAGGCCCCATAAATGGAATCCAGTATCTAACCACCACAATATTGGGGGCCATTTTTTTTATTTCATTGCCAATACGTACCCAATTAAATGGGTTTACTGAATTGACTACCGCCTTTATATTTAAATAATGGGGTTTAGGTTCTGTAGCATATTGACTTTTACCAGGAAACAAAAAAGAGGGGTATTGAAGCGAGAAGGTGTAGATAATTACTTCATGTCCTTCATCTATAAATTGTTTAGCCAATCGTTCATTAAAAGTAGCAATACCACCGCCTCTTAATGGCCAAGCGGAACCGATAATAACTACCTTTTTTTTCATAACAATAAATTATGAACTATGAATCTAAGCCAATCTTTGATGCAATTAAATATACGTTTCGTTCTGTAGCATTTCGTGCCACTAATTCCGCAACAAATCCGGTTAAAAAGAGTTGCATACCAATTACCATAGTTGTAAGTGCAATATAAAATGCAGGACGATTGGTCAAAGAAAAATCTTGGCTTGCAAATTTTGCAAGTACTAAATAAATACTAGCAACAAAGCCAATTACAAAAAACAAAGTACCCAATAAGCCAAAAAACTGCATAGGTCGTTTGCCAAACTTATTTAAAAATAGGATGGTGGCTAAATCTAAAAATCCATTTACAAAACGCTGCCATCCAAATTTAGTAACACCATATTTTCTGGCACGGTGTTCAACTACTTTTTCACCAATTTTTTTATACCCACTACCTTTTGCCAGAATAGGTATATATCTATGCATTTCGCCGTATACTTCAATGCTTTTTACCACTTTATTCTTGTAAGCTTTTAGGCCACAATTAAAGTCGTTCAGTTGAATGCCAGAACTTTTTCGAGCAACGGCATTAAATAATTTAGAAGGAATGTTTTTAGTAAGTGTATTGTCAAATCTTTTTTTCTTCCAACCACTCACTAGGTCAAATCCACCATGAATGATCATATCCCTTAAAGCAGGTATTTCATCTGGAGAATCTTGCATATCGGCATCCATAGTAATCACTACTTCACCTTTAGCCGCTTTAAACCCTTCGTTTAAGGCAGCAGACTTACCATAATTGCGTTGAAATTGTATCCCTTTAAATGCATTATTAGCAGCACTAATTTGCGTAATAACCTCCCAGCTATTATCGGTGCTACCATCATCTATAAGTATCACCTCATAAGACAATTGTTCTTGATCCATCACACGCGTAATCCAACTGCACAATTCTGGCAGGGATTCATCTTCATTAAAAAGAGGTATTACAACAGATACTTGCATGTGATTAAATTTGATCTGGAACTTCTTCGTTTTTCTTGATAATAATTGAAAGAATAAGTGCTTTAACAAAATTAAAAACGATGGCTAAACCAAGTCCCAAAAAAACTTGTTTAAAGGATGTGATTTTTGGTTCTGCTTGCATTCGTTTTACAGTTTCTTCAATTTGAGCTTCTGATGCACCAAATTTCTCCATCATTTGAAGTGTCTTAGCAATACTAATTTCCATCACTTTTGCAGTCATGTCTGGATCTACTATTGCATATAACACATAGTTACCCAATGCTTCAATTAGTGCAAATAACACATAGGCAACAAAAGTAAACTGCAAGGCATCTTTAAAAGAATAGAGTCCACCATTATCTTTTCTTAACTTAAAGCCTACTACTAGTAAAATAATAAATAGATAAGGAATAAAGGTTGTAACACCCGTAACTGCCACAAAATTTTCTACAGATCCAACAGCCCATACGCCAAATAAGAGTACTAAAAAAATAAGGCCACCCACGATACCGTATGTTAAACCTTGTTTGATATTGTTATTTTCCATTTTAAATTTATTTATTAATTGGTAAGTATTCCTTTATTAATTGTTGCAATCACTTTTCCTGTAAGTGACTGATTCATGAAAGCCGAGTTACTTGACTTACTCTTATTGTTTTCAGGAGTGAGGGTCGTCATTTCTGTTCTATTAAATATAGTTAATTCTGCGGCTTGACCTTCTTCAATTGAAACAGTTGGCAGTGCAAATATTTGTCTAGCATTACCACTTAGCAAATTTGAAATTTGTTCTGGTTGTAAACCAGGAACCGTTTGTTCAAGTGCAGAATAAGTTGTTTGTAATCCAATGTTACCAAATTCGGCATATTCAAACTCGCATACTTTATGATCCCAGTCTTGTGGCGCATGATGCGAAGCGATACAATCGATAGTCCCATCTACAACAGCGGCTCTAAGTGCATCTCTGTCAGCTTTTGTTCTAATCGGCGGAATTACTTTTAAGTTGGTGTTGTAAGTTGTCATGTCTTCGTCACAGTAAAAAAGGTGTGTTGGTGTAACACTGCAACTAATGGCCAATCCTTCTTTTTTTGCAGACCTTATCAGTTCGATAGTTGTAGCAGATGAAACACCTGTAATATGAAGCTTAGATCCTGTGTATCTTAATAAATCGATGTCTCTTTTAACCATGAGTTCTTCTGCAACTGCAGGGAGGCCAGGAAGTCCCATTTGTGTAGAAACAATGCCTTCGTGCATGAGTCCATTTGCTGCAATGGTTTTATCGATAGGGATTTGAATTAAAATACCATCAAAAGCTTTAACGTATTGAAGTGCTTTTAAAAATACACCTGGAGATTGGACGGGATGCATACCATCAGAAAATGCTACTGCATGTGATGCGCGCATGTCATACATTTCTGCAAGTGATTGTCCTTCCATTTTTTTAGTAACGGCACCAATAGGATGAAGTGTAACATTCGCATTATTTCCAGCAGCATGTATATAAGCAACCTGTGCTTTGTTGTCAGTTACTGGTTTTGTATCACCCATTACAAGTACCCTGGTATAACCACCTGCTGCAGCGGCTGCAATACCTGTTTGTAAAGTTTCTTTGAACTCAAAACCCGGATCACAGAAATTTGAAAAAACATCTACCCAACCAGTTGACACAAAGGCTCCATTACAATCAATGGTTTGATCTGCTTTTTTTGAACTATTTGATTCAATTGAAACGATGGTACCGTTCTCAATAAAAATATCCGTTGTTAAACCATTGTGTTTTGATTGAGGATCGGCAATTGTGACTTGCTTGAGGAGGATCGTCATGGGCTGATTGGAAATTTAATGCAATATAACCTGAATTTTTGTCTTTGACCCTATATTTGCAGCGTTTTAAGGGAGTTTTATACTCATTTTCGGGATGTAGCGCAGCCCGGTAGCGCACACGTCTGGGGGGCGTGGGGTCGCAAGTTCAAATCTTGTCATCCCGACCATAAAAAAGGTCACTCTTTGTAGAATGACCTTTTTTTATTTTCAAGAATGAAATTTAGAACCTTTCTAGTTTAGAAAAGAAGAAATCTCCTTCAATCACTGCATTATCGTTGCTATCACTGCCATGAACCGCATTTTCACCAATAGAAGCAGCAAAATTCTTACGAATCGTACCTTCTTCTGCTTGTGCTGGGTTGGTTGCACCAATCAATTTTCTAAAATCCTCAACTGCGTTGTCTTTTTCTAAAATGGCTGCTACAATTGGGCCGCTGCTCATAAATTCAACTAATTCACCAAAAAAAGGTCTTTCTCTATGGATATCATAGAATAAACCTGCTTGCTCTGTGGTTAATTTAGTCCATTTCATGGCTTTTACGGTAAAACCAGCCTTGATGATTTGGTCTAAAATGGCACCTGTGTAACCCTTACTGGTTGCATCAGGCTTAATCATTGTAAATGTTCTGTTACTCATAGTTTTAGGTATAATTCGGATGCAAAATTACATATAAACCACCCTTTAAAATGCTATTTGACGTTAATTTTTGTTAAACCCGCTTAAATTGATTTGACAAAACAGGCTAGATGCTGCATTTTTGCTTGGATATGCAACCCATAAAAGCCTTTTTCCCATTATTAAATACCCCAAGCAAGGTAATTATTACCATGCACCAGAAGCCAGATGGCGATGCGATGGGGTCAACCCTTGGGTTGTATCATTTTTTAAAGTCGCTTGGGCATGATGCCGTTGTAATTTCACCCACCAATTGGGCTGATTTTTTAGATTGGATGCCAGGTATCATTACAGTGATTGATTTTGAAAAAAAGAGAGAAGCAGCGTTAGCACTTATCAATGATGCAGACTACTTATTTTGTCTTGATTTTAATACACTTAGCAGAACCAAACACATGGAACAACCTCTCGCGAATGCGAAGGGTGCAAGAATTTTAATTGATCATCACCAACAACCACAAACCGAGGTTTTTGCTTATGGCGTAAGTGATACCAGTAAAAGTTCTACTTGTGAGATGGTGTATGATATGATTATGGATTCTGAAAACGGAGCGCATATTTCTTTGGATGTTGCTACTTGTTTATACACCGGTTTAATGACTGATACGGGATCATTTAGATTTCCAGCAACAACTGCTTCGGTGCACCGTATGATTGCACATTTAAAAGATTTAGGACTCGACCATACTGTGGTACACAGTCATATTTTTGATAATTCACTAGAAAATAGACTCAGGTTTATTGGTTATGCATTACTGAATCGAATGGAAGTGTTGTACGAATGTAACACTGCAATTATGCATATTACAAAACAAGATTTACAACGCTTTGATATTAAAACCGGTGATACAGAGGGTTTGGTGAATTACTTATTAGGTATCAAGGGGATGAAGCTTGGTGCCATTGTCATTGATCGTGACGAAGAGCGCAAATGGAGCTTTAGAAGTAAGGGTGCATTTGACGTAAACGCCTTTGCTAGAAAGCATTTTGAAGGTGGTGGACACGTTAATGCTGCTGGAGGAAGGAGCGATGAAAATATTGAAACAACTTTACATACTTTTAAAGAGGTCTTAAAAGACTATTATAATCAACTACAATGAAAATGATCAAATCAACATTATCGCTTTTAGCAGCGGTTATCATTTTTGCGAGCTGTAATCAGTTCCAAAAATCACCTTCAGGTATGCCTTACAAAATTACAAAAGGCAACAGTAAAGAACTTTTAAAACATGGTCAGTTTGTAAAATTGAACATCGAGTACAAGTTAAAATCTAAAGACACGGTTTTAAATACATCATATGGTCATATTCCGATGTATTTTTATTTGGACACGGCTCGTTTAGGTAAATATACTTTTACAGAAGTAATTACTAAGTGTGCGCCTGGCGATAAAATGGAATTTTCATTGAGCATTGATTCCCTTAAAAAAATGGGTATGATTGAATTCAATGAAGTATTTAAAACAGGCGATTTCATCAATGGTAAATTAGAAGTGATTGCTTCTTTTGCTAAAGAAGATTTAGTAAAAGCAGATTACGAAAAAGAAGTTGAAAAAGAAAAAGGAACAGAAATTGCTGCTATAAAAAAATATGCTGAAAGCAAGAACATGAAAACCGTTTCTACTAAAAGCGGTGCGCTTGTAGAAATTACAAACCCAGGTACTGGTCAAAAAGCAGATTCTGGATACCAAGTTTCTGTTATGTACAGAGGTTATTTTGCTGATAAAGACGGAAAAGAATTTGATGCGAATATTGGAAAGCCAGCTCCAGATAACAAACCAATTGATGTTTTTATTGGTCAAAATGGTGTTATTCCAGGTTGGGAAGAAGGTTTAACATTCTTTGCTAAAGGTGGTAAGGGACGTATTGTTGTTCCATCATTTTTAGGTTACGGCCCTCAAGGTCGTCCACCAGCTATTGCGCCATTTGCTAACCTATGTTTCGATGTAGAAATCGTTGACGTAAAATTAGCCCCTCCACCACCACCGCCAGCTCCAGGAACAGGTATGCCAGGAGCACCAGGTCAATAATATGAAAAGATATTGTAGAAGCCTCAACAGCAATGTTGGGGCTTTTTTTATTGTAAATAACTGCACAGTGTAACAACTTCGTTTGCTTCTTTTACGTCGTGTACCCTTAAAATGGAAGCGCCATGTAATAGGGCAGCGGTATGTAAAACAGTAGTGCCGTTGAGTGCGTCTGCGGCAGTAATGCCCAGTGTTTTATAAATGGTTGATTTTCTGGAAACACCTATTAACAGTGGTTTTTGAAAACCTGCAAATGCAGATAAATTTGAAATGAGTTCAAAATTTTGTTCCGCTGTTTTACTAAAACCAAAACCTGGATCTAATATGAGTTGATGAATACCAACTTCCTTTGCAGCGTTACATGTGGCAGTAAAAAAATCATGTAACACTGGCAAAATACTTGCCTCGTTTTTTACGGTATGCATCTCATTTATATGATCATTAACATGCATTACAACATATGGGACATTGAGCGCTGCAATCGTTTTAAACATATTTGAATCATACTGCCCGCCGCTTATGTCATTAATGATATGTGCACCAAGCCCAACCACTTGTTTTGCTACATCACTGTGGTATGTGTCTACCGATATAAATGCGGCAGGAAAGGCTTTTAAGAGGGC
>Ga0207940_1000578_pt1 | contig 12193 bp, 11 predicted proteins | sample LakMenEpi06Jul12_FD_150676 | JGI IMG/M metagenome (GOLD analysis project Ga0207940, IMG submission 150676) | Freshwater microbial communities from Lake Mendota, WI - 06JUL2012 deep hole epilimnion (SPAdes) | ecosystem: Environmental > Aquatic > Freshwater > Lake > Epilimnion/Euphotic zone ... | reverse complement strand
CATGCTTGGTTTGAAGTAAGGAGCCGGTTAAATGAGAGTAAAGCGCGGAGTACACGCAGCTAAGAAGCGTCGCACAACTCTTGAACGTGCCAGCGGATATCGCGGACAACGTTCACGTCTTTTCACAAAGGCGAAAGAGCAAGTTACGCACTCAATGGTTTATGCATTCAATGACCGTAAAGATAAGAAGGGCGATTTCCGTCGTCTATGGATCCAGCGCATTAACGCTGGTTGCCGCGAACACGGTCTTACATACAACCGCTTCATCCAAGGCCTTAAGGCTTCAGGTGTCGAAGTAGATCGTCGCGTTCTTTCAGATCTTGCGACAAATGATCCAGCAACTTTCAAGACTCTTGTAGATGTAGCTCGCAAGAGCCTTGCATCACTCTAAGTTCCAATAATGATTGAGAGCCTTAACTCGCCACATATCGCGCGAGTTAAGGCTCTTATTGGTTCTAGAGGAGTTAAGGAAAGAAAGAACGCGGGAGAATTTGTTGCTGAAGGTTTGCAATGTGCACGTGAAGCCCTTGTTGCCAAGAGTGGCCCGAAAGTAGAAACTCTGTACTTAACAGTAAATGGTCGGGCTAAAGCCGAGGAAATTGCTGAGTTGTCGCAGTTCAACACGGTTGATGTCAGTGATGAAGTCATGAAGCAAATGACTGAAACAATTACTCCTCAGGGAATAATCGCAATCTGCACGATCCCTGATACACGCTTAGATTCAATTTCACTTAACGGTTCACGTAAATTCATTTATTTGTCCGAGGTACAGGACCCAGGAAATGCTGGAACTATTCTGCGTTCGGCTGATGCTTTCGGAATGGATGCCGTAATTACATCACCAGGTAGCGTGGATATGTTCTCGCCGAAGGTTGTGCGAAGTACCGCCGGATCGCTGTGGCATATTCCTGTTTTTGAATCCGTTGCTCTGGAGGATCTAGTCAATCGCGGAGTTCGTGGATTTTCATTGGGAGCTACCGGAAGTAAGAGTTTGAACGAATACATTTCAACTGGTGACACCGTTGCGATCTTCGGTAATGAATCACGAGGCCTTTCTACTAGCGGGAATCTCAGTAGCATCGAGAGTGTAAATATCCCGATGCCGGGCAAAGCAGAGAGCCTCAACTTGTCGGCAGCAGCCTCGATTGTTATGTATCACCTATCAAATATGCCGCGTTAAAAAGGCTGTTCCCGATAGAGTTCTCCCTATGCGCGTTGAGGAGATTTCATCCTGGGTTGAAGATGCCCGAAAGGCTTTCGCCTCCGCAACAGATTTGGATTCACTCAAAGTTGCCCGTTTATCCCATGCCGGAGATAAATCACCAATCGCTCTAGCCTCGCGTGGTCTTGGCGCACTTTCTCCTGAAGATAAAGCATCCTTCGGAAAAGTTATCGGTGACGCTAAAGCTGCAATTGCCGAAGCATTGGCACAGGCAACTGCAACTTTAGAAGCAGAGCGCGATCGTAAAGTTTTGCTCGAAGAAGTAGTCGACATTACCTTGCCGGTAAACCGTTCACACCGTGGTGGTTTACATCCGATCTCAATTATCAAAAATGAAGTCTCGGACTTCTTCATCGAACAAGGCTTTGCAGTAGAGGAAGGTCCTGAACTTGAATCGGGTTGGTTGAACTTTGACGCGCTGAATATTCCAGCAGATCACCCAGCCAGAACTATGCAGGACACCTTCTTTATCGAACCGATCGAATCAGGGATGGTGCTGCGTACACATACATCTCCAGTTCAAATTAGAACGATGCTCACACAACAACCTCCAATTTATGTTGTCTGTCCAGGGCGTACATTCCGTGCTGATGAATTAGATGCAACGCATAGCCCGGTGTTTCACCAAGTCGAAGGCCTTGTGATCGATAAGGGAATCACGATGGCTCACCTTAAGGGCACGCTCGATAACTTTGCTCGACATATGTTTGGTCCAGATGTAACTACGCGTCTTCGACCATCGTTCTTCCCATTCACCGAACCAAGTGCTGAAGTAGATATTTTCTTTAATAACCGTTGGATCGAGTGGGGCGGTTGCGGAATGGTTAATCCAAAAGTTCTTGCAACATGTGGAATCGATACCGATGTCTATAGTGGTTTTGCTTTTGGAATGGGTCTAGAGCGAACGCTTATGGTCCGCCATGGCATTACAGATATGCATGACATTGTTGAAGGCGATTTGCGCTTTACCCGTCAGTTTGGGGTGGGTCTCTGATGCGCGCACCCTTAAGTTGGATTAAAGAGTTTGTAGAAATTCCTGCTTCAGTGACAGCTGAACAAATCTCTGATGGGCTTATTCGGGTTGGGTTTGAGGTAGAAGAGATCATTAAGCAGGGCGCTGATTTAACCGGACCCTTGAAGTTTGCAAAGGTGCTTTCCATCGAAGAAATCACCGAATTCAAAAAACCTATTCGCTACGTTGGTCTTGATTGCGGCGAAGGTGAAACTCGTTACGTCATTTGCGGGGCAACCAACTTTGCAGTGGGGGATTTAGTGGTTGCAGCACTTCCTGGTGCGATTCTTCCGGGGGAATTCACAATTGGTGCACGTGAGACTTACGGTAAAACCTCTAACGGCATGATTTGTTCAGCCCGTGAACTGGGAATCAGTGATGACCACGCAGGCATCATGGTCTTTGCCGAAAAAGAAGTCACGATAGGCGCTGATGCGATAGAGGCTTTGCAAATTAATGATGTGATCTTTGATGTAGCGGTTAATCCAGATCGCGGATACGCACTTAGCATCAGAGGTATCGCACGTGAAGTTGCAGCCTCGCTCAATCTAAAGTTCACGGATCCTGTAGATGCACTTCGAACACTTAAGTTTGAGGACACCGGCAAAGGTGTGTCAGCAAAAATCGCCGATAAGTCAACCGCTTCAGTTTTCTATCTTCGCACGCTTTCTGATTTTGATCCAAAAGCAACTACGCCTATTTGGATGCGACGTCGTATCGAGAAAATGGGAATGCGCTCGATCTCTCTGGTTGTAGATGTTACAAACTATGTAATGCTCGAACTAGGGCAGCCGCTGCACGCCTTTGATAAAGATAAAATCAAGGGTGGACTTACAATCAAGCGCGCGGGTAAAGCACAAAAGTTTAAAACTCTAGATGGAGTAGAGCGCACCTTAGATCCTGAAGATTTAATGGTGTGTGATGATGAACAACCTTTAGCACTCGCCGGAACTATGGGTGGTCTATCTTCTGAGATAACCGAGACAACAACAGGGATCGCTCTAGAAGCGGTACACTTCTGTGAAGTCTGCATCGCCAAGAATTCACGTCGTCACAAGCTTTCTTCTGAGGCCTCACGTCGATTAGAACGCAGTGTTGATCCTTCATTAGCCGAATTCGCATCAGCGCGTTTTGTTCAACTGCTAATGGCTCATAGTTCAGCCAAGCACGTGGCAACGGTGGTTGATGGCGAACCGATTTATGCACCCTTGGTCAAGATTGACCCTGACTATGTCTCAAGAATTTTAGGTTTTGATGTTCCTGCTAAACAGGTCGCAGATCTCTTACGTGTAGTGGGCTGCGATGTCGATGAAAAGAGTTTCACCATTGACCCACCTTCGTGGCGCGCGGATCTGCTAACGGCAGCAGATTTCACCGAAGAAGTAGCCCGCATGATCGGCTACGACAAGATTCCATCCATTCTGCCACCGCGTCCATTACACGCATCGTTAACTGCGACCCAGAAGCGTCGTCGTGCGGTCGCGACAATGCTTGCAAGTCGCGGATTAGCCGAAGTTCAGACCTTCCCATTTACTAATCAAGCAACCATAGATTCAATGGGTTTTGTCGGAGAACGAGCTGCAACGTACAAGGTTGCAAACCCAATGTCAGAAGAATTCCCATTGATGCGTGTGCATTTAGTGCCGGGACTCATCGAAGTTGCGCAACGAAACATCAGCCGTGGAGCAAAAGATTTCGCAATCTTTGAGATGGGCTCAATCTTCCGCAGTTCACAGAAATTAGTTCCAGCAATTTCACCTGATCTCACAAAGCGTCCAGACCAAAAGATTATCGATCAGATCTTTGCAAGCGTTCCGGCCCAGGGATACCACGTTGCAGGCTTACTAGTAGGCAAGACAGAAAATGAGAACTGGCAGGGCAAAGCGCGAAGTTATAACTGGCAGGATGCAATTGCCTTCGCACAAGATGTTCTAGCGCTGTGCAACCTTGAATGGACAGTAGCGCGATCAGATCTTGCTCCATGGCATCCAGGTCGCTGCGCAGAATTAGTAGTAAATGGAAAAGCTGTAGCTCATGCAGGAGAGCTTCATCCAAGAATTGTTGCGGCGTACGGACTTCCAGAACGCTCTGTCGCTTTCGCAGTTGCACTGAACGCTCTTCCTGATTCACAGCTAGTAAGGCCGACTACGGTTGGGACAATGCCTGCCGCTGTCCAAGATGTGGCTTTAATCGTTGATTCAACAGTAAGTGCTGCCAATGTGGAAGCTGCTTTACGCGAAGGTGCCGGAGAGCTCCTTGAATCGATCACGCTTTTTGATCGTTATGACAAAATTGGTGACGGCAAGATTTCGCTGGCTTTCACTTTGGTTTTCCGCGCTGCCGATCGCACCCTGACTGGCGAAGAAGTTTCGCTCATGCGCGAAGCGGCCACAGCCCTGGCCGGGGCAAAGTTCGGAGCTGTAGTCCGAACCGCATAATTATGCATAAGGTTGCATAATTATAGATCATCCCTTACTCTGTAAACATGAAAACAGCGGTGATTGGTGCTAGCGGGTACGCAGGCGGAGAGTTGCTAAGGCTTCTTGCTACCCACCCACATTTTGAGGTTACGGTTGTGAGCGCGCATTCAAATGCAGGGGAGCAAGTAACTTCGGTGCACCCTCAACTGCAAAGCTATTCAGGTCGCACCTTCGTTAATGTCGATTCAATCAATTTCGCAGAGATCCAGTTGGTGTTTCTTGCTTTGCCTCATGGCGAATCGGCTGCATTGATTGCAAAGATTCCTCCACATGTAAAGATCGTGGATCTCGGCGCCGATTACAGATTAGAAGATTCTTTGCAATGGGAGAAGTATTACGGTGGAAAGTACGCAGGTGCCTGGGTATATGGAATGCCAGAACTCGCTCCGGGTCAACGTGAAGCGATTAAAAAAGAGAGCAAGGTTGCTAATCCGGGCTGCTATGCAACTTCAATTGCACTCGGCATCGCACCAGCTATCAGCGTCATTGATTCTTCAGACATCGTTGTTGTGGCCGCATCAGGTACAACTGGAGCTGGACGCAGCGCGAAGATCAATTTAATTGGTAGTGAAGTAATGGGCTCTCTGACCTCATACAAATTCGGTGGTGTACACCAACACACGCCTGAAATAGAACAAGCACTATCTGCAGTCGCTCAAAAAGAAGCAAAGATTTCATTCACACCGATTTTAGCTCCGATGCCTCGTGGAATCCTGTCAACGATTACGGCAAAGCTTATAAAGCCTATGACAACACAGCAGGCGCAAGAACTATATGCAAAGCATTATGCAGAAGAATTCTTCATAGATCTATTACCTGCGGGTCAAATGCCAAAAACAAGTGCAGTAACCGGAAGCAACAAGGTTCAGCTACAAGTTGCAGTAGATCAGCATACAAATCGTTTGGTGGTCTCAGTTGCTATCGATAATCTTGGTAAAGGTGCTGCAGGTCAAGCGATTCAAAATGCTAATTTGATTTGTGGATTATCCGAAATAAGTGGCCTTGCCTTAGATGGAATAGGTGCATGAAACTTCCACAAGGGTTTAGATCTGGATCAGTTGCGGCGGGTTTGAAAAGTACCGGAGCACTTGACTTAACTCTGATAGAAAACCAGGGCCCACACTTCACATCGGCGGCTGTGTTTACAACGAACAAGGTCGTGGCTGCCCCTGTAATTTGGTCACGTCAGGTGGCAAAAGGCGGGATAGTTCGCGCAGTTGTTCTCAATAGTGGCGGCGCTAACGCTTGCACAGGTCCACAGGGTTTTGCCGACACACATAGAACTGCCGAACATGTAGGACAGTTGCTCAACGTTTCAGCAGGTGAAGTAATTGTGTGCTCAACTGGCTTGATCGGGGAGCTGCTTCCCATGGACAAAATAATTGTTGGCCTTGATTCAATTGCACCTGCTTTGAGTATTGATGGCTTGCAAGGCAGTGCTAGAGCAATCATGACAACGGATTCAGTTCCAAAGATCGCTTCGGCTTCAATTAATGGTGCTGGGTTTACCGGTATCGCAAAGGGTGCAGGAATGCTGGCACCAGCGCTAGCAACAATGTTGTCTGTAGTGATGACCGATGCAATTGTTAGTGGAAATGCACAGCAGATTTTCGAGCGCGTGACTGACCGTACCTTTAACCGCATTGATTCTGATGGATGCACTTCAACCAATGATACGGTTCTGTTTATGGCTTCTGGTGCCAGTCATGTAACGATTTCTGATCAGGAATTAGAGCAGACCTTGATGCAGGTATGTGGTTCTTTGGCAGAACAATTGATTGCAGATGCTGAAGGTTCCACCAAAACTGTTGCGATCACTGTGGTAAACGCCGCTAGCGAGAAAGATGCGGTGGAAGTTGGCCGTGCCTGTGCCCGCAACAATCTCTTGAAAGCGGCCATATTTGGCGGTGATCCCAACTGGGGAAGAGTATTAGCTGCGGTCGGTACCGCCGATGCGCATATGGATCCGTTGGCTATTGATGTGAAACTCAACGGTGTTCAGGTCTGTTCCAATAGCGCACCTGATGCCAACAAAAACTTAGTTGACTTTGCTAGTCGATTAGTAGAGATTGAAATTGATCTAAAGGTTGGTCAAAAGAGCGCAACCGTACTTACCAATGACTTGTCTCATGATTATGTACACGAGAATTCGGCGTATTCAACATGATAGTTGTGAAATTTGGTGGTCACGCCATGAAAGATGAGAACGGCAATTTTGCCAAAGCTATTTCTGCGGCCTTAGGTACAGGTGAAAAGGTTGTTGTTGTGCACGGAGGTGGCCCTCAAATAGATGCAGCCCTTAAGGCACGCCACATAGTTAGCGATTGGATAGGTGGATTTAGAGTAACGACTAAGGAAATCTTTGATGTCGTTGAAGATGTTCTTGTTAATCAAGTGGGACAAGAAGTTGCAGCAACTTTGAGCGCCTCAGGAATTAAAGCTAGAGCAATTTCGGCTCGGCAACTACCTACTGTTATTGCAAAGCGTCGAACAACCTTGATCGATGGAACACCGGCAGATCTTGGATATGTGGGTGAAGTTCACTCGGTCGATCCCGGACAACTTTTTGAACTTCTAAATGATGGAATAGTGCCCGTGGTCGCACCTGTTTCCTCCGACCAAGATTTAAAAACCGGCTTAAACGTTAATGCAGACTTTGCTGCTGCTGCAATCGCGGCGGCCCTGGGCGCATCAGCGTTAATCGTTATGACCGATGTTGCCGGGATTTACCGCAACTGGCCTGACAAGAGTTCGTTGATTGATCAAATCAGTGCGGTCGAACTTGAATCAATCAAAAACAGTTTTGCCGAAGGTATGGCACCTAAGGTTCAAGCGGCGCTAGATGCATTGTCTTTCGGAGCTAAGGCGGTTCGAATTATTGATGGAACAGATCCCGATAGCTTTGCATCAGCTTTGGCTGGTAAAGGCGGAACGTTGGTAGTCGCATGACAAATAAAAAAATGCTCAATCGTTGGAATACGGTTCTACAAAACAACTATGGAACGCCCTCTATTGCCTTAATTAAGGGAAAAGGAATCGTTGTCACAGATGCCGATGGCAGGGATTATCTAGATTTCTTAGGCGGTATTGCGACTAGCATTTTGGGACATGCTCATCCTGCGATTGTTAAGGCGGTAAGCAAGCAAGTTTCTACTCTTGGACACGTTAGCAATTTTTACGCACATCCAAACGCAATCGTTTTAGCCGAAAAACTAGCACGCATGACCGGTGACAAAGTTGCCAAGGTTTTCTTCTGTCAATCAGGCGCCGAAGCCAATGAAGCAGCCTTTAAGTTATCCAGACGAACCGGGAAAGTTCGAGTTGTAGCAGCTCAAGGTGCTTTCCATGGACGCACTATGGGAGCTTTATCTCTGACCGGACAACCTGCTAAACGTGAACCCTTCTTGCCTTTGATTAAAGGTGTTAAGCACGTTCCTTATGGTGACATCGGGGCGATGCGCAAAGCGGTAACCAAGAAAACAGCTATGGTAATTATCGAACCAATAATGGGTGAAGCCGGAGTAATAGTTCCACCGGCAGATTATCTGCAACAACTTCGCACACTCTGTGATGAAAAAGGTGCCTTGCTAGTAATTGATGCCGTGCAAACCGGAATGGGTCGCACTGGTGATTGGTTTGGCTATGAGTATTCGGGAATTACGCCAGATGTAATCACCTTGGCAAAAGGCTTAGGTGGGGGATTGCCATTGGGAGCAATGATCGCGCTGGGCAAAGCTGCCGAACTATTCCAGCCGGGCGATCACGGTTCTACATTTGGAGGTAATCCCGTAACAACGGCGGCGGGGCTAGCGGCAATTGATGTCATTGAATCCAAGAAATTGCTCGCAAAAGTTAAGAAGCAGGGAGCACATTTAATTCAAGAGCTTGCGCTTATCCCTGGTGTTAAAGAAGTACGTGGTGCAGGGTTATTACTTGGCATAGAACTTGATTCCTTAAAGGCGTCGGACATAGCTACGGCAATGCGCAACGCAGGAGTTTTGGTCAATGCAGCCAATGAAACAACTATTCGAATAGCGCCAGCTTTAATCGTGACAGATGCACAAATCAATAAATTTATTTCCATTTTTAGAAAGGTGATTTCAGATGGCAAGTAATGCTCAATCAGTTTCGGCCCGTAGAGCTAAGGCAATCTCTTTAATTCAAGCCGGCCAAGTGCATTCACAATCTGATTTGGTAACCCTGCTTAAAAAGGCTGGGTACAAAGTTACTCAAGCAACAGCTAGTCGTGATCTAGAAGAGATCGGTGCAGTTCGTGCTCGCAATAAAGCTGGTGAAAGTACCTATCAAATCCGGGAAAGTTCAGATGATGCCATTGTGCGAAGCACGCCACTTCCATCTAAATTGATTCTCTCCGTTGACCACAGCGCCAATTTGGCGGTCATTCACACTCCTCCGGGAGCAGCGCAATTTCTAGCAAGTTCTTTGGATCATGCTGGGCTCACTGGAGTAATCGGCACCATTGCAGGGGACGACACGATTATTTTGGTATCCAAGAAAGCCACGGGTGGAGCCCATTTAGCGAAAGAATTGCTCGCTTACGCACAAGGTGAAGGAAAGAGGAAGTAATGGCTCTATGGGGCGGACGTTTTGCGCAGGGTCCAGAGGACTCTGTCTTTGCCCTTTCTAGAAGCGTGCACTTTGATTGGCGCTTAGCTCCGTATGATCTTCGTTCATCGATGGCTCATTTGGCTATCTTGAACAAAAGTGGCTTGATCGCGCCTAAGGATGCAACTGCGATTAGCAACGCCTTAAAGGAACTGACTCAAGAAGTTGCTGCTGGCACCTTTGTCGCTAGCGACAGTGATGAAGATGTTCATAGCGCTTTAGAGCGCGGATTAACTGAAAAATTGGGCGCTGTAGGTGGATCACTTCGAGCGGGTCGCTCTCGTAATGATCAGGTCACTACTGACCTTAGGCTTTTTTCAATTGACCACATGCTAGAAATTGCAACATTACTTACCGCTTTGCAAACTGCAATCTTGGAAAAAGCAGCCGAATACGTCAACGATCCTGCACCCGGCTTTACCCACATTCAACATGCACAACCAGTTTCCTTTGGTCATGAATTAGCAAAGCATGCCCAAGCTTTTGCGCGAGATTTAGATCGAATTAATGATTGGTTGTCCCGTACATCGGTTAGCTCCTTAGGTGCGGGCGCACTTGCCGGATCTTCGCTGCCGCTTGAACCGGCATTTACCGCCAAGAATTTAGGTTTTGAATCCACCTTTGCTAACAGTATTGATGCGGTTAGTGATCGTGACTATGTTGCCGAAGCTCTTTTCATTTGCGCCATGATTGGAAATCACCTTTCTAGAATCGGCGAAGAGTGGAGTTTGTGGGCATCGCAAGAGTTTGCTTGGGCACGAGTTGCCGATGCTTATTCGACAGGTTCATCGATCATGCCCCAAAAGAAGAATCCAGATATGGCCGAGCTTGCTCGCGGAAAGTCTGGTCGTTTAGTTGGCAATCTTGTAAGCGTACTGACTATGTTGAAAGGTTTACCTTTTGCATATAACCGTGATCTCCAGGAAGACAAAGAACCTTTATTCGACAGCATTGATACCTTGTTGCTGGTTCTTCCGGCGGTAACAGGGATGATTGCGACTACAGATTTTGATCGCGAGAAGATGGCACTTGCTGCGCCAACCGGGTTTTCATTAGCGACCGAGATTGCGGATTACTTAGCAAAAAAGAATGTACCTTTTTCCCAAGCTCATGAGGCTGCCGGCAAATGTGTCGCACTGTGTGAATCATCGGCTCGCCAGTTGCATCAGTTAACTGATGAAGAATTTGCCTCTGTACACCCACAACTTGATGGGGGAGTGCGTGAATTTCTAACGGTTCATGGCGCACTAAATTCACGGACGACATCAGGTGGAACCGCGCCAACTTTAGTTGCACAACAAATTAAAGATGCCTTAACCGCCAACGGAAAAACTAGCCAAGAAATTGCCAGCAAGCGCAAGGCATTTTCAGAGATGATGAGCGCATGAACCTGATCGAAGATCTTCGCTGGCGTGGATTATTAGCCCAATCAACGGATGAGGCCGCGCTTCTTGAAGCGCTAAAGAAACCCACGACACTGTATGTGGGCTTTGACCCAACCGCGCCTTCATTGCACGCAGGAAACTTGGTCGTGCTTCTGGTGCTACGTCGATTCCAATTGGCTGGGCACAATCCAATTGCACTTGTGGGTGGAGCGACTGGACTTGTTGGAGATCCAAGTGGAAAGAGTGATGAACGTACTCTTAATAGCACTGAAATAGTTGAAAGTTGGGTCAATCGAATTCGCAAGCAAGTATCTGCGTTCTTAGATTTTGACGCGCCTAAAAATCCAGCTCAAGTTGTCAACAATCTGGATTGGACCGCTCCGCTTAGCGCGATTGAATTCCTGCGCGACATCGGTAAACACTTCAGTGTCAACCAAATGTTGTCCAAGGATTCAGTCTCAGCCCGTCTTGAAGGCGGTGGAATCTCTTACACCGAATTTTCCTATCAAGTCCTGCAGTCATATGATTTCCTTGAATTATTCCGCCGCAATAACTGCACCTTGCAAGTTGGTGGTTCAGATCAGTGGGGAAATATCGTTGCTGGTTTAGATCTCATTCGTCGCGTTGAACAGGGAAGTGGTCATGCATTAACAGTTCCACTGTTGATGAAGGCAGATGGAACTAAGTTTGGAAAAACCGCAGGAGGTTCGGTCTGGCTAGATCCAGAGATGACATCTCCATATGCCTTCTTCCAATTCTGGTTGAACTCAGATGACAAAGATGTTATTAACTTTTTAAAAGTCTTTTCTTTCAAGAGCCATGATGAAATCAATGAATTAGAAAAGTCTCATAACGAAAATCCAGGTTTGCGCGAAGCCCATCGCGCTTTGGCACGAGAGCTCACCGCTTTGGTGCATTCAGAGGAAACAACACAACGTGTAGAAGCTGCCGCACGTGCATTGTTTGGTCAGGGAGAACTTTCAGAACTTGATGAAGCAACACTTGCATCCGCACTGGCCGAACTTCCACGCACAACTATTTCTGCACAAGAAGAAATTCCAACATGGGTGGATCTCTTAGCAGCAACCGGGGTCGTTGACTCCAAATCAGCTGCTCGCCGCATCGTCAAAGAAGGTGGCGCATATCTCAATAATGAGAAGATTTCAGGAGAAGATTTCCGCCCCTCAAAATCTGACTTTTTATGCGGAAAATATGCAGTTTTGCGAAAAGGTAAGCGAGATCTCGCCGCTGTCGAATTAGCCTAAGATTCCGTCAAACGGGCTAAAACGCTAGCGGGCTTGCATAATTCGCAATTTCTTGGCTTTGATTAGTAGGGGCGACATGGTGCCAAGCCGATTTGACCGGTCCAGGCCTGCTATGTATAGTTACGCTCCTTGCTGGGAACGGACGATTTAGGCCGGACAGTAGGCACAGATGCCCAAGAAATTGAGCGTCAGCCAGATCTAGT
>Ga0207940_1000576_pt1 | contig 12196 bp, 13 predicted proteins | sample LakMenEpi06Jul12_FD_150676 | JGI IMG/M metagenome (GOLD analysis project Ga0207940, IMG submission 150676) | Freshwater microbial communities from Lake Mendota, WI - 06JUL2012 deep hole epilimnion (SPAdes) | ecosystem: Environmental > Aquatic > Freshwater > Lake > Epilimnion/Euphotic zone ... | reverse complement strand
AACGAGGTAATCGAACGACCACGTGTAGACGTAATGCGCTCCTGCAACTGACCCATTTCGTCGGCAAGCGTTGGCTGGTAACCCACGGCTGATGGCATACGACCAAGCAGCGTGGACACTTCCGAACCGGCCTGTACGAAACGGAAAATGTTGTCTACGAACAACAACACGTCCTGGTTCTTTACGTCGCGGAAGTACTCGGCCATAGTGAGAGCCGAAAGCGCAACGCGAAGGCGCACGCCTGGTGGCTCGTCCATTTGGCCGAACACGAGTGCTGCTTTTTCGAACACTCCAGACTCTTCCATTTCCATGCGCAAGTCGGTGCCCTCACGGGTTCGCTCGCCTACGCCGGCAAACACCGACACACCACCGTGGTTTGAGGCCACGCGGTTAATCATTTCGGTGATGAGAACGGTCTTGCCTACACCTGCGCCGCCGAACAAGCCGATCTTTCCACCGGCGAGATATGGCGTGAGCAAGTCGATGACCTTGATGCCTGTTTCAAACATGCGGCGGCTTGGCTCGAGTGCTGCGAAGTCTGGTGCTGGGCGGTGGATTTCCCAGCGCTCGGCATCTTTGAAATCGTCGTTGTTGCCGTCGAGGCAGTCGCCCCACACGTTCCATACGTGGCCAAGAGTCTTGTCGCCTACTGGCACGGTGATGCCGTGGCCGGTGTTGCGCACTGGAGTACCGCGGCGCAAACCGTCGGTTGGCTTCAAGCACACTGCACGCACTCGGCTGTGGCCAAGCTGCTGTGCAACTTCGGCCAAAACGTTGTTTGGCTTGCCGTCCACCATCACGGTGAACTCAAGTGCTTGGTTCAACTCTGGAAGGGCGCCACGTGGAAACTCCACGTCGATTACCGGACCGGCAATCGCGACTACGCGTCCTTCTTTCAATCCTGTGGTTGCTGTTGCTGTGCTCATAATGTGCTCCTATTTTCTACAACTGTTACGCGGACTTGCCAGAGCCGAGGGCCTCGGCACCGCCAACGATTTCCATGATTTCTGTGGTGATTGAGTCTTGACGTGCACGGTTCATAATGCGCGAGAGGTTCTTGATGATTTCCTCGGCGTTATCTGTTGCCGATTTCATTGCGCGCTGACGAAACGCGTGCTCGCTTGCTGCTGCATTGAGTAGCGCGGCATACACGCGGGCCTCGACATAACGCGGCAGCAATGTTTCCAAAATAACTGATGGATCTGGCTCAAATTCGTAGCCACCTCCACCGCCTTCTGGCTTGCCATCGCCGCCAGCAATTACATCTCGCTCAAGTGGAACCAACGGGCGGCGCACAACTTCTTGCGAACCGGCCGAAATAAAGCGGGTGTACACCAGCTCTACCCGGTCTACTTTTCCACTCGTGTACAAATCAACAACGTATTCGCCGATGCTCTTTGCATCTGAGTACGAAGGCGTGTCCGAAAAACCAGAAAAACCTTGGCCCATCTTGTAACCGCGGAAGCGGAAATACCCTTCCGACTTTCGGCCAACTGGAACAACCAGGTAGTCCTTGCTTGCAAGAACATCGGCTTTGATTTCGCCTTCAACGGCACGCATGACACCCGAGTTGTAACCGCCACACAAACCGCGATCGGCGGTGATCGAGACGTAGCACGTAGTGCGAATCTGGTCGCGCGACTTCAAGAAAGGCGAATCGTTTCCAGCACCACTAGCGGCCAAGTCCTTCACCACTTCGGTAATGCGCTCGGAATATGGAACGGCGGCAATCACACGCTGCTGGGCTTTGACGATGCGCGAAGCAGCGATCAATTCCATTGCGCGTGTAATTTTCTTTGTCGCTTGCACGGACCGAATTCGTCCGCGCAAAATGCGCTCTTGACCGCCAGCCATGGATTACTCCGTTGCGAGTGTCTTGGCGCTAGCGGCTTCGCCAACTTCACCGGCATCGGTGCGAGTTGGATCGGCGCTAGCCGTTGTGGATGTGACCTTGAATGCTTCTTTGAATGCAGTCACGATCTGCGGAAGATCCTTCGGCACATCGGCCTTCGGGTCTTGGCGGATGCCTGCAATCACTGATGCATGACGTGTACGCATGTGATCGAGCAATTCGTTTTCAAACCGACGAACATCGGCAACTGGAATGGAGTCGAGGTAGCCCTTCGTTCCGGCGAAGATCGAAACCACCTGCTCCTCAATTGGCATTGGGCTGTTCAGTGGCTGCTTGAGCAATTCCACCAAGCGGTAACCGCGCTCCAACTGTGCCTTCGAGATTGGGTCGAGTTCGGAACCGAACGTGGCGAATGCTTCCAACTCACGGAACTGCGCAAGGTCGAGCTTCAGAGTTCCCGAAACGCTCTTCATTGCTTTGATCTGTGCAGCACCACCCACGCGAGATACCGAGATACCTACGTCGACGGCTGGACGAACACCCGACTTGAACAAGTTGTCTTGCAAGTACACCTGACCGTCGGTGATCGAGATCACGTTGGTTGGAATGTATGCAGACACGTCGCCAGCTTTGGTTTCAATCACTGGAAGTGCAGTGAGTGAACCTGCACCGTTTGCGTCGCTCAATTTCGCGGCGCGCTCGAGCAAGCGGCTGTGGAGGTAAAACACGTCGCCTGGGTAAGCCTCACGACCTGGTGGGCGGCGCAAGAGCAATGACATCTGGCGATAAGCCTCTGCTTGCTTCGACAAGTCGTCGTACACCACGAGTGCATGCTCTCCGTTTTCCATCCAGTGCTGACCCATTGCGCAACCTGCATAAGGGGCGAGGTATTTAAACGGTGCTGGATCGGACGCAGGAGCAGCCACGACAACGGTGTACTCAAGTGCACCGTATTGACGGAGCACTTCTACCGTTTGAGCAATGGTGGAACCCTTCTGACCAATAGCGACGTAGATGCACTTCACACCCAAGCCGCGCTGGTTAATGATGGTGTCGATAGCGACCGTGGTTTTGCCGGTCTTGCGGTCTCCAATGATCAATTCGCGCTGTCCACGACCGATTGGGGTCATGGCGTCGATTGCTTTGATACCGGTTTGTAGCGGCTCGTGCACTGGCTTGCGGCCCATGATGCCTGGTGCCTGAACTTCTACACGTCGTGAGATGGAACCAACGATGTCGCCTTTGCCGTCGATTGGGGTTCCCAACGAGTTGACAACGCGACCCAACATTGCGTCGCCTACTGGCACCGACAAAATGCGTCCGGTTGCTTTTACTGGCTGGCCTTCTTCAATGCTGAATGCCTCGCCAAGTACTACGGCGCCGATTGAGTCTTCGTCCAAGTTGAGCGCCAAACCAACAACGCCACCTTCGAACTCGAGCAATTCGTTTACTGCGCAGTCGGGCAAACCGCTGACGCGAGCAATACCGTCACCTACTTCGGTGACGCGACCAACGGTGCGAGCCTCGGTCGATGGCTTGTAGCCATCAAGACCTTTGGTAATCGCCGCCGCAATGTCGCTTGCGGAAAGTGTTAATTCAGCCATAAATGTGTCCTTTCAGAACAAAAAATCAGATCCGTGTCTTCAATTGGTCGAGGCGGGTGCGAACGGTGTCATCAATGACTTCGTCGCCAACAACAGCAACGAGACCACCAAGAACACTTGGGTCGACAACAACTTTCAAGTTGACAGGCTTACCCGTCACTTTTGCTAACGCTGCAGCAAGGCGTGTTTGCTGATCGGCACTAAGCGCAACGGCGCTGCGGATCTCGGCAACTTCTTGCTGCTTTTCGCTTGATGCGCGCTTAACCAACGAATCGATGATTGCTGGCAACTCACGAACTTGACCGCTGTTCACGACAAGCGAAACCAACTGCGTTGTGGTGTCGGATGCTTTGCCACCCAACAACTGCTCGGCAACAAGTTGACGGCGCTCGGTTGGAATGGTGTTGTCGGTGAGTGTTGCACGCAACTGCTCGTTGGATTCGAATGCACGAGCCACGCGAAAGAGTTCGTCTTCGACGCGGTCGAGTGTTCCCTCGGCCTGCGCAATTTCGAACAACGCGCGTGCGTATGCCTCTACTTTGACACTGCTCATCGTGCAGCTCCCACGCTGGTGATGAACGCCTCGATGAGGTCGTTCTTGGTTTGGTCGGTCAGTGTGGCTTCAACAACAACCGGTGTTGCCAATGCAGCCAGCATCGAAATCTCGGCGCGAAGTTCGTCCGAGCTACGACCACGAGCCGCGCTCAAATCGGTTTCGGCCTTGGCTTCAAGTTCGGCAACTTCGGCAATGATCCGAGTGCGACCTTCGGTCAGCACTGCTGCCGCCTGTGTGTCGGCTTCGGCCAACATACGTGCACGCTCGCCTGCGATATCGCCAAGTGCTGCACGAATATTCTTCGCATCCGAATCGGCATTGACCTTTGCGGCCGCAGCGTCATCAAGTTCCTTCTGAATTTTCTCGGTGCGAGCGTTGAAGCTCTTCTTAATTGCAGGGCCGGCAAACTTGACCAACGCAGCAACCACGATGACTGATGCAAGGCCGCCGTAAATGATTTCGGCGGTCTCTGGCAACAACCAGTGGTGAGTGACGGTTGGATCTTCGGCTGCCAACAAGGCATTGACGTACTGGATCATGAACGCGCTCCTGTTTGCATAACTTGTTGCACGGCTTTCTGAACTACACCAGCGTCAGGAGACTTGCCCACTGCAAGCTGCGTAGTGCGTTCAGTAACCGATGCGACAGCCGCGGCCACTTGGTCGCGTACCGCCAATCGTGCAGCGCTGATTTCGGCATCTGCTGCGGCTCGCTTAGATGCGATCCGTGCATTTGCTTCAGCAATCTTGGCGCTGCGTTCTTCGTCCAATGTTTGGCGTGCCTTGTCGACGCGTGCTGATGCCTCGGCACGAACCTCGGCAAGTGCTGCTTCGTACTTCGAAACGTCGGTCTTTGCGGCCGTGCGAGTTGCGTCGGCTTGTTCAAAATCCTCACGAATTCCGTTGTAACGAGCGTCCATTCCCTTTTTCAATTTTGGGAAGAGAAACACACGCATGATGACCAGGAACACCAAGAACGAACCGGCACCCCAGATGAGCTCTTTGCCCTCTGGAGAAATTGGGTTCGGCCCTGTTGTTTCAGCCGCAGTGGTTGCCTCGCCCGAGGTGGTTTCCTCTTCGGCGGAAACGCGCACCTCGACCAGGTCGCCCTGCAATGTCGTTACATGAACTCGCATTGGATCAGGCGAACTTCAGCAAGATGAAGGCAACGAAGCCGATAAGTGCAAGGGCTTCGGTAAATGCAACACCGAGGAACATGGTGGTACGAACCATGCCTGCGGACTCTGGCTGGCGTGCCATTGCTTCGATGGCCTTACCGAAAATCATTCCGATTCCGATGCCTGGTCCAATCGCGGCGAGACCGTAAGCAAGACCGGCCATCTGTGCAGCCGAGTTCGCCTTGAGTTCTGCAGGCGTGAGCTCTGCAGCCACGCGTGCACTGACGTGTGCGATTCGTGTTAACGCTTCCATGTTTCTATCTCCTGTTTTGTTTTGTTATTTGTGGGTAACTATTTGGTATTCGAACTTTGCTTAGTGCTCTGGGTGCGTTGCCCCGCCGATGTACACCGCGGTAAGCACCGTGAAGATGTACGCCTGGAGGAACGCAACCAAGATCTCGAAGGCCGTCAAGAAAATGAGTAGGCCGAATGGCAAGATGCCAATTGGAATGAGGAAGAAGCGCATGGTCTCGGCTTGGATCAACGACTGCGAGAGCAGTGCGAAGATCACGAGCAACAAGTGACCAGCGAGCATGTTGGCGAAAAGACGAACGGCGAGCGAGAACGGACGAACCACAAGTGTGGAAATCAGTTCGATCGGTGTAACCAAGATGTAGAGCGCCTTTGGTACTCCTGGAGGAAACAACACGTTCTTGAAATAGCCAAACAAACCTTGGTGCTTAATGCCGGTTGCGTTAAACACAACCCACACCAAAAGCGCCATGAATGCGGGAATACCCATGCGTGCAGTTGCTGGCATCTGGATGAACGGAATAATTCCTGGCAAGTTGCACAAGTAAATGAACACAAACATGGTGAGAAGGAACGGCGTCCACGCCATGCCGCTCTTGCCCATCGTTTCCATGATGATGTTCTTCTCGATGAACTCGACAATGATCTCGGCCAAGTTGCGCGCACCCTTAGGTGCTTTGCGCGCGTCTTTCATTGATGCAACAAGAAACAACACCGTTCCGATAAGCGCGGACAAAATTGCAATGATGACCACTTTGTTGATGCCAGGAACAACATCTTTCCAACGAAGGATGGTGTTGATTGGTGGAAAGCTAAAACCGCGACCTTCTCCAGCTGCTGGAACAAGCTTTTCGACTAGTTGCATTGCGAGTTGCGTTGAGAACACTGTTGTCATCCTGTTGTATCGACTAGTTGTTTGTTGACTGTGAAACTTGGTCTTGCTGTGAAGTCTGTTTCGGCTTGAGGCCGGGGAACGCGAGCGACAAAGAAACATAGCGCAATTCCCAGAAGAGCAACCCAACGTGGGCTATGACAATGGTCAAGCACAAGGGCACGAGCTCGACCCACGCCTCATTGCGCACGAGATACACGGCAGCGGCGATAACCGCCAGCCGCACGATGTAGCCAAACAAGGTGGCCCCCATCATCAGGGCATACGAGATTTTGGCCGTGTACGAGACCATGAATGCGGCAACTGCGAAATTGCCCAACACAATGGCCAGCCCGTAGGCAGCCGACCAGGAGCCGTTTACCCCCCAGATAAACGCTGGAGCACCAATCAGAATCGGGGCAACGAACACGCCGCGCTTGATCAAGTCGCGAACAATTGCGGCTTCAGGCGCCGGGCCGCTATCGCTCATTGCGAGAACTGAAACGAATTGAGGATCGTCGTTCTTCATGCGTCTTTCGTTTCCCGCTGATGGCTTGTGGTGTCCTGCAAGCGCTGCTTGGCTAACGCCTCAATGTGCGTTCCGTAGGTGTAATACAACCGAGCGAAATTACCGACAACGGAGAAAATCACTAAGCCAATAGTGAAGAGTGGCATCGTTCCTATTGCAGAATCAATGATCAGGCCGATCACCGTAAACACCAGCACGCTGATTGCCATTTCCGGACCGCGACCTAGAGAATCGCTCGAACCAGTCAACGCCACCTTCTTTTTCGGGACGAGTTTTTTGGTGAGGGACTTCATGCTTTTGGGTGCATCCAGACGCTTGTGAAACTAAGTACAAACTAGACGCGAGGCCCCAAACCGACCAAACCGCTCGTGCGTTTGTGCAGCCTCAGTCGTTGATTTCGGTGGTTTCGTTGGCCCGACGCCACCGTGGATGCAGCACGGTAAACAGCGCCAGAATCACTGCCGCCGCAATCAGCGGCAAGAAGTTGGGAGACGAACTGCTGAGCGCGGGATACAGGGCCACCGCCGACAGCAACGCAGTCCAAGCCCACAAGATCACCACCGCGCGTCGTGGGCCGTGCCCAAGTGCGATCAAGCGGTGATGCAAGTGACCACGATCGGCAGTGGCAAAACCCTGACGATTAATCGTGCGTCGGAAAATTGCAAACACCACGTCGAAGAGTGGCACGCCCAAGATGAGTAGCGGAATAAACAATGGTGCGATGAAGAAATAAGTTTGGCCGCTGAAGTTTTGTGATTGCGGGTCTGCTCGCCCACCCACCACGCTTGTAGCAATTGCCATCAACAGGCCAAGCATTAGTGCGCCACAGTCGCCCATGAAGATTTTTGCCGGATTGAAATTGAACGGCAAGAACCCGATGCAGATTCCCAAAGTGATGATGGAAATCAGTGGGCCAATGTTTGGCTCGGCAAGCAAGCCCAAGTCTCCAAGATGTTTGCTGTAAACAAAAAATGAACCAGCTGCAATTGCCACGATGCCTGTTGCCAAACCATCTAGGCCGTCGATCAAGTTGATCGCCTGTGTCATACCAAGTAACCACACAACGGTGAACAGTGGAATCCAGTCGTTCGATAACACAAATACGTCGAGGAATGGAAGCCGAAAATAAAACATGGTGACGCCAAACCAAACCAACACGATGCCGACGGCAACGACGCCAGTCACTTTCATGGGTGGTGACAACTCGCGAATGTCGTCTACGAAACCAAGCACCGTGATTACTACTGCTGCGATCAAAACGCCAATCAGTTCAGAGTTGCCAGAGATGACCGAAGAGAAGCGATCCATTCGCGAAGCAAGCAGCAACGCAGCGATGAGCCCAACAAGAAATGCAAGGCCACCAACATTTGGCGTTGGAACGGGATGTAGTCGCCGTTCATCGGGCTCGGCCAGCCAACCCTTTTTGTGCGCCAAAATCTCGACGCCCTTTGTAGCGCCAGCGGTCGCCACAGCGGCACTTGCGCCGACAATCAGATAGCCAGTGAGATCAATCACGCACGCTTTGGATACACAGGGAACTTGGCGCACAACGCAGCAACTTTGCCGCGTACTTCGGCAACCGCGGCGGAGTCGTTGCGATTGCGCAGTGTTGTTGCAATGTATTCAGCAATCAACGGCATTTCGGCTTCGCGCATGCCTTGGGTGGTTACCGATGGAACGCCAATGCGCACGCCACTTGTAATGAAAGGGCTTCGTGGGTCGTTTGGAATGTTGTTTTTATTCAACGTGATTCCCGCTTCGTCCAACACCAACTGAGCTTCTTTGCCAGTCAATTCAGCGTCGAACGGCCTCAAGTCCACCACCATCATGTGCGTGTCGGTGCCGCCGGAGACCAAACGGAAACCCTGCTTGGACAAGGCCTCGGCCAACGCCGACGCATTCTTAATTATTTGTTGTGCATACAGTGCAAACTCTGGCTGCAGTGCTTCATGAAACGCCACGGCCTTCGCTGCCACTGCGTGCTCGAGTGGCCCGCCTTGGCTTCCTGGAAACACAGCCTTGTCAATGGCCGCTGCATGTGCTGCCGTCGTAAGGATGCATCCACCGCGTGGGCCGCGCAATGTTTTGTGCGTTGTGAATGTAACGACGTCTGCGTACGGAACAGGGTTCGGGTGCACGCCACCAGCAACCAAACCTGCAATGTGTGCAATATCAAACATCATGAGCGCGCCAACTTCATCGGCAATCGCTCTAAACGGCTGTGGCTCTAGCCGACGCGGGTACGACGTTGTTCCGGCAACAATCAACTTCGGTTTGTGCTTGATTGCCAATTCTCGAACTTGATCGAAATCAATTCGCTCGTCGGTGTCGTTCACACGAAACGATTGAAAGTTGTACAAGATTCCACTTGCGTTCACTGGCGAACCATGGGTGAGGTGACCACCGTGATCGAGGCTCAGACCCAACACCGTGTCCCCAGGCTTAATGAGCCCAAGGTAAACCGCCATATTTGCGCTTGCACCCGAGTGGGGTTGAACGTTGGCGTGATCGGCGCCAAACAGTTTCTTCACGCGCTCAATCGCCAAGGCTTCGATTTCGTCGACTACAGCGTTTCCGCCGTAATAACGCTTTTGCGGATAGCCCTCGGCATATTTATTGGTGAGTACCGAACCAGTTGCTTCCATCACGTCTGGCGAAGTGAAGTTTTCGCTCGCAATCAATTGCAGGCCGGTTACTTGCCGTTCGCGTTCCTTGTCGATCAGACCAAAGACTTCGTTGTCACGCGATTTTTCTGATGGCCAAGGCATTAACGAGCTCCTTCTTGTTGTTCAATTTCGGCAAGTTGTGCAACTCGCCGCTCGTGACGACCGCCCTCATATTCGGTAGTCATAAATACTTCGAGAATTTTTTCTGCTTGTTCAAACGTCACGACGCGTCCGCCCATCGACAACACATTGGCGTTGTTGTGAGAGCGCGCCATTTCGGCAAGGTACAAGTCGTTGCACAGTGCTGCGCGCACGCCGTTCACTTTGTTCGCAGCAATCTGCTCGCCTTGACCACTTCCGCCCATCACGATGCCAAATTGGGCCTTGCCGTCGCGTACTGCCCTCGCCACTGCGGCGCAAATAGGTGGATAGTCAACGCTTTCGGTGGAGTGAGTACCGAAGTCGGTAACCACATGACCCGCCCGTTCGAGCACACCGATGAGATGCTGCTTCAGTTCGAAGCCTGCGTGATCGGAACCGATCGCAATGGTTTGTTGCTGTGAAGTTGACACCGCGAACGAGCATAGGTCACGACCATTCATGCCGATAGTTTGTCGCGAAATAGCCAAAACTAGAGTGGGCAATGTGACGATCGACCCTCGCACTCCTGTCTTGGTGGGCCAAGCGCAGGTGGCTCAACACGAGGAAACGATTGCCAACGCCAGGGGCCCAATCGAACTGATGGTGCAGGCAGTTTCAGATGCCGCGGTCGATGCAGGAATTGCCGAACTTGGCAATGCCAGTGTCATTCGCGTCATTCGCTCGCTTTCCACTCGCGAGCCGAACCCTGCGCGAAGCATTGCACGAGCACTTGGCATCTCGGCAAACCGATATGCGTATACCCCGCATGGCGGCAACCTGCCACAAACGCTTGTCAATACATCTGCTCTCGAAATTCAACGCGGCGATGCAGACTTGATCATTCTCTCTGGCGGCGAAACAACGCGGTCGCGCCGTCGAGCGCGAAATGCCGAACAGAACCTGGCGTGGATGTCGGCATCTACACAATCCGAAGGTGACGACGCGCCGGAAATTGATGGCGAAGAATTGATGATGAACCACGAAATTGAGTTGGGCCTCAAGATCATGCTTCCCATCGAGATATATCCCATGTTCGAAACCGCAATTCGGTATTCAAAACAACGCACGGTCCCCGAGCATCAGCAGGCAATCAGCGAATTGTGGTCTCGATTTAGCTCGGTTGCGAAATCGAACCCGAACGCCTGGCTGCGAAATGAATACAGCGCAGAAGAGATACGGACTCCCACTGCCACCAACCGAATGATTGGTTTTCCCTACACAAAATTGATGAACTCGAATAACGACGTGGACATGGCAGCTGCTCTCATCATGTGCTCTGCAGAAAAAGCCCAAGCGCTTGGCGTTCCCCGGGACAAGTGGGTGTTTCCGCATGCTGGCACCGACTGCCACGAACACAACTTTGTTTCACATCGCCACTCGTTTACCGATACACCGGCAATCCGTCTTGGTGGGCAACGCGTGTTGCAACTGGCCGACACCGCACTCGACGAAATTCAGTTTGTCGATCTGTATTCGTGCTTTCCATCTGCTGTGCAACTTGGCGCGCACTCTTTGGGTCTTTCGCTGCAGCGTCAACTTACGATCACTGGCGGCTTGCCGTTTGCAGGCGGACCATTCAATAACTACGTCATGCATGCAATTGCGACGACCATGGAAAAGGTTCGTAGCCAACCCCAAGAGAAGGGTTTTGTTTGGGCCAACGGCGGATATGCCACCAAGCATTCGTTCGGCGTGTACGGCGCGACTCCCCCGACTAACGGCTTTAAACATGATTCGCCGCAAGCCCAAGTGGATGCGCTTCCGAAACGCGAAGTTACGCCCACTGCAGAAGCGGCGGGGCCTGCAACTATCGAGGCATACAGCGTGATGCACGATCGTTCGGGCAAACCTGAAACCATTCGTGCTGCCGTGCTGCTTGCAAACGGAAGTCGTGCATGGTGTGTTTCGAATGACACGAACCTTGGCGCCGAGATGTGTACAACCGAATGGGTTGGCAAGCCCGTTGCCATAGATGCCTCAGGCCAACTTCGCGCATGACCGATACCTTCCCGCGCCAGTACGCACGTACTCAGCGTCTCACGTTGGGCGAACCACGAACCATCACCGTTAGCCCCGACGGCAAGCGTGTGTTATTTCTTCGATCGACGAATGGCACCGACACCGTTCAGTCATTGTGGTTACTGCATGTAGAGCGAAACACTGAAGTGTGCATTGCAGACGTGCGCAAGCTGCTTTCATCCGGCGAGGGGCATGCTGAATCTGCCGAGGAACAAGCTCGCCGCGAACGAGCACGCGAAGGTGCTGGCGGAATCGTGCAATATTCATGCGATGCGGAAGTGCAGCATGTTGCTTTCGCGGTCGCAGGACACCTGTTCGTGTGCAACATGCAGCATGCAAACGAGATTGTTATCAAAAACCCGGCAAGCGGAACGATCTACGACGCACGCATCAGCCCCGATGCGCAACATGTTGCATATGTGCGTGATCAATCGCTGTACATGTGCGATTTGCAAGGCGTCGAACGCTGCCTAGCGTCGGAAGAATCGCCCGATGTCACATGGGGAATTGCCGAGTTTGTGGCTGCAGA
>Ga0207940_1000566_pt1 | contig 12302 bp, 7 predicted proteins | sample LakMenEpi06Jul12_FD_150676 | JGI IMG/M metagenome (GOLD analysis project Ga0207940, IMG submission 150676) | Freshwater microbial communities from Lake Mendota, WI - 06JUL2012 deep hole epilimnion (SPAdes) | ecosystem: Environmental > Aquatic > Freshwater > Lake > Epilimnion/Euphotic zone ... | reverse complement strand
TGCACCAGCACAGTCGAGTGCACCAGCACTGTCGAGTGCACCAGCACAGTCGAGTGCACCAGCACTGTCGAGTGCACCAGCACTGTCGAGTGCACCAGCACTGTCGAGTGCACCAGCACTGTCGAGTGCAGACGCGCAAGTTGCCGCGCACGCCCCTGCATGCCCTGTACGCCTGGTGTTGCACGTTCGGGACGCCGACGACGTCGCGCGCGCAGTGCTTCTGTCGGCGCCCGCCGTCGCCGGCTTGGCCGACAAGGTGTGGGCGCTGTACAGCACGGATCCGTGCGCCTACGTCGACAACTACCACGGCCAGTGGACCCAGAGAACGCTCAATAGCCAAGACGGAGAGCCAGGCGAGTTTGCCGTCTTCTGGCCCCGATATGACGGCGTATAGTGTGCGGCGCACAGCATGCACCATGCAAAGTGCAACGTGCAAAGTGCAACGTGCAAAGTGAAACGTGCCACGACAATTATTTTTTCAGCGAAAAAAAAATACACGCAGTGCGACATGCCGTTGCTTTGCACCAGCCAGGCACAAGTTGCCGCGGCCTCTTGCTGGACGTTTATTTGCAAACGCGGTCACACACCACGGCCAACGCGAGTCCAGCGCTGCACGGCACCGCAGCCGCCACGGCAAACGGCAGCATGAGACCCCAACATGCCCCGTCGACCATTGTGCACAAGACGGAATCCACTGCGGCGGACGACCCGGTTTCATTGTGCCGCACGCGCAGCCACCCGTACGTCGCTCCCAAAACACTGCCCACGCCGAACCCAATGGCAACCATGGGAAGGAACGCGTCACACCACATACGCCCCGTGGCCGCCACTATACTGCCCGCGCGCTCCATTCGTAAACGAAATCGCCTGCGTTTGCCTTTGACTCGCCAAAAATGCACAACGTGACGGAAACGGTACAAGCCGGAACGCACGCCTGATCACTCGGCCTGATCACTCGGCCAGCAGGCTGTCGGTCAGCAGTCAGCCAGCGGACTGTCGTATCTTACGACAACTGTTTAAACTCCCGCATTTCTCGAAGTCTTTCGTGTAAAGCATACCTCGTACAAACTGTCGTATTTTACCACATCCCCTCCGTTGGTGATCCGTTGGTGGTCCGCAGGTGATCCCTGAGCAATCCGTCGGCTCAACTCGCACTGGCAGTTTCTGCCGAGCTGGCAGTTTCTGCAGCGGTGGAAGCGCTCTGGTCGTGCGGCTTCACAGGCGAATTGAGGCATGTCTGGTTCACCCCACACACTCGGCAAATCCACGGGTACATGCTGTAGGCGACAATGACGGGCGAGGTGACCAAGTATACGGCTGCCAAACCGTTCAGGCCTGCGAACCCCAACCAGGCGCCGATGGTCGCGCCGTACGCCACAGGAAACACGTCGCCGGATCCCGTGTGCCTGCCGACAAGCGCACCCACAGTCCCCAGCGCCCACGACTTGGCCAAAATCCCCGGCGACAATTCAAAGTTCAATTCGAAGTTGTGATACATGCTGAAATGCCTGCGTAGATAGGTCGGGCCCGGCCTGTGGGCCATCGCATGGCCCGGCCTGTGAATCGCTGCCGGGCGAGGAAGGCGGGCCCTTGCGAGGCTGAAGATCCGTGCGGGCATCGTCTGAGCCAAGTGGCACGGCGCGTGTCTCACGCCGAGGCTGGCGCAGTGCGACGTTTTCCCACACCAAAAAAATTCAACAAGGCAAGCGTGCACGGGGTCCAATGCAGCAAGGAAGGCGAGCCGTTTCGGGCAACGGGACCAGTTCATAAGGGCGGGCTGTACCACCGGTGAGTGGCATGTATTGAGACTGTGGTACAAGACACACCGCCAGTACGACTACGCGTACTACCACTCGTCCAACCGCATGTGCCAACCGCGTCTGCTGTGCATGTGATGCCCGCTGTGCCTGCTGTGCGCGCTGTACTTGCTGCGCCTGTGCGCGGTTCGCTCGTTCCGCCCCTCCTGCGCCGCATCCGCACGCCCGCGTAGCGCGCTTAGAGACGTGCATGCGCGTGTGATTTTTTTGTTCCACGACCCCGCCATTTCCTGCCCGTCCAGTCCTCCGTTTCACGCAGCCATGACTGAACGTCAGGTGTCGTACGCGGACGCGAAGGAGTGGCGCTCGACTGTGCAATTGACGACCGCGGCAAGTGCGCCGGCGCCGGCAGAGGCAGGGGCGCCAGCGCTGGCACAGGCAGGGGCACAGGCAGGGGCACAGGCAGGGGCACAGGCAGGGGCACAGGCAGGGGCGCCAGCGCCGGCACAGGCAGGGGCGCCAGCGCCAGCACAGGCAGGGGCAGGGGCGGCGGCAATTACGCTGTCCCAGGCGACCAAAGTCTGTCTTGCGGTGCTGACCACCATGTCCGGCCCTAAGCACGAGCGGGTGGTGAGTGTGTTTCCCGCTGCCGCGACGCTTTATAAGCTGGTCGGCCCGTTCACTGGACCGGCCACCGACCTTGCGGCCTGCCGCCAGCGGCACCGCAAAGTTGCCGACACGCTTTGCGCGCTGGAACAGGCCGTACGGGCCCAGGAACAGGCCGTGCGGGCCCAGGAACAGGCCGTGGGAGCCCGGCCGGGCGACGCGCCGAACGTGGACGAGCTGTTTGCACTGTTGGCGCACGGCGTCGGTCTTCCGGACGTGAGCGGCAGGTCTTGGTCCCCCTTGCAAGACATGGTCGGCAAGTACGTCCGCATCCACGGAGACGCCGTGCGCGCGGCCGATGTCGCCGTCACCGACTGTACCACGGCAGCGGCACGAGCAGGCCGTAACATGGAGCAGGCGCGACAATGGGCTGCGCGCTACGAACGCGCGCTCAACAGATGCGTCCGTCCTGCCGCTTCCGCCTCGAAAAAGGCGAAGAAGGAGCTGCGCGAATACCGCGAACGCGTCAAGGAGCTGCAGCAGGAACTCGCCGACCAGCAGAGGAGTCTGGAGGCCGAAGCCAAGTTGCAGGCCACGCACCAGCAAAGAGTCCAGCACGCAGTCGCGGACCACCGCATGCACTTGGCCACGGCATGGGCCTGGAGGGTGCTTTTCGGAGGCGCGCTGCCGCGAGTTGCTGCGCCCGAGGCTGGCGGCGAACGCGAAGGCGGAGGCGAACGCGAAGGCGGAGGCGGAGGCGGAGGCGGAAGCGGAGGCGGAGGCGGAAGCGGAAGCGGAAGCGGAGGCGGAGGCGGAGGCGGAGGCGCAGGCGCGAGCAAGCGCAAATGCCCGTTTACCGCAGCACTCTAAAGGTGTGCGACGTTCTACGCAGTTTGCGCAGTGTGCGCAGTTTGCGCCGCCGGTGCGGCGCGTGCCTCAGTATTTTTACGTCGGGCTTTTGGTCGCGCTCGCTACTTGCGCTACTCGCGCTACTTGTGCTGTTCGCGCTGTTCGCGCTGTTCGCGCTGCTCGCGCTGCCGCTTTGCCTGGATGAGAAGACGTGCCGCGCCAGCGTGCCGCGAGTCCGGAAAAAAGTCGTTGGTCTTGGCCAAAGCGAGGTCCAGGTCGGCGCCCATGTCCACCAGTAGTTGAAACGTAGCCCTCGAAGCGCGAAACACGGACACCCAGTAGGAAGGTGAGAACAGTGGCTGCATCTTGCGACACGTCACAATCCGGCTGGCAATACTGTCGACATCAATGGCTGCCAACGCCACGAGCCGCATACCACAGTAGGCGTTGTTGACGTCGCCCTTGGCCTGCAACAAAATTCGGACTACAGCAGGGTGGTGGGAATCTACGGCGGCCATGAGCGCTCGATTTGCCCCCGTCCAACACGTCGCGTGCACATCCGCCTGAGCATCCAGCAGCAGCTGCACAATGTGCGGGCACCCGTGCGTTGCTGCAAACTCCAGACAAGTGCGCGCGCCAAGGAACCTGTTGACGTCGGCTTTGCAGGCCACCAGCAGGCGCAGCATCGGCACGCACTGTCGCGCAATGGCCGTACCTATCGCCCCCTCATTCACTTGCACTTTCACCATGGTCAGCAGCGCTGCGACGACGTGCATGCTCTCGTATTTGACGGCGTATTCCAGCAACGCTTCTCTGTCTTCAAACGGCCACATGCCCAACATGACATGTACCACGTCCGCTCGGTCGTTCACGACGGCCAACTTGAGCACGCAAACGGGCAACCTGGGCCGCTCTGTTGCCAAGCACTTTGCCACAATGGTCGCATCGCCCGTCTGCACCGCACGCAGGAGCTCGTCGCTCATGTTTGCGGCCGAGACACTTGACGCTCGCTTTCGCCGTTTTCTCTGAATGTGATTCCAGGCGATACGGGCAGAGCGGACAAGGCAGGCAATGCTTACAGCACTGTACGCGCCTTGTGCAGACCTGTCGACCGGCGAGGCCCAAAACACACGTTGCGGTACACGGGACGTACGTACGTACGTACGTCGACGTTTTTTTCGACGAGGGCGCTCGCTTTCGTCACAGGAACCCATTACATCACAGCCGCTGTACCATGGTACAGGCAGATGCAGCCGCGGCACGAAACTGACCTGTTGAAACGGCGCATCTGATTGACCTTTGTTGCGGCGTGCACCACGCGTCGGCGCACATGCGCCGCACCTGCACCGCACCTGCGCCGCACCTGCGCCGCACATGCTCGTGTCTTTTGTGTCGGCGGGTGATGGACCACGTGGGAGCGCGAGGTGCGTGGGAGCGCGAGGTGCGAATGCGGGTGAAATAATATTCACAGAGAAAAAAAAAGTGTGCGGCCAAGAGTAAAACGGACGCGCCGTCACTTGCGCCGGCGCAGCAGGCATGGCTGACGAGGGCAAGACCGCCAAAAAAGACGACGACAAGGGCAAGGACAAGGGCAAGGAAACTGCCACGGACACAGGCAAGGGCAAGTACGCGGCGCCGCAGCAGGTGCACGACGTGCGTGCGCTCCGTGACAAAACTGCTGCAGAAGCCAACAAGATTGTCACGGACGCCACGGCCAAGTTTCAAGAGGCGTGGAAGCAAGAACAAGACCAGCTGCGCGGCGCTCGTGCGGCCGCGGCGTCCCCGACGGGCGCGCTGCGGCATGCCAAAAGCGAGACGCTGGGCACGCAGGCGTCTGCCGGCGCGACCGTGTGGAAAGTGGCCAAGTCGTCGGCCGACAACAAGCAGTACTGGGTGCCCGTGGACCGCGTGCACGGCAACGAGTTTACCACTTTGGACGCCTCCTACCAGCTCCCCGTGATCAACGTGTGCGCAAACCCGCGCGCCGTGGCCCACAAAGTACAAGGCGCCCCGCTGTCGCCGCTCGATCTGCTTGTCCGGCCTTTGGCCGAGGCGGCGCAGGGGTGGGACTCGTCAAGGCCAGGGCCAGGGCCGTACTGCGCAGGCAACGAGGATGAAGGTGAAGGCGAAGGCGAAGGCGAGGACGAAGGCGGCGGAGATGTGCAGGACCGCGAGGCGCGCGTGCGGGAGCGGAAAGCGCGCAAGGAAGAGGACAAGGACTTGCTTGTGGCGCGGCCGCTGCGGCTGCCGAAAGTGCTGCCTGCAGTCGACGCCGTGCTGGCGCACGAGGCGGCCATGTGGCTGCAGCGCGCGCGGCTGCAGGAGCAGCTCGTGTGCGCCGACGTGGCGGCGCGCCGGCGCCTGCAGACGGCAAAAGACCAGTACTACCGTTCGATCGGGTGGCTGACGGACGCCGAGAAAGAAGACGCCCAGGCGCGGCTCGAAGCGTTTGTGCGGGCGCACGTGGCCCGGGAAGGCGAGCTGCAGCAGCAGCTGGACGCGCAGACGGACTTGGAAGCCGAGATCATTGCGGCGGAGCAAGTGATGCAGGACGTGCACGCCGACCTCGAAGCCAAGCACGCGCAGGGCGACACGTTTGGCGTCGAGTACGCGGCCGAGGAGCTCAAGCTGGCCAAGTTCAAGGTGCTCTTGCTGTTCAAGCAGAAGCGGCGGCTCAAGGCCCTCGTGGCCATACGCACGTGCAACGCGCGCGAGGCGGAGAAGGCCCAGGAGGTGGCCAAGTGCGACTTTGCGGCGCTGCTGGCGCGCCACGAGCACGCCCGCCAAATCAAGATCCGGAACGGCGACTTGGAAGACGACCCAGTCAAGGAGGAGGCGCGCGTCGCAAAAGAGCTGAAAGCAGCGAAGCAGAACGTTGCAGACTTGAAGATGCAGCTGCAAAACACCGAGAGCCGGCTCTTGGCCGTGCAGGGCGAGATACAAAAGAACCAAGAGCGCCAGTACGCCGCGCTGCGCAAAGGCAGTGCTAAAAGCACCGGCATCAGCACAGACGGCGATGACGGCGATGACGGCGAAGATGACGACGACGGCCGTGGTGGCGGCGTTGGCATGGGCGACGGAAAGGCCCAGCGCATAGCGGGCGGGGCTGCGGACGCCCGTTCGGCCGAACGGCAATACGTGCCGCTCGCAGGCGGTGGCGAAGCAGAGGTGAAAGCTGCGCTAGATGCCGTCCAAAATGCGAAGGACGCTGCCAAAAAAGCACGAGACGTGGTGGCGAAAAATTACGCATCTTTCGACAATGACGAAATCATGCAACTTGCGACGGATCCAGATATGATTCGCGAGATTCTGCGAGCGCAGCAGGAACAAACTAAAAAGACCGCGGACGCGGCAGCAGCGAAGCAAACGCAACAGGAGGAAGAAGAGAAGGCGCGCCAAGCCACCCTGCTCGCCAGCAAGACAGAGATTGAAAACGAAGGACGACGTGTGAAGCAGGATGTGGAGGCCATCCTGCAAGTACAGCAAACGGCAATTGCCAAGGCGACTGCAGACACGGAGCGCATGCAGGCGCAGATCAAAGGCGACCTCGTGGGTGCCAGCGGGCCGCTCGAGCGCCGCAGAGACATTGCCAATAACGTGCAATACCTTTCGTCGATGCGGTTCCAAGTGCGGCGGTACGAAGAAGCCGCGGCCGAACTGCGCATCAAGATCCAACGAGCCCAACAGCGCGTCCACTCGCTGGAAGCCAGGCAGAATGCGCTGCGCAAGCGCATCGACGAAGAACGAAGAGCGGCCGATCCCGACAGTGCGAAAGCGGCTCAAGCTCCTGTTCAAGCGGCCCCCGCACCGCAACAAGGTGTCCAAACTGACGCTACCGACGAATGTGGCATGAGCAGCGAAATCCCGCAGATGGACACTGCGTGTCGCCAACTCGTGGTCGCAGTGACAAAGTTCTGGAAAAAAACAATGCGAGCCACCGACGTGGACGTCGTCATGCATCTGACGACAGACAAATCAACCAACAAGACGACTCATAAACCGTGTTACGTCCGCGCAATCAGAAAATACACACATGATTCCGAAGCCAAGTTTGAGTGGTTTTATGAAGGACGCATTGGAGTACACAGGGATAATCAATACAGACCACACGGATACGGCACATTGGTCCGCATTGGCGCTCCAGCAGCGGCGGCCGGTACAGCCGCAGGAGGTAAGCCGTCAAAAGCGAAGCAAGAAATAAAGCCAGCAGGCGCGGAATTATCGAAGGAAGAGGAACAAAACTCAGATGGTGACGATGATGACGATGATGACGGTAGTGATGCGACACGCGCGTCTTCAGAGCGAACATCAACGCATTCATCAGTGCCACAAACGGCACGATCAACGGCGGTGTCTGACCAAGTCGTGCGCGTGCGCGGTAAATGGGATACGGGAAAACTTGAAACGGGCATCGGGGAAACATGGACCAATTTCGCAGACGCAAAATGCAAACAACCCAGCCAAGTGAGAATCGGTAAAGTTGAGGGCAAGTGTCAAGATGCCAACGTCACGTGCTCACTGCCCACAGCCGGTCCAGATGACCTTACGTTTGCAGGTGATGGTGTGAACAAGGGCACCGATGCCCAGACAGGCGACAGTGTCGCGTTGACGGTTAACGCCGGGTACCTGCAGTTTGTAAAGCAGGGCGACCGGCGGTACTTGTTTTATCAACCGGCCACCCAAGATCAAAAGACTTTGGCGGCATACCGCTGGGAATGGGGGGTGGTGCGAGGTACTTCGAACTCGTCTGTCATTGTATGTGTGGGTATGAATCTTGCCGTTCAGCCACTCTCGCAGACGCCCGCCACGACAACACCACAGCGTTCCAGATGGTTGCCAAACTTTTTGTCCTCTGCTTCTACAGAAGTGCAGAAACCCGCAACCCTCACCGTCTTTGACTTTGATGTCGGCACTGGCACGCGAGCCCAGATCAACAGTAAAGGTGAAGGCACGGTGCAGTGGGTATTGGACCGTAAGATGTTGTACACAAGCCAAAACCAAGGCGGCATGCTGTGCGGCCTGCCGCACGGGAAACATGACATTGCGTTTGCTCAGACGCAGGCATTCTACGGGCACTGTGTCAACGGCTGTCCTGCTTTTGGGTACAGACGTATCGGTTCTTCTGGGTTCTGGGGCACGTTCATCGGTTCCAGCAGTGCGGACTTTGTCAACACTTGGTACAATGACACAAATTCCGGCGTTGTGTACACCACGGAGGATGCGGTTGCGTCGTACCGATACTTTCGACGCAAAGTCTTGCGGAAGCATGTCGATGACGAAACTCACTTCAACTTGGCAGTTGCCGAAGCCATCAAGGGTGCGAAAATGGCAGGAGAAGTGGGCTTGAAAGACCTACCGCCTGCCGTGTTTGTCGATTTCGTCAGCGCACCTGCGACGCCGAATTGCGCTGGAGGTTCCGCAACACTCACGGCAGGCGGAGACGCCATGGTCACACTCGGCGGCGGTGCAGGTAAGGACGGCACCAGTGCGGCACCGTCCGTGTACGCGCCACCTTTGCAAGGTGTGCAAGCAACTCTGCCTGTACTGCCGGCGAACGGTTCATCAGTCGTCGCGGATTTGGGCCAGGGGCAAAAGCAAGTGCTTGGACAGGGACAGGTTCCGGGACAAGTGCAAGGGCAGGTGCAAGGGCAGGGACAGGTACAGGGTGGCGTTCCAAGTGCATCAGTGGGGGCAGTGCCGGGAGCTGTGCCGGGAACAGTGTCTGCTGCAGTGGCCGTGCAACAGCCCGGAACACCGGCAGCAGGGCAACCCGCTATAGTGCAAACGGCACAAACTGGACTAGGACCTGGACTAGGGCCAGGGCCAGGGCCAGGACAAGGGCAGGGTCGCGAGTGGGATGGCGGCATCAGTGCCGAGTGGCTGCAAGAGGCGCGCGTGCGCGTGGCCGAGCTTTGCGCGCAGCTCGAAGGGTTGCAGACGGGCGAGATCTCGCGTCTCTTGCAGGACGAGCTGGGCGAGCGGGCCGTGCAGTACGCGGGCGCCTTTGCCGACGTCTTGAAAAAGAAGCGCGTGTGCGGCCCCGGCCTGCTGCGGCCCATGGCACGCAAGCTCGCGACGGCACTCGACGCGGCATTCGGCGACCAGCCGCGCGGTCGGTGCATGGCGCAGCTCGCGGCCTGGTTCCGTTTCGAATGCTGAGCAATGGGTGGGAGGGGCGGTTCGGAAGCATCTGTGCATACAGCAATCATGCTTTCTTTTACGCGCTTGCATTGACGTGCCTCACACGCATTGGCAGGTATGGCCCATGTGGAACGAATCTTGTTTTTTTTGTAAGTTTGGCTGAATTCGGGCTGTGAACAAGCCTGAATGTGCAACACTCGGGTCCTCAAGGCTCTGAGCGTGCACATTCAGGCGTGCGGGGAAGCTGGCAAGACGACGACGTGGTCCACGGCCCAGGGCGCGTCCGGCCTGCTGACCAGGGCTGCAAACGCCCACTCGCGCGCCTCTTTGGTGCTGGAAAACAACAGCCGGTGTTCAATGTGCACAAGCGCGTCTGCGGAATGCACAAGGCGCTGTTGGTATTGCGCCGGCTGTGCCGCGGCAGCACCGCGTATGCCAGAGGCATGGTCAGAGGCCGTGCTGGAGGCAGTGCCGTCGTCTGTGCACCGCACGGACTCGGGCAAAGGCATGGACAGGGGCGTGCCGGGCTCGTGCAAGCACACTGTGGCGGGCGAAGTGGCCGTAGCGTCGACCACGCGCATAGTCACCACGCGGTCCAAATTCACAAACTGCGCGCGCGTCGTGCACCGAAACGTCGCCAGGCCGCGCCGCGCACCCTGTGCGCCCCGTGCACCCTGTGCACCCCGCGCGCCCTGTGCACCCTGCGCACCCTGTGCGCCCCGCGCGCCCTGTGCGCCCCACGCACCCTGCGCACCCAACGTGCCAAGTGCACCATGTGCATTCCGTGCAAGGCGCGCCAGTTTCCCGGTGCGCGCGCCGCGTGCTATTTGCACCGCGACCTGTTGCGCCTTGCGTGCAATGGCGTGCTTGGCGCTGCGCCCTGCGCTCTGCTCTGCACCGCAAACTGCACTGCGCCCTGCACCACGCCCTGCTGCACGAACTGTTGCGCGAACTGCTGCGCGAACTGCTGTGCGAACTGCTGCGCGCAACATGCTGGGGCCCCAGATGCACACACCGCAATGGAGGCAGGCGCGGTGATGAGCCGACACTTGCAAAAAAATACAGCGTGGCGTGTGGCCCGCGGCGCCGTCGCGCACAAGCGTTTTGCGAGTTAGTCCTGAGCGGCGGCCCCCGTTGGTGTGGGACCAATGTCGGCCCCAGTTGGTGCGGGGCCAATGTCGGCCCCAGTTGGTGCGGGGCCAATGTCGGCCCCCTTTGGTGCGGGGCCAGTGGCAATAGGTGCGGGGCCGGTGGCAATAGGTGCGGGGCCGGCGAAGCTGTGGAGAAGGAGAAGCGCGCGCGCCTGCTGGGCCGTGCACGGCGCAATGGACCCGCACGCGACGCGCGCGCCCGAGTTGCCCGTGGTCTTGGACGTCTTGCCGTTGACGCCGGGCTCGGACGAGTCGCCGCGGCCCAAGTCGTCTGGGTCTTGGTGTATTACCACGGACCTGCCCACGACCGTGTACGGCCCAAACAAGTGCACGAGCGACGCGCGCAAGGAGCCTTGGGCACGGCCCGTCGCATCGGCTGCGACGTTGCCCAAGTCGCCAGCGTGGCAATGGGGCGCGTCCGTCACGTCGCCGTGCGCAGCACCGTGCGGGTTCCAGTGCCCGCCGGCCGCGCCGCAGTCGTGCGGCGCCGACGACAACGCCCCGCACGCCGACTCGTGGATGTGGAAACCGTGCAGGCCCGGACTCAGGCCCCCAAACACGTACTGCACCTCTACTTGGCCGCCCAGGTCCTGTCTAGAATCCTGTCCACGGTCCTGTCCAGGGTCCTGTCCAAAGTCGCTGCGGCCCTTCATCTGCACGCTCTGGCGAAACACGACGACGCCGCTGCAGCGCGCGCCTGGCGTGCACGGCTCCATCACGCACCGCGCGTACACTGCCGTGCCCGGCGCCTGCTCCGTCTCCTCCTTTTCTTCTTTTTCCTTGGACATCTTCTGGCCTTCGTGTCGCGCGGGCGCCAACTGCACATTCGAACCGCTCTCACCGCCACTCAAGTCGGTCAATTCGGCACACTTGTTGACCGGTCTTGCGGCAGGCTCTGGTTCTGTGCCGGGGGAAAACACGCCGACTATCACTTCAAGTTCTTTTTTCCATGCTTTGATTGCAGCTGTTGCTGGCGGGGCACCTTGGCTGCTCGAGTTCAAGTTGCGTCGGAACGACGCCGCGACGCACGCCGTGAGGTCGGCGGTTTCGTCAAGGTACTTTTGCAAAAACGGCGCGTCCTTCCTTGCTTCAGTCTGTTGCGTGCTCGGTTGGCACGCCAGCAAGTCGCACAGCCCGTACTGCGACACAGCGTCCTTTACAGCGACTGGCACGGTCGTGTCGGTTTCAGAAGTGCCGGCTGCACTCACGACGCGTTTCTTGGCGTCGTTCCATTCTTCCACACTCGTTTCTTTGGACGACGAGAAGCCGAGCGCGTGCTGCGCAAGACGCGCGAGCGCGTACACGCCGGCGCTCGCACCCTGCAGATACCCGGCCACGAGTACAGCCTTTTTGTCTCGCGTGGACTGGAGTATGCTCAACGCCTTGGCGAACAAGCCGGATTCGGCCGTAGCATCCTCAGGCGCGCCTTCGAGGCACGACGCGGCCACGAGCCCGAGACTTGTGCGCGCGAGCTGCTGAAAGAACACAGACGGTTGGTGTGCAGATGAGGAGGCGGTATCCGTTTTCCACATTCGCTGTGTATCAATCACGCCCAACTGAGCAATGCATGCGACGTCCAAGGGCATCGCAATTTGTGCTTCGCCAACTTTCACTTGCGCTACGTTAGGCTGTTTCATGATCTGCAGTACGTTTTCAGATTCGAGCAGGTGGAGCAGTTGTCGGGCGGTCGCAAACTTACCATCTGCAGGTTCGGGAGCCCGGGCAGCTTCCAGCAACGAATTGCGCACTTTTGCAACCTTGTCGACGACTTTTGCAAACGGTTTTTGATCCGGCGTGG
>Ga0207940_1000560_pt1 | contig 12359 bp, 11 predicted proteins | sample LakMenEpi06Jul12_FD_150676 | JGI IMG/M metagenome (GOLD analysis project Ga0207940, IMG submission 150676) | Freshwater microbial communities from Lake Mendota, WI - 06JUL2012 deep hole epilimnion (SPAdes) | ecosystem: Environmental > Aquatic > Freshwater > Lake > Epilimnion/Euphotic zone ... | reverse complement strand
ACCGATGTTGAATTCTTTAGCAGCTGCTAACAGTCTTGGTAGTTTCAATTCTGACATTTGAATGTTTTTTGTCCCTTTTTTTTGAACAGTGACGCGTTCCTTTTACAAATATACTTCTATTTAAAGGTTATTCACCTTTAGCAAACTCTTCTGTCAAGACACGGCGAACTTCCGCAATGGTCTCCACTTCTAAGTCTGTTCTTTTTTCTAATTCTTCTGCGCTTAGTTTCAATACACTTCTTCCTGTATCACAACCAACACGCTTAAACTCATCGATAATCCATGATTCAATTTCATCACTAAATTCATCTAAATCGATATCGAATTCGTCTACAATTTCTTCGTCCTCACGGTACACATCTAATTCATAGCCTGTTAATTCAGACGCTAATTTAATGTTCACCCCACGACGACCAATTGCTAAAGAAACTTGATCTGATTGTAAATACACTTCGGCACGCTTACGTTCAGCATCAATGTTCATATAACTGATTTTTGAAGGTGTCAATGAACGTTGAATTAATAATTGTGTATTCGTTGTAAAATTAATTACATCGATATTTTCATTTTTTAATTCTCTTACAATACCATGAATACGTGATCCTTTCATACCTACACAAGCACCTACTGGATCAATACGATCATCGAATGACTCAACAGCCACTTTAGCACGCTCACCTGGCTCACGTACAATTTTCTTGATAGTAATTAAACCATCGAAAATTTCTGGCACTTCTATTTCTAATAATTTTGCTAAGAATAATGGGCTTGTTCTAGATAAAATAATCACTGGTGAATTATTTTTCATATCCACTCTAGCAATCACCGCTCTGATTGTTTCACCTTTCTTAAAAAAGTCTTGAGGGATTTGTTCTGTTTTTGGAAGAATCAATTCGTTGCCTTCTTCGTCTAACAATAAAACTTCCTTCTTCCAAACCTGATAGATTTCAGCATTGATAATTTCACCAATTCTATCAGAATATTTTTTAACTAAAACGTTTTTCTTTAAGTCATTGATACGAGAAGCTAAGGTCTGCTTTGCAGCAAGGATAGCCCTTCTACCAAAATCGTAGATATTCACTTCCTCTAATAATTCTTCACCAATTTCAAAATCAGGCTCGATTTTGATGGCATCAGAATAAGAAACTTCAGCTAAAGGATTGTCTACATCATCATCCGGTCTGATTTCACGACGACGGATAATTTCCAAGTCACCTTTTTCTGCGTTTACGATTACATCGAAGTTTTCATCGCTACCATATTTTTTTCTCAATAAGGTTTTGAATACATCTTCTACTACTTTCATCATCGTAGGACGATCTATATTTTCAGCGTCTTTAAACTCCGCGAAAGCTTCAATCAAATTAATACTTGCCATAACATCATTTTTTTATCAAGCGGTCTAGCTTGAGTTTTGTTAAAATTGAATTTGAACTATAGTTGATTTTATATTTTCAAATGGAATAAGCATGGTTTCTTGGGTCGCTTTTTTACCCTTGCCAGCAGTCCATTCGATTAAAATATCTTTATCAGTGACTTCTTTCATTACGCCCGTAAAAACAGATTCATCGTTCAATAGCACTTCTACGGTACGTCCAATATTTTTTACATATTGCCTGTTTAAAATCAAAGGCTCTTCTACACCAGGTGAAGAAACTTCCAATGCAAAATCACCTTCTGGGAACCATGCAGCTTCTTCGATGGCCTTATACAACCTTCTATTAAATGAAGTACATTGTTTGATAGGCAAACCTTGGTCGCCGTCAATATATACTTTTATTATGTGCCCAGGCTTTACTTTGATATGCACCAAAAAATAGCTTGGATCCTCTTGTAAAAAAGGCTCTAATAAGGTATAAACCCTGTCTTTTAATTCGTTTACTTCCATACTTAAAAAAGAAGAAGGGAACGATTTCGTTCCCTTCATTTCTCTGCATATTCTAGACCAAAGGTAATAAAAGAGGATGAAATCACCCAATTTTATTCAATCTGACCGTATTTTTGTGGTATGACCAAGCTATTGATTTACGGATTCCTTATCTATCTCTTGTACAAATTGATCTTTAATGTGGTACTTCCTGTACGCAAAGGGGTTAAGACTGTTCGCCAAAATATGGAAGAAATGCAACGAAAAATGGCAGAAGCACAAGGTCAAAACACCAATTTTTCTGGGTTTACAAGCCAAAATGCCCCTAAAGAGGCCCCAAAAGTGCCTAAGGATTCGGCAAAAAAAGACGCCGATTACATTGATTTTGAGGAAGTTAAGTAATAATTTTAAGCCTTTTTAGACCCTTATTTAAACTAAAGGAGACTATTACCCTAAAATTTTAGGCAATTCCGTTTCAATGAACATGCCTGGTTGCAAATACAATACTTGCAATCCTACCGAAGCAGCCCCATGCACATTAGGTTCATTGTCGTCAATGAATAAAGTTTCAGAAGCCTTAAGCCCTTCCTGATCTAAAATATATTGAAAAGAGGCAGGGTCTGGCTTGCGCATCCCCATATGATGAGAATAATAAGGTTTTTTAAAAAGCTGCTCGAAATTCCCACCTATCTCCCTTTCAAATTGAGGAAGCACATAATCACAATGGATCTGATTGGTATTGGAGTATAAAAACATGGGATATTTTTCTTGATTAGCTTTAATCCAATCCATGCTCTCTTTTCTGAATCCAATAAGCAAGGAGTTCCATGCGGAAATTATTTGATGATGACTCAGTGATAAATTAAACAATTGATTAAAGCCGAGGCAAAATTCGGTCTCGGTGATTAAGCCTTTTTCAATATTATAAAATAATTGATCACATTGATTGAGTGTAAAATAGTTTTGAAAATTAGGGATGCCTAATTGATCAAATTCATTGTACATTTTTGTGAAGTCAATGTCATACAAAACGTTACCAAGGTCAAAGATGATATTTTTAACAGGAGTCATATTCAAGTATACAAAATTAAAAGTAGGATGAGGCGTTTCTATTTGCGGACAAATATACAAATACTTAGATGGAAGATCTATTTACAAATTGTATATTTGATACATGCAACAACATCTTGCTCATATTGCTGTGGTGGTTCGTGATTATGATGAAGCCATTCACTATTATACAACCGTACTTGGATTTAAATTAATCGAAGACACGGTATTATCTGAAACCAAAAGATGGGTAATGGTGCAACCAACTGGAGCAAACAATGGATGCATGTTATTGCTTGCAAAAGCAGCCACACCAGAACAAGAAAAATTTATTGGTTATCAAACTGGAGGACGCGTGTTTTTATTTTTATACACCGATGATTTTTATCGTGATTACGAAAACTATACTTCTAAAGGTGTTCAATTCACAATCCCTCCACACGTAGAAGCTTATGGAACTGTGGCTGTCTTTAAGGATTTTTATGGGAATCTTTGGGATTTAATTGAGCCTTCATAGCTGCTGCCATATACTTACAAGCTGCGTCTCCTTTGTTTAGTTCATTTTGAATATTTGTGTGTGATGCTTCGTCCCTATTTTGACTTAGCTTAAAGACATGCTGCAAATCATTTACAACAATATCAAAGGAATAAATAGCTTTCATGTTTTGTTCCATGTATTCCTTTGATAAATTTTTTACTTGCGTTGGTGCATCTGCGTCTTTTTCAAAATGTAAGGTCAATTCCGTTAGTAAATTTCTTAAATGCGTTTCGTCTTTTATTTCTAATTGTCCTCTGGCGTGCACCGTTTGATAATTCCATGTACTCCCCATATCTTTTGTAGTATACCAATTGGCGCTCACAAATGCAGAAGGTGCAGAAAAAATAACCAATACATTTTTATTAACTTCAAAAGCATTACTATGATCTTGCTTGCGCATGATATGACCACTTAATGTAATCACTTCATTATGTATTTTAATCAATACGGGGATATGCGTTGCAACAGGTAAGCCATTTGCATCTACACCACAAATAGTTACAAAAGGATTCGCCTGCATAAAGTCAATCACTTGTTGATGATTGCTCGCTTTGAAATGAGGAATATTGTACATAGTTAAAAAGTTGAGTAGTAAAAATTAAATTCAAATAATTTATAATTGAATTGTAAAAAATGATTTTAAAAGTATACAACTTATAAAGGCAATGCAGTCGTTGTTTTAATCTCATCCATCACAAATAAACTATTAATGTGCGCCACCATTGGAAGTACTGCTAGTTTTTCTTGGTAAAATTGATTGTAGGTTTCTACATCCTTGGTCACCACTTTTAAATAATAGTCAAAGCTACCAGAAACCAAACTACATGAAATGATTTCATCAAATTGTAAAATGATTTGTTCAAACTCCGCGAAATTATTTTTTGTTTGCTTGTCTAATGTAACATGACAAAATACAACCATGCCCAAATCAATTTTTTTACGATTGATTAAAGCCACGTAATTGGCAATCACACCATCTGCCTCTAATCTTTTGATGCGGTCATGGGTTGGACTTACTGAAAGATTGATTTCGGCGCTGATATCTTTCAAAGTAGCCAATGCATTTTTTTGTAAAATGCCTAAAATGGCAAGATCAATTGGGTCTAAGTTCATAAACTTCTATTTTTATAAGCGTAAGAATTTCGGTGAAAAGGCTAATTCTAACTCGAATTTACTGCTAATTTCTATTTATATTAAATTTTAAAGCATTTTTTACTGTATTATTTCATTTAATTAATAATATTTTCTTTTTACAGAACTTTATACAGAAATAAAACTAATACTATGATTATTGGCGTTCCTAAAGAAATTAAGATCCAGGAGTACCGTGTAGGTTTAACTCCTGAAGGTGTGGATGCGTTGTCAAGACAAGGCCATACTGTGTACATTGAAACCAATGCTGGTGCTGGATCAGGATTTTCTGACGATGCGTATATAGCAGTGGGTGCTCAAATTTTACCTACTGCAGCCGAAGTGTATGCCATTGCAGAAATGATTGTGAAAGTAAAAGAGCCTTTGGCTGCTGAATATGGATTGATCAAGTCGGGTCAAATTTTATTTACTTATTTCCACTTTGCTGCTTCTAAAGAATTAACAGAAGCGATGATGAAAACGCATGCTGTATGTATTGCCTACGAAACAGTAGAATTACCTGATGGCTCATTGCCATTATTGGTTCCAATGTCAGAAGTGGCAGGAAGAATGGCAATCAATGTTGGTGCTTACTACTTAGGCAAACCATTTGGTGGCAAAGGAAAATTATTAGGTGGTGTACCAGGTGTGAAGCCAGCAGAAGTATTGGTGATTGGTGGTGGTATCGTTGGAACTCAAGCTGCTAAGATGGCTGCAGGATTAGGCGCACAAGTAACAATCATGGATACCAACTTAGCTAGATTAAGGTATTTATCGGATGTGATGCCAGCGAATGTAGTGACTCAATATTCTACTTTATTAGCGATCAAAGAAAAATTACCTACCGTTGATTTATTAATTGGAGCAGTTTTATTACATGGCGCAAAAGCACCACACTTAGTAAAGCAATCAGATTTAAAGTTAATGGAAGCAGGTTCTGTAATTGTTGACGTAGCGGTAGATCAAGGTGGATGTATTGAAACTTGTAAGCCAACTACACACGAAAATCCAGTATTTACAATTGATGGTATTACACACTATTGCGTAGCGAATATGCCAGGTGCAGTTCCTCAAACTAGTACAAGAGCTTTAACACAAGCAACTTTACCATACGCACTTGCAATCGCAAACAAAGGATGGGAAATTGCATGTGCCGAGAATCAAGCATTGGCAAAAGGTTTAAATATTAGAGCTGGAAAGATTTTACACAAGGGTGTATCTGAAGCTTTTAATGGATAAGATAAATTGAAATTGATTCCCTTTAAATACATTTCAATAAAAGGAAATCAAAAATAATTTCAAAGTCTTTCAAAAAAAATACCCTCGCAAATTGCGAGGGTATTTTTATATCTATCTATTTTTAAATACAAGTACTATTTCCAAACTGTCCAACCTTTCCACCATGTTTGGTTTACACCAGATGTAGCAACCGCACCTCTGAATGTTGCTGTTTTATCAAAGAAAGCGTTTTGTAATTTTGCATCTGTGAAAGAACCATTTGATCTGTAGTCTAAATGCAAACCAATACCTAAACTTCCTAATGTAGAAGCAATATTTGCTGAACTTGTATTAGGATTTGCAAATGGTGTAAAATCTGGATTTAAATAATTGAATGGCTGAATTAATTTTAATACATCTGAAGAAGCTGAAATTAAAATTGTATTACCAAATGCTGGAGTTGAAAACCACGCAGTTAAACCTGTAATCCCTTCAGCATTTGAAGCATAAGTAGCTGATGATCCAGTAGAGCGAACATAATCAATATTAACTGTGTTTCCTGCTAGAGTCGTATTCTTAATTCTAATTGTACTATCAGTTACATTTCTATCAACTGGAACACCTGATGAAGCGTCAAATTGAATACCTCTGTTCCATCCAGCGATAATTGAATTCATGATAGAGATACCAGTGTTTCTTCTGATATGTGCACCAGCTCTGTACAAGCTATTACCCTTGCCATATACTGGATCAATTCTTGGTCCAATTGCAGTTATATTTGAAAATACTGCAGTTGTTTGTGGACTCACAGCTGTACCACCACTATTATTATCTGATTCAAATGCTTCTGAAGTAGAAATATCGGCAATTACTGAATCTCTTAAAATGATACCAAATTGAACGTTACCATTGTAACCATTGTCAGTATCAAAATCATCATCCTGTGTTTTGTAAGCAATCAAATACTTACAGTTTACAGTACCACCAAACCACTCAAATGCATCATCCTTAGCATAAGTCACTTGAATATGGCTAATGGTTGTACCACGACCAACAGCAGCCATTGTTAAACTATTCAATTCATTATCTGGCTGGTATGCATATCCAGCATATTCTATTCTTACATATTGCATCACACCAGAATTGTCATCATCATTACCTGTAGGGAAAGCTGCATCACCAGAACCAGCTAAGCCTAAGCCTATTTCTGCATCATTGATACCACCTTCTACTGAAGTTAAACCAGTTACAGCAGTTCCTTTCCAAGTAAGCGTTGTGTTCACTTTAGCTGTACCTAACAAAACCACACCACCCCAGTCTCCTGATGCAGGATTTTGAGCTGCAGAAGTAAATACGATAGGTTTATCTGCAGTACCTCTAGCTATAATTTTAGCACCACGAGTAATAACTAATGCAGCTACGTCGGCACCAGATGATTTACCCATTACTTTTGCACCTTCTTGAATTGTCAAAGTAACACCCTTCATAACATAAACGATACCAGAAAGGTAGTTTACATCCTTCGCAAATAGAGTTGTGTCTTTAGTGATTCTTCCAGATAAAGTAACGGTATTGGATACCACACCTACTGGAGCAACTTCCTTCGTTACTACGAAGATTTCTTTTTCGCCGTCTGTTTCGATCTTTCTACAACCAGTAATGGCTAAAAAAGCGAGAGATAAAATAAATAATTGTTTCATTGTTGTTGTATTTAAAAAAAGTGTTTAATTGTTTATTATAATGAGTAGTTAAGTGTTACGCCAAAAGTGGTACCAAACTTTCTTGAGAATCTAATTGCATCTGATCCTGCACTGTAATCCGAATTGCTATTGTTATTTTGGTAGAAAATTTGTCTTTGATTTAAGATATCTGAAATAGTGAATCTAATTTCTGCTTTATTTTCTGCAAACTTTTTACTGATCTGGAAATCCACTAATGCTCTTGGATTTTCAAATACATCTGGAGTAGCAGCACCAGCTTGAAGATCACCTACTAAATAAATTCTTTTACCAACTTGGTTGAACAATACTGTCATGTTGAACCCTTTTTCAACTACATCATACAATAAACCAGTATTGATCAAGTAAGGAGATTGTCCTTGAAGCGGTCTGTCTACATTTAAAGCAGCATCTTTGGTTTTTGAATTGATATATGAACCATTTGCTTGTAAAGTAAATCTAGTCGTTAATTTTTTACGTCCTTCTACTTCAAAACCAAAAGCAGTAGCTTTAGAAACGTTTTGGAAAGAGAATAAACTTGCTCCACCAGATCCTTCATTAAAAATACTCTCAATCGGGTTTTCAAAATTCTTATAGAAAACACCAACTGTAAACAACTCACCGGCAGATGGATATAATTCATACCTTAAATCGGTATTGGTTATTTTAGTACGCTTTAAGGCTGGGTTACCAGAAACAGAAGCGTTTAATTCAAAATCATAAATATTCAAAGCAGATAGTTCTCTCAATTCTGGACGAATCACAGTCTGAGAAGCAGTTAATCTTAAGTTCGCTTTTGGAGTTAATTTAAGTGTAGCGTTCACACCTGGTAAGAAGTCAGTCACTCTTGAATAAGTGTGTCTAGGATCCCACTTCTTCACCGAACCCACTAATTGATCAAAATCTTCTACTCTTAATCCCCAAACTACTCTTAAACCATCCGATAATTTATTATCAAATTGAACATAACCGGCATTTAAAATGGTATTGGCCATGTATCGGAAGTTTCTATTTCTAATTGCGTCGAAAGCAAATTTGTCATCAGATCCATTACCAAAGTTTTGAGGTATAAAAGCAGAAGCAGCATCTAGTTGTCTTAAAGCAGCGTTGTCTCTTGGTAAGTATACTGCGAATAACTGTGCATCATACATACGATCTTTAATTTGCAACATATAACCAGCTTTAATGGTTTGTTGCTTTACTTTTAAAGTCAAATCACCACCGCCAGTATAGATGTAATCAGATAATGTTTGGAAAACACGGCTACCAGATTGTTGTGATAATGTATTTGAAATATTCAATACAAAAGGATCTACACCATTTGCACTCTTTGTATATAAAATTCTTCTTTGATCAGGTGTGTAAGCATCTAAAATATTAAATGCACCATACCAATTGAACTTTAATTTTTGAGATAAACTATGTTCACCATTTAATTGATTGGTAAAAAATACATTTTGGCCAAAAACAAATTCATTACCCTTTACAAGGTCTTGTCTACTATAATCGGTACCTGTTCTCGAGTTAAAAGCATTCGCGGTTTTAACGTTGATGATAGCTTTATAACTAATCTTATTTAAAGGGTTTAAAAACATGGATAAACCAGCAATCGCGCCCAAATTAATATCTTCAATATATTTTTTATCATTCAGCTTAGTTACAGGGAAGAAACTTCCATCTGTAAAGCCATTTTGATTATTGGAATTATCTAAAAGACGAAATGAATTTGCATAGTTTACTCCAATGATTCCACCAACCTTTTTACCCAAAAACGTTCCAGAAAATCCACCGTTCATTTGTAAACTCGTATTTGGTTTTGCGGTAACCATTACTGGTGCCCAGTTATTGGACATTTGTTTTCCAATACCAATTTTTGTTGCAGCGCTTGCAGTGTCAAAATTAGATTTTGTAGAATAACCAGAAGGCAATGATCTTGTTCCATCATCAATACCTAACCAGTCTGTCTTTCCGCCAACATCTTTTAAGAAATCTTTACCTGTAACTTGAGAATTCGCACTAGTTCCAATTTGTATATTAAAGAAATTCTTAGTAGGAATATCTTTGGTATTCACTTGAATTAAACCTCCAGCCCACTCACCTGGTAATTCTGGAACGAATGCTTTATTGATAATAATGTTGTCGATAATTTGAGAAGGGAATATGTCGAATGAGAAAGTTTTTCTGTCTGGCTCTGTACTAGTTAACAAGATACCATTCAACATTGCTTGGTTATAACGATCCGCCAAACCTCTTACAATAATGTATTTACCTTCTTGGATAGATGCTCCTGGAGTTCTCTTTAAGATCTCGGCAGTGTTTCTATCTGGACTTCTTCTAATTGATTCTGCAGAAATTACAGATGCAACTGTATTGGTATTTCTTTGAAAAGCAATCAATGCATTATCTGTAGCACCTTTATTGGTAGATCTAGTAGATGAAACCACTACATCGGTTAAATTTTTTCCAGCTTCATCTAGCAATACATCCAAAACAATCTCTTCGTTAGCAGTTTTAGCGCCAGTGACATCGATAGATTTTGCTTTGTAACCAACATAAGATAAATCTAGAGTATATGCTTTATTGATATCGATATTAAAACTGAATCTACCTTCGATATCTGTTTTTGAAACTTGGCTCTTGTCGGATTTTAAAGTTAGTGTAACCCCAACTAAAACATCATTTTTTACGTTTGTAACCTTACCTGTCAATTTTGCTTTTTGCGCTTGAACCGAAATTGCTGCAACAAAACAAATTATAAATAGTAGTATCCTTTTCACGATATGATTTTATTTGTATGGCAAATATCAAATACCTATGTTACCGAATTGTTAAGCCAATATGAACTTAATATTAACTAATAGGTACAGGCATAAAAAAAGGAGCATTAATAAACGCTCCTTTTGAATTAAATTTTATAATCTATTGTTAATCAAGATGATACACATTATGTAGGTCCTTCGGGCAAGTGAAATTTACCCCTAAGTCATTGATCAATCCATCATGAATATCATAGACCCATCCATGTAAATGAAGAGGCTGGTTTCTTTTCCAAGCATTCTGAACAATAGATGTCTTTCCAAGGTCATGGACTTGCTCTTGCACATTCACTTCTACAAACCTTCTTGCTCTTAAAGTTTCATCTTCAATCGCGTCAAGTTCTTTATGGTGATAGCGATAGACATCTTTGATATGTCTTAACCAGTTGTCAATTAAGCCAAACTGCTGGTTTTTCATGGCAGCCATGACACCTCCACAACCATAATGACCACAAACAATGATATGCTTTACTTTAAGTACTTCTACAGCATAAGATAATACACTAAGCATATTCATATCACTGTGAACTATCATATTAGCAATATTACGATGCACAAACATCTCGCCAGGATCGGTTCCTGTGATGGACTCTGCAGGCACCCTACTGTCTGAACAACCAATCCATAAATACTCAGGCGCTTGGCCTTTGGATAGGTTTTCAAAAAAACTAGGGTCTAATTGTAATTGCTCCGCAACCCATGTTTTGTTATTCTCAATTAATCTTTGGTATGATTTTTCCATTTCTTATAATTTTTTTAATATAAATAAATCTGTTTTTTTAATTCTTTGAATCAATATAAAAGCAATTACAATTTACGACTAATGCCCCGATACTGATACCCTTGAAGGCATATTGACTAAATTGACTTCTATATTTTTCAATTTTGCAGCAATTTGAAAATCATAAATAATTTCAAGTACATCTATATCTATATAATGTGATTTGCTCGCATCTATGGTTACAATTGTATCGTTTTGAATGTCTGATAATTTTTTAGCGATACTTCCTTTATTGATAAACGTGACATGTTCAGACAGTATTATGTTGATAGCACCACCTTCAGACTTTTTCTCCTGATGTATTTCATAATCACGTCGAAAATTTGTTCTTAAAATATAAAATATCGCCACTAGCATACCTAAAGCAATGCCTTTTAGTAAATCACTGAATTGTATAGCAACTACTGTTACAATGAAAGGAATAAAATGCTCCCAACCTAGCTTATACATTTCTTTAAATAAAGCAACCTTAGCCAATTTATAGCCTACCACTAATAGGACTGCTGCTAAACAAGCCAGTGGAATTTGATTTAGGATAGAGGCAAAAGCCACTACACTGATTAACAAAAGCAAACCATGAAAAATGGCAGAAATTTTTGTTTTTGCTCCAGCATTCACATTGGCAGAAGTCCTAACAATCACTGCTGTCATAGGTAAGCCACCAATCATTCCAGAAATTAAATTACCTAATCCTTGTGCTTTTAATTCTCTGTTAGTTGGTGTGATGCGTTTATATGGATCTAGTTTATCGGCTGCCTCTACACTTAATAAAGTTTCTAAACTTGCAATAATTGCAATAGTAATGGCAACCACATAAACTTGATAGTTTCCAAGTGCACTAAAATTAGGTAAAGTAAACTGTCCTATAAATTCCGTGCTATTTTTTGCCACAGGTAATTTTACCAATGCGTCTGCAGACAAAGCCCATGCTGGCATGTTTGCGTTAAAAAATAGATTCAGCGCAACACCAACAAGTACAGCAATCAATGCACCAGGTACATATTTAAAAAAGACATACTTTTTTAACATCGGCAGATCCCAAAATAAAATAATCCCAATTGAGATACTTGCAATGATGATGGACCCCATATGGTAAGACTGTGCAATAGCTTTATTGTAGCCAATTGCAATTGGCAATTGTTTTAAAATTAATATGATACCAATTGCAGCAAGCATTCCTTTAATGACACTAGACGGAAAATAATATCCAATCACGCCTGCTTTTAAATAACCTAAAACA
>Ga0207940_1000551_pt1 | contig 12464 bp, 10 predicted proteins | sample LakMenEpi06Jul12_FD_150676 | JGI IMG/M metagenome (GOLD analysis project Ga0207940, IMG submission 150676) | Freshwater microbial communities from Lake Mendota, WI - 06JUL2012 deep hole epilimnion (SPAdes) | ecosystem: Environmental > Aquatic > Freshwater > Lake > Epilimnion/Euphotic zone ... | reverse complement strand
ATTGGCAGGCTTGTACAGAGATAAGGACAACAAAACACTGGGCACCCACGTATTTGGAAATGCATTTGCTGAAGTTGCTCTTATGAAAAACTTAAAGGCGCGTTCAAGTATTGGAATAGAGTATAATAACTTTAACCGCTCAGAGTATTTCATTAGAAACATTGAAGCAGCAGAACCAAGAAATACCAATAGTCTGAATGTATTCAATAATTATGATAACTCATGGACATGGTATAATACATTAAACTATAATACCACCATAAAGAGTGCACACAATTTCAATGTGCTTGTAGGAACGGAAGCCGTGAGTACCTATGGATTTGGTTTTAATGCTAGCAGAAGTAACTTCACATTTGATGATGAGGGTTATCGTTATCTTAACGCAGGTTCTGCTGCAGGTTTAGCCAATGCAGGAAGCGGTGCAATTAGAACTAGGTTATTTTCTCAATTCGCAAAAGTGAATTATGATTATAATAATTTCTTATTAGGTGACTTCACCGTTCGTAGAGACGGTTCTTCACGTTTGGCTGAAGCAAATCGCTATGGCGTTTTCCCTGCAGGATCTTTTGGTGTTCGTTTGACAGAATTAAAGGCATTGAACAATATTTCTTGGTTGCAAGATTTAAAAGTACGTGCTGGTTGGGGTAAAACAGGTAATCAGTTAATCCCTAACGTATACAATGCTTATACTTTATATACAGCAGATCCAGCAAGCAATGGTTATGATATTAGTGGTTCAGGTACTTCAGTTTCCGCTGGTTTCGATTTAACACAGTTTGGAAATGAGAATGGAAAATGGGAAACCACTACTTCCACCAATATTGGTTTTGATGCATCTTTATTAAAAAATAAATTAGATGTAGTATTAGATTGGTACACTAGAGAAACTTCAGATATGCTTGCACAAATTGCAATAGCAAGAGCTCAAGGACAAGGTACCATTCCATTTACTAATATAGGTACTATGCGCAATACGGGTATCGATTTGAATTTAACTTGGACTGATAAGGCGATGGCTGGTAAATTACGTTATTCTATTAACGTAAATTTGAGTCGCTATAAAAACGAAGTCATTAAATTAAATGACGACCCAAATGCAACTTTATTTGGTTTTACTACCCGTCTTCCTTCAATCTCTGCATCTAAAAAAGGATACCCTATTTCTAGCTTCTATGGATATATAGTAGATGGTATTCTTACTGCTGAGCAAGCAGCTTCTGCACCAAAATTTGGAACCTATACAAGAGAGGGTGTATTTAATTTCAGAGATGTGAATAAAGATGGTGTCATTTCTGCTGCAGACAGAACTATATTAGGAAATCCACATCCAGATTTTATTTATGGTGTGAATTTGACTGCAGGGTATAAAAACTTTGATTTAGCTATATTTCTAAAAGGACAACAGGGTGGAGATATCTTCAACTATGTTCGTTACTGGACTGACTTCAATGTATTCCAAGGAAATCGTTCTGAAAGAATGCTATATGGTTCTTATGGCGAAACTGCTAATCCATTATTACCAAGGTTGAATTCTAGTGACGCAACAAGTCAACAGGTTTCTTCTTACTTCATTGAAGATGGTTCTTATATGAGATTGGGTAACCTTCAATTAACTTATTCTATTCCTGAATCTGTTATGAAGAAGTTTGGTATCTTCTCTTCTTCACAAATTTATGTACAAGGTCAAAACCTATTTACGCTTACAAAATATACAGGCTATGACCCAGACATTAACTTGCGTACCTCTGGAAATGATAACCAAGACTACCATATGGGTATAGACGAAGGAGCATATCCTACTGCTAAATCTTTTATGTTAGGCGTAAGACTTAAATTTTAAATAAATCATAAATTTAAAACTGATCAATATGAAAAAAATAACTTTACTTCTGGCACTAGTCATTATCATGGCTATTGGATGTCAGAAAAGTTTCTTGGACGTTCGCCCTCAGGGTGTAGCCAGTGGCGAGCAATTAAAAAGTAAAACGGGTGTAAATGCCTTATTAGTTGGTGCTTATTCTTTATTGGATGGTGTTGGATCTGGTACTACACAATGGCATGGCTCTGTAGACAATTGGGTTTTTGGAGGTGTCGTTTCAGATGACTCTTATAAAGGAACAGATGCAGGCGACCAACCCGAGCAAAGCTTTTTAGAGCAGTACAACTGGCTTTCAGATAATACACATCTTAGAGGAAAATGGCAACATTTATATGATGCTATCTCTCGTTGCAATGAGACAATTCAAATTGCTAACGACCCTGCTGTAAAAGACATGACAGCAAGCGAAAAAACAATCGCTTTAGCAGAGGCGCGTTTCTTAAGAGGGCACTATCATTTTGAAGCAAAAAAAATGTGGGGTAATGTTCCTTACTTGGATGAAAAAATGTACGATCGTGGCAATCCAAGTGGTGTTTTGGTAACAAATACTGTAGATATCTGGCCAAAAATTGAAGCCGACTTTAAATTTGCAGCTGAAAATTTACCTGCCACTCAAACTCAGAAAGGTAGAGCAACTAAATGGGCTGCAAAGACATATTTAGGTAAGACATTACTTTTTCAAAAGAAATGGGCTGCTGCTAAAGCTGAATTGCTTGATGTTTATACGAACTCTGGAAAATCCTTAGTTACTCAATACCATGACAATTATAGAACTGTAACCAACAATAATAGGGAGTCTATTTTTGAAGTACAGTTCTCTATTAATGATGGAACTACAGGAGGAAATGGTAACAAAGGAGCTACCTTAAACTGGCCTTACACATCTACCTCTCCTGGACGTGGATGTTGCGGGTTCTATCAGCCTTCACATAATTTAGTGAATGCTTTTAAAACCGATGCGGAAGGTCTTCCTCTTATTGGTGCTGCTGTAGATGGAAGTGCAGATACCTATAACAAAGAAGATATTTCTAACGACCAAGGTTTAAAATTTTCTGAAGCATTTACATTGGACAACACACTTTCTGTAGATACTCGTTTAGATTGGACGGTGGGTAGAAGAGGTGTAAACTTCCTTGACTGGGGTAAAATGCCTGGTAGTAGCTGGGTACGTGACCAATTATATGGCGGACCATTTACTGGAAAAAAATGGATGTATTATGTAGGTGAAGAAAACTCTACAACACATGCAACCGATAGACGTTCAGTAAATAATAATTTTAGACTATTAAAATTTTCTAGTGTTATTTTATGGTTGGCAGAATGCGAGGCTGAATTAGGTAGCTTAGATAAAGCACAAGAATATGTAAATATGATTAGAGAGAGAGCTCAAAAATCTGCTAGTCAAGACGCAACTGTTAATACTAAGGTTGGGCTATATCCTGCAGGCAGATTCACATCCAAAGGAGCGGCATTTGCAATAAATGCGGTTCATATGGAACAAAGATTGGAGTTTGCAATGGAAGGCCACCGATTCTTTGATCTTGTTCGTTGGGGTATTGCCGAAAAAGTATTAAACGATTATGTAAAAGCAGAATCAGTATCGGGTAAAGATAATACTGGCCGAACAATTACTAAAAGGTCTTACTTAGTAGGTAAAACATTTTTACCTAAGCATAACCTATATCCTATTCCAGCTGATGAAATATTAAATTCTCAGAAAGAGGGAAAGACGGTGCTTACACAAAATCCAGGATATTAATATGCATTTGGCACTATAAAAATGCTACTTAAATAAAAAGCCCTCAAAGATTTCTTTGGGGGCTTTTTTATTAGTTGATCTCCTACCTTTTCATTCATATAAATAGAATAGTTATTTAAATTGAAATAATAATGGAACTAAGAAAGTAATTAAACCCGTCCATATAGCATATACAGGTAGGTAGCCTGCAATAGATTCTTCTATTTCTTCAATGGTACCGTTTTTAAAACTGGTTAAAAATAATTTATAGGATACCAGCACTAAATTTATAAATATTAATAGGTTGCCTCCTAAAACGGCTATTCTATTAGCAGAAAAACCAAATTCATTAATACGGTAAACAATAGCAGAAAGCGCTATAGCGTTCACTATAAGAGTTAATGCAGATAAGCCAAATAAAACAATGAGGCTAAACTTATTTTTAGTAGCCTTTCCTGCTTCTGCAATACTAAAAAGAATTAATGCCATCACACCCATTAATAATACATTAAATAATAAAAGTACGTTTCGGTCCTGATAGGGGTATTTTTTAGTGTACACCATGGCCGATAAATAAATAAACAAATTAATAAATACTAAAGGCGTAAATATTTTGGCAATAATAGGAGAGACCTTATTTATTAATTGAACATTCGTTTGAATTAAATAAGTGGCTACTATAGGAATGGCGGCTATACCCCAAATCATAATGTTTTGAAAATAAAAAATTTCAATATTTATACCTATTAAATCAAATAAGTTTACAGTGATAGCAGAGAATAAAACAGTAGATAATAATAAAATACCTGACATTACTACTAAGTCGCCATTATAACGCAAAAAGCCAATTCTACTTTGACTACTTTTTATGTTCACTCCCAAAAAAGAATACCCAAATATTGTCCATAAAAATATGGGCATATGTATAAAGGCAAGCATAATGGAACTGCTTTCTTTATTGGTTGGAAGTAGGTTAATATAAACAGCCGCTACTATAAAAGCCAATAGAGGAAGCAAATATTGTTTGAATGCTAATTTTTGTTTCCAAATAAAATAGGCACTTAGTAATGGAAATACAATAAATGAAATATTTCTGAATAAAAACTTTTCATTATCTATGCCTGTGATATTGGGTATACTAGCAATAAGCCCCGCTAATAAAGCAAATACTATAACTATTACCAGTTCAGTTGTAGAGCCCCAAGATGGTTTTGCTGCTTCGTAGTTCAGTCTTTCATTCCAGAAGGCCAGACTAGCCTTGTCTTGCTGCCCAGGATAGATTTGGTTAAATTCCTTTTTAAAACTTGAAGCATCTTCCCTGTATAGCTTTTCAAGCTGTCTGGGGTTATCTAAATTATGGAGTATATCGGTTTTCATTGTAGTATTATTTAGGAAGCATCTTCCTATTTTCAAGTTGAAATTAATTCATTTATTTTAATATTTACCTTAAGAACAGCGTTTTCTACATAGAAGGGCTATCCCAAGGGTAATAGGAGACCTAGAAATTCAAAAAATAGATTGATTTGTTTTTATTTTTAATTCATATCTTTAAGAAATCAAAAAATAATTAAAACTAAAAAAATGAAAAAATTATTATCAGTTATTTTTCTTTCTACTATGTTATTTGCATGTAACAATGAATCTGCAAATAACAATGAAGCTGCAAAAAAAGAGCAACTTGAAAATGACAATGTAAAATTTTATGACAATGTATGGGAAGTGGTGGTTAATCAAGGCAATGTAAACTATTTAGATACAGCCTATGCTGCTGATGTAGTTTTACATACTGTTCCTGAAATTAAAGGTAAGGATAGCGTTAAAGCATACTATGCTAACTATGTTACAGGATTTTCTAATAGAGAATTTATTATAAAAGAAATATTTGGCAAAGGTAATAAAGTAGTGAAGTACTGGCAGTTTAAAGGTACACATACAGGTCCTTTCTTTGGTATACCTGCTACTGGTAAAACAGTGGATGTAATTGGTTGTACTATTGCTACAGTAGTAGATGGTAAAATTACAGAAGAACAAGACTTCTTCGATAACTATACTTTCTTACAACAAATTGGAATTGTAAAGTAATTGTATTTAGTTATTATACTTAAAGGCTCCGATTCTATCGGGGCCTTTTTTATGACTTCTATTGAGTAACAAATATGAATAATGTATAAAATGAATAATGTAAATAGTGAGTTTTACTTAAAATAAACATAATTTTAAAGCATAAAAATGAGTGATTTAATTTTGTTACTATTAATTTTGCTAATTAGTTAGAAACAATATAACTTAAATGAATATGATTAAAAGTATAGCCATAGATATGGACAATGTCATAGCCGATATTGAAACCCATTTGGTGAATTTATATGAGAAAGAGTATAGTGTAAAGGTAGACAGGACGGCCCTTTTAGGCGTTTCTGAAGATGAGGCCTTCCCCGATAAAACAGCTGCTAGACGCTTTATTCATACCCCTGGTTTTTTTAGAACAGTACCCTTAATGCCAGGTGCTTTGGAGGCTATTCAAATTTTAAGAAAAAAATATGATATATATATAGTGTCAGCGGCTACTGAATTTCCATTATCACTTGCGGAAAAACATGCATGGCTTGCCGAGTACTTTCCTTTTATTAGTTGGAAGAATATGATTTTTTGTGGAAGCAAGGCAGTAATTAAAACCGATTATATGATTGATGATCATTGTAAGAATTTGGATTACTGTTTAGGTAAGCCTATTTTATTTCATGCATCGCATAATATAAATATTAAACATCATTTTAGAGTTAATAATTGGCAAGAAGTGTTAGCTTACTTTGAAAAAGAAGAACAAAACGCTTAATAAATATATTATTCAACTCTAATTTAATAGAAAATAGTTTTATATGAAAAAATGGATGCTTTATCTAAGTTTTACTTTCTTAATTATTTTTGAATGCCTAAGAGTGTATTTGATTATGCCTATGCCTGGTAGTCAAACATTTAATTCTATTGACTTAGCTTATTTTTTGGGTAGCAATAAAACCATTATTCGTATAATTTTATATTTAATTATTCTAATACCTTTTATAAAAATTATAAAAGGAAATTCAAATGGGGAAAAAATAGGGCTGGGTTTATTAACCACTTTATATATTGGTATTTTTTATGTTTTCACCTTTATCATGGAAGCAGATAAAATGTTTTTACAACCCACCCATACTTATTTTTATAAAATTGCAGAGAATAAAATACCTATTGATAAGCTAGTCATAGGCATTGCTGAAAATGGCCTACAGAAGGCTTATCCTATCCAATTCATTGGCTATCATCATCAAGTAAGAGATAGTATTGGTCAAACCCCCGTAATGGTTACCTATTGCACGGTATGTAGAACTGGACGCGTATATAGCCCAATGGTGAATGGGAAACTAGAAACTTTTAGACTAGTGGGTATGGATCATTTCAATGCCATGTTTGAAGATGCGACTACTAAAAGTTGGTGGAGACAATCAAACGGAGAGTGTATTGCAGGGCCTTTAAAAGGTTACCAATTAAAAGAAATAAAATCGGAACAATTAAGTTTACAGGCTTGGTTTAGAAAGTATCCCAATGCAGAAGTACTACAACCCGATGAAAAATTTGCCGCCACATTTGCTAAAATGGATACTTATGATAAAGGAAAGTCGAAAAGTGATTTAACTAAAAGAGATACCGCTTCTTGGCAATTTAAATCTTGGGTCTTAGGTATTAGTAATGCGGATGATTCAAAAACCTACGATTGGAATTTTTTAGAAAAAAATAAAATCATTCAAGATTCACTACCATCTTTGCCCCTTTTAATTCTTTTAGAAAATGATAGCGCTTCTTTTCATGCATATAACCGTACTGTAAATAATATGACCTTAGATTTTCGTAAAATAAATGATTCTATTGTTGATACTTATACGCAGTCTCTATGGAATGTAGACGGTCTATGCATTGATGGTAAATTGAAAGGTTTGTCTTTAAGCCCTATTGCAAGCTATCAAGAGTATCTGCATTCTTGGGAGTACTTTCATCCTAAGAGTATCCGCTATTCACCAAGTAAATAGCCCATTTCATAACTAAGCTGCTTGATTAGTCGTACCTTCGTTACATTATTAAAATAGTGTATTTTGAAGTTTATCGATTTAGGATTGGATCAGCGTATTTTGGATGGCATTGACGCGATGGGCTATGAGACGGCCACCCCTGTTCAGCAACAAGTAATGGTTCCTATTTTAGAAGGCAAGGACATTATCGCAGCAGCTCAAACCGGCACTGGTAAAACAGCTGCATTTTTATTACCCTTATTACACAGACTACTTACTTCAGCGCATACAGCAGGAGATATTAACGCATTAATTATTGTTCCAACCAGAGAATTAGCCATACAAATTGCAGAGAGCATTGAGGGCCTTTCTTATTTCACAGACGTAAGTTCTATTGCGGTATATGGCGGTGGAGATGGAAGCTCCTTTGTAGCAGAAAAGAAGGCATTGACTAGCGGGGTGGATATTGTGGTATGCACACCAGGTAGAATGATAGCGCATTTAAATATGGGCTATGTGAAATTAAAAGGATTAAAGTATTTAGTATTAGATGAGGCAGATAGAATGCTCGATATGGGATTCTCGGATGACATTGCAAAAATTATTACTTTTTTACCAGCGCAAAGACAAAATTTATTATTCTCAGCCACTATGCCGGCAAAGATGAGGGTACTTGCCAAGAAAATTTTACTAAACCCTGTAGAAATTAATATTGCCATATCCAAACCACCAGAGCAAATTATTCAAAAAGCATTCATGGTATATGATACACAAAAAGTGCCTGTTATTATTGATATGCTAATTTCGAAAAGATATTCTAAAGTAATTGTATTTTGTTCTAAGAAATCGAATGTGAAACAATTGACTTCTAAATTAGTACATGCTAAATTATCGGCAGCAGAAATACATTCCGATTTAGATCAAAAAAGCAGAGAACAATATTTACAAGATTTTAGAAATCAAAAAACGAATATTTTAGTGGCCACCGATATTTTAAGTAGAGGAATAGATATTGATGATATTGATTTAGTCATTAATTATGATGTGCCCAATGATGGCGAGGATTATATTCACAGAATTGGTAGAACCGCTAGGGCGGCTACTTCTGGCACAGCCTTTACTTTAGTGGGAGAAAAAGAGCAGGGCAAGTTTGCAGAAATTGAAGAACTATTAGGGGTACCTGTTTTAAAAGGAGTAGTACCTGAAATGTTTGGCCCTACCCCGGCGTATGCTCCCAAGCAACAAAGAGGCAATAAGTTTATAAGAAAAAGATAACTAATTATGAAAAAATATCTATTCGTATTTGTACTTTTTTTAGGAATCCTAACAGCAACTGCTCAAACTACTAGTACCATTCCTTTTCAAGCTGAAATTGATGTATTTATAAAAAAGGACAGCATTGCCATGCCAGCTGCTAATAGTATCTTATTTGTGGGCAGCTCTTCTTTTAATTATTGGAAAGATATTAGCAACTACTTCCCAGGCTATCCTATTATTAATAGAGGTTTTGGTGGCTCCAGCTTAACTGATATTATACACTTTAACCAAGAAACTATTTTAAAATACAAGCCTAAGCAAATTTATATTTACTGCGGAGAAAATGATATTGCAGCAAGTGATACTATTACCCCTCAAATAGTTTTAGAGAGATTTAAAACCTTATATACAATAATTAGAAACCATTTAGGAAATGAAATTCCTATTATGTACGTTTCTATTAAACCCAGTGTAGCAAGATGGAGTATGGAAGATAAATTTGTAACAGCCAATTCACTTATTCGCAATTTTATAAATAAGCAGAAACAGACCCAATTTTTAGATGTACATGCTGCAATGTTAGACAGCAACGGAGAAGTCTTTAAAGATATTTTTATAGCCGACAAATTACATATGAATGCAAAGGGCTATGCCATATGGCAGAAGATAATTGCACCAACACTAGTGCAGGAATAGTAAAGCTATTGTAAGCTGAGAAACTAGCTCTTAAAGGCTAGCTCTAATCTACTAATTCTAATCAACTACCTCTAGAACCACCTGTTTTAATAGGCTTCTTAGTTGTACCTGTAGACTTAGTATTAGCCTTGGCTATAAATTGTGAACTACCCCCTTGAAAAGTGGTTTTAGTTCCTGTGGCAGCTTTTTTATCAGCTACTTTCTTGTTAATATGAAATCCCATAATTGATTAATTATACTATAAAAGTAATTAAATTTTACTAAATGGCCCCTAATTTATAAAAAGCTATTTCAGCTCTATTTCAGCGCTATTGCTTTGCTTTCTCAATTCTATTTAAGACTCAGTCTTTACATAATGAATATTACGCTCCTGCAAGTATTTAATAATATACTCAAAGCAAGGCGCGTACTTGCCTACAAGCTCTGGAGGAAAAACACCCTTTTCGGTAAATAAATTTTCCATTAACATATTCAATGCTGCGGTACAAGTATATCCAGTGGTTCTACTCATACTACTTGTTTCAGTTACGGCATCGTACTCGTCATACAATTCATAATGAATAGTTTTCCCTTCTCCTTTAATTTCAATAGTCATTAAAGTAAATTCAGCTTCTGTAGCACCTAATTTCCATTGATCAAATAATAAGGCTGAAGTAAAACCTAATGGCGAAATAGATTGTCCTTTATATTGAATGGCTTCTGTATTTAAAAAGCCTGCTTTAATTAAACTCTTCATTAAATCGATATGACCTGGATACCTTAAAGTTTTTTCTTTCATATTAGGAATATGACCCATGGTAAATAAAATACTTCTAAGACCATCGGTATTAAAGGCTTCAAGTGTACCTACTTTATTAAAGTCAATATACTCAGCATCACTTAATGCTGTCTTGGTAACGATGCAGCTATTTTCAACATAACGCGCAGGTCTTGTATACTCTTCTAAAACATCAATGGGCGAGAATGGAGCCTTGTATTCAAAAGGTTGCGTTCTTTTTTTAGGAAGCCCGCCTACCATACATTCAAAACTGTCAATTTTCATTTTTTCATTATGGTAACCCAATATTAAATTACTCATACCTGGAGCAACACCACAATCCACTATGGCTGTTACATTATTTTTCTTTGCTAATTCAGTTAACTGTAAAGCGTCTTCTGGGAAAAAAGAAATATCTACTACATTTTTCTTAGCATTAATAACTGCTTCTAAAGTTTTATAGCCCATAAAACCTGGCACCGCTGTAATCACATAATCAAATTTAGCTAATAGGGCAGGGTAGCTTGCATAGTCACTCAAGTCGGCTTGAACAGTAGTAATACTTTTATTTTTATTAGAAAGTATTTGAAGCGATTCTTTACTTAAGTCAAAAGAACTTACTTGATATTTTTTAGAAAGGTCAATGGCCATGGCTCTTCCTACCATACCGGCGCCTAAAATTGCTATTTGCATAAAATGATAATTTGAACTGCAAGTTAATCTAAAGCCATTGAATGGCCACCAAGGATTAGGATAAATGGGCTTTTAGTGGAAAATTTTATTTTTTAAATTACTGTAAATCAGACAGTTATTCCAAACTTGGGCTTAATTACAAGCCCCATGTAAAAAGGAGCAAATCTGCATTTTAAGTTGAAATTTTTCATAGCTTCATTACATACTATAAAAACTAAACTTAATTTTTAGCAATGTCTATTTTATCCAATTATTCAGATGGCTTTTTTGATGTAAGTGCGGCGCATGGCTTTTTACCTACCAAGGCGCCCATGGTAAAGTTGCCTCCAACCTACAACGATTTACAAAATGTTTTAGATGCAATGCCCGTAGTACTAAATGAAAAAGAATTTGGCTTATTACATACCCCTAATGCAATTGTTGCCCCCGTATTAGCCATACAAAATCATGTAGAAGCCATTGAAAAAGAAACCGATATTTTTGTTTTACAAGCCTTATTCAGATCCTATAGTTTTTTAGCATCTGCTTATTTATTAGAACCTTCTTATCAGCAATTTAAAATTGATGGAAAATATGGTAAAGCAAGAAATGTTTTACCTAAAAATATTGCTATGCCTTTTTGTAAGGTGGCAGATAAACTAGATGTTTTTGCTTGGTTGGATTATCACTATGCTTATTCTTTAGGTAACTATAGAAAGCTGGATGCCACTGGCGATTTAAACTGGGAAAACATCACCATGTGTAATAAATTTTCTGGTCAAGCCGATGAAGTAGGTTTTATTATGTTGCATGTTGATATTAATCGTTACTCAGCCGATTTAGTAGGGTCAGTGATGCAAACTTTACAGGCCTTAGATAATGGCGAAAAAAATGTGGCCCCTTTTTTAGAAAAGAATTGGGAAACAATGAAGCAAATGAATATTAGAAGAAAAGAAATGTGGAAGGCTTCAAGATGGCAGCGTTACAACGACTTTAGAATTTTTATCATGGGTGTAAAAGGCAATACCGATTTATTTGGAGACGGCGTTACCTATGAAGGTGTTTGGGAAGAGCCTAAAGCCTTTAGAGGACAGACTGGTGCGCAGGATGATATTATTCCTATGCAAGATATTTTTTCTGGTGTTATTTTTTATTATCCAGAAAACGAGCTTACTAAATACTTATTAGACTTACGTTTATACCGTCCAAAATGTGTTCAACATTTTTTCAGTGATTTACAAAGCTCCATGAAGGCGGTGCATCCAAAAGGCTTAATGGGAAAACTCTTAGAAAATAAAGATGCGAAAAGTTTATGCTTTCTATTAGGTATTTTAGAAGAGATCTATCATTTTAGAAATGGCCATTGGCAGTTTGTTCAAAAGTATATTATGGCCAATACAAAGTATGCTATTGCTACTG
>Ga0207940_1000543_pt1 | contig 12588 bp, 14 predicted proteins | sample LakMenEpi06Jul12_FD_150676 | JGI IMG/M metagenome (GOLD analysis project Ga0207940, IMG submission 150676) | Freshwater microbial communities from Lake Mendota, WI - 06JUL2012 deep hole epilimnion (SPAdes) | ecosystem: Environmental > Aquatic > Freshwater > Lake > Epilimnion/Euphotic zone ... | reverse complement strand
AACAAATGGTGATCCCATCTCGTAGAAATCCTTTACACAAAGAAGAAGAAGAGGAAGAAGCAGAAGGTTAATTCCTTTTTTACATTCTTAAAATACGTAAGAGATACCTATTTAATTTTATTTAGGTAGCGCTCATTAATCTTGTATTGGTATACCCTTTTATCCATCGCTGTTTTTTCTCGCTCCACTAGTATATCGCTGGTGGAGGCAAATACCATAAATTTTTTATTGATCATTTGAAGGGTATCAGATCTTAATTTATTTTGGATTGTAACTTCTTTATTTTTTACACCCAGTGCTCTGTTTATTTGATCAATGGATGTGGGTGTGCTTTGTTTAGAACATTCAAGCAATATATCAAGTACCGATTTTTCTGTTTCCGTTAAATTATCTGAAAATTCTAGTTGCTTATTTATCTCTATTGATTTTTTATGAAAACCGCTCCCAACAACATTTTGCTGCATTTTACGCAATGACTTATTTTTGAAAAATAGTACTACGGAAATAGTAAACAATAGTAAAAGTGCTATCAAATAAGGCAGTTGATTAAGCTTTAATTTACTTGTAAAACTTGGTGTTATTTTTTTGTAAAGTGGTTTTGAAACTTCAGAAAATTTTGACATCGAAAGCGTAATACTTACTAAAGAATCTAGCCCAGGATTATAAAAATGTAGCTTTTCATCTTTATAAAAATACAAACCATTTTTACTTGCCACATAATTCATAATGGTACCACCAATTTCATTTTCTATTTCATATAATTTTTGGGTAGTTGGGTTTATTAAATACAAATGATTATACGATTCCGTTAAAATTCCTAGCCCAGGTAAAATCATTGCGCTTGTGCCAATTACGGTTTCCTGAAGTATTTTGTCATTTACAATTTTTGGTTCCTGCCACCAATCGTTCGTTTTTAAATTTAAACACTGCATGTATACAGTGTCATTTTTTACTTCATTTTGAAGCTTAAAATAAGAATTGGGATACGACTGATACACCACATAAATCAAGTCATTTTTTTTATCTGGATAAACAATCGCGTTCATATGCCTAGCCAGTTGTACTTCTTTGTTAATGGGCTCCCTAAACCATTCTTTGGAAGTGGTATCAAAATACCTGAGCCCACTATTAAACTGCCAAAATCCCCAGCCGCCTAAATTGTAGAATTTATTGTTTCTGATATAAGAGTAAGAGCCATAATTATACCCTTCATAACAGGTATTATCGAGCCTAGTTATACTGAGGCTACTATCAATTTTAAATAATTTACCCGTTCCACTAATCTGCATGTACAATTGGCCATTATTGACCATATAATCATGACGTGAATCGGTGCAGGTTAAACCCAGGGGTGTAGGAACCAATTTTGTTTCCTTATTGAGCAATTGAAGCTCGAAGGAACCAGTTTGAGAAGCTAAATAGCGCAGTAAATTTTTTTGCGCAGAAGCATGAACCGTAACAAATAAAAACAGAATAATATATATATGTCTTAATCGCATCTTACAAAACTAATCAATTGACTCAGATTAATAAAAATAAGATACGTTTTATTAATATTAAATATATATTATATTCGTTATAGATTGTTTTACATAATCTTATTAATTCTATCCGTTACTCGATAATAGATTATTGAAATTCAAATTAAGTGCAACCAACATCCAAGTCTGTTGCGTTTATTTGAGTGAGTTTTAAACTCGGGGGGTATGGGGGCTTTGGGTAACCGGGCCCTCATTTTTTATACTTTAACCCTGCTGTAATCATTGATTTTTTGGGTCGGATTCATCATATAAGATACAAGCGTACCATCTTTTAAGATTTCTACCACCCTAAACCCTTTATACGGGGTTCCCCAATTACCACCCATATGGGCATCAAATAAACAAGGGGTTTGTCTTTCTCCAAGCAATTTAACACCATCCTGGTCATGCTCGTGACCGTGAAAAATGGCGGTTACATTTGGATATTTATCTACCAAGCTTTCAAAATCAGGGGTATTGATACCATTTGCAGTCCATGCTTTTTGGGGAATATGCAAAAACAGCAAAACATGCTTACGCTTTTTGTTGGCTTCTAGCTGCTCTGTGAGCCAGTTTAAATCTGGTGAAAGGTATTTACCAGCTTCATTAGAAGTGTCTGCTAATATAACCGCGTGATCTTTTGCAATGACGGTATGATTGAGCGGCATACCCCATACTTCTTGCCAATAGTTGGCAGTTACCATATCATGATTTCCTCTTGTAACATAATAAACAGGATCTAGCGCATCAATTTTTTGTTTAGCAAGCGGTAACAAATGCTTTTTGTCATGAATAATGTCGCCATTGATCACACAAAAATCAAGCGGTGTTGCTTTATTAAAATCATTGATTTGGTTGATCACTAATTCCATCATGGCATCATAAGGCGTATTAGGTTGGCCATAGTGCGCATCCGATGCTACTACAAAACGAAGTGCCACCTTACTCCTATTTTCAAAAACAGTATTCGCGCTAATTTTTTGATACCCGCCCACTGCAAAAAATGCAGTCGCAAAAGAAACATTTTTTAAAAATGAACGGCGCGACGAATTACTTTGATCCATGTTAATTGGTATTTTTGAAAAATAAATATAACCAATAATTTATGATAAAAAAGATTACGCTTTTGTTATGCATTTTGCTTTTTACTCAGTTTCTAATGGCACAAGATGCAACCAGAACAAGAGAAAAAATGAAACTCGTTGGTAAAAAAATCTACCTCGGAAGCAGGGCTTTAAGCATATCCGATGCCAGAGATTTATCGGTAACCTTACCGGAAGCCTATTTATATTTTAATCGTGCAAAAAGAATCAGAGATTGGAACTACTTTTGGGGAGGCTATTTAGGATTATCTGCACTGAGCTCTAATACACTTAGTCCTGGCCGAAATTCATCTTATGGTGCATTTGGTTTATTAATTGGTATCATTGTGGTACCAAGAGAAATTAGAAGACAAAAATTAATTATCAAAGGAATCGAAGCATATAACGCAAATCACTCAAAATAAAATAATCATGGAAAAAGTTTGGCTTATTACAGGATGCTCAACAGGATTTGGAAGAGAATTAGCAAAAGAAGTTTTAGCAAAAGGTTATAAAGTTGCTGTTGCATCGCGCAAAACAAGTGATGTAGATGATATTGTAGCTGCTTACCCAAACACATCTATTGCCATCAAATTAGATGTTACTATAGATGCAGAAATTAAATCGAGTGTTACAGAAACGATGGCGCATTTTGGTCAAATTGATGTGCTTGTAAATAATGCTGGCATTGGATACTTTGGCTCAATCGAAGAAAGTGAAGAAGCAGAAGTAAGAAAGATGTTTGAAATCAATGTGTTTGGTTTAGCAAAAATGACGCAAGAAGTGTTACCACATATGCGCAAGCAAAGAAGTGGACATATTTTAAATATTGCTTCTATTGCAGGTTTAAGATCATTCCCTGGTGTAGGTTTTTACAACGCTACAAAATATGCAGTAGATGGTTTTAGTGAATCTTTAGCTAAAGAAGTTGGACCACTTGGTATTAAAGTAACCATCATTGCACCGAGTGGATTTAGAACAGATTGGGCTGGCCGTTCTGCCAACGAAAGCCCTGCAACTATTGCAGACTACGCCGAAACAGCCGACAAAAATAAAGATACCATTAGAGGTATCAGTGGTAATCAGGCCGGGGATCCAGTAAGGGCCGTTAAAGCAATGATTCAAGTAGTTGAATCTGAAAAACCACCGATGCGTTTGTTATTAGGTGTTGCTGCATTAAGAGGAGCCAGAGAAAAACTAGAAGAATTAAAAAATGATTTTGATACTTGGGCGTCTGTAACAGAAGGTGCAGACTTTCCTAAATAGCATCCCAAAGTCCTATGCGAAGTGCAAGTGCTTTAACAGAGGCACTTGTCGCTTCCTCCCATTTAGATGCATCATCGCCACATAGCCTACTTACCATATCAAGCGCTAAGTGACTGTGATGATCACCATCTACTTCAATATGTCTTTCGATATAGTATTTAAAAATGCTCACTTTATCCGGAGCATCGGCATAAATTTTGTCTAATATTTTCATAAACATGTTTGGTATCAAGTCTTCTCTACCAAACGTGAAAACAGCTGCCTTCACATGAAGCGGTGCGTTAAAAGAAATATCAAAAGTAAATTGTAAAAAGTCTTTTACTTTTTTGGGTAACTCAGCAGCTTCAATAGCTTCCTGAACTGGCAGGCCTGCATTTATTTTTGCAATCAACGCCTCAATAACAGTGGTAGAAGCACCCATTTGTTGCATGGCTTTAATGTACAATTCAAAATGACTAATTCTAACGCCATCCTGATCTACATCAGATTCTTCACCGAGTACAATTTCATTGATTAAATAACGCGTATCTGCACTACCCACTGGAACCCAAGGAAGGGCCACAGATGTCAATCCAATTTGAAGTGATTTTAACAAGCTCATAAAATCCCATACCGCAAAAACATGGGTTTCAGAAAATCGCTGTAATCCTTGTAAGTCTTGGATTTGACTATATACCGGGTGCGCGAGTAATGTATTTCTTACTGGCTCAATGCTAGATTTTAGTTTTTCTACGTGGGCGTTCATAATGATTGCGGATTTTAAACTGCGCGCAAAAGTAAAACAACCATAGTTGTAAATAGTTTAATTCACCAACTTTACATGTAAAATGACAATCTCATGATAGTGTTTGTCTAATCAGTTGGTTGTGTCGTCACTATTTAATTAAACTTCCGTAAATGATATTTTCAATTTTAGCCGAAAATCCAGTATGTGAATTGGGTGTATGCTGTGTCATGATTAAGCAAATCAATTTTTCTTTAGGGTCGGCCCAATAGTTGGTGCCATAGTAACCGCCCCACGAAAAAGAACCTTTGTTCCGAGCATTTAAATTTGCTGCTTTTTCAGAAGTGATAGCAAAACCTAAACCAAAATCGTTAAGGCCTTCATATTTAAAATCTAATTGAGGGCTAACCATTAACTCGGCTGTGCGGGGCGAAATAATTTGTTTGCCATTATATTTTCCACCATTTAAAATCATTTGTAAAAAAATAGCATAGTCATATGCAGTAGAAGACAAACCAGCACCACCAGAAAAAAATGTTGTGCCTAGTAGTGGATATTTAGGATCAATATTTCTAAATGTAGGCCCCCATTCTATAATTTTCTTATTGCTGTCTTCGGTATAAACAGTTGGAAGCCTATTTGCCTTTGAAGCTGGAACATTAAAATAAGTATCCCTCATACCCATTGGCTCAAAAATATACTTATTAAAATAAGCTTCGAGTGTCATGCCAGAAACAATTTCAACAATACAACCCAATAAATCAGAATTTAAACCATATGTGAATTTTTCGCCTGGCTGATGTACAAGTGGTAAAGTTCCAAGCGCTTTCATATGCTCTAATAAAGTACCATTAATTTTTCCTAGTCCTGATGGTATACCTGCTTTTGCATAAATAGCTTTCATTTTTTCGGAACCAATTCCAGCATAATCAATGCCAGAAGAATGCGTTAATAAATCTCTGATGGTAATATTTCTTTTTGCTGGAACTGTTGTATAGCTTGTATCTGCGGCATTAAAATCTTTTAGTACCGATTGCTTATAAAAGGTTGGAATAAAGTCGCCTACTGCTTGATCTAAATTAAGTTTGCCATTTTCAAATAACTGTAACACTGCCAAACTAGTGATAGCCTTGGTCTGACTCATGATTCTAAAAATAGAATTTGGATCCATTGGTTTTTTTGAAGCCCTATCTGCAAAACCATGGCCTTTATAATATACGACTTGGTTGTCTTTAACAATAATGGTTGAAGCACCTACCAACCAATTATTTTTAACATACTCATTGAGTAAGGTATCAATCTGTGCAAGCTTAACAGGATCTAAATTTTTAGATCTTGTAACAAGGGGTGATAATACTTGCGCAAAGCTGGTACCAATAAATAGTACTAAGATGGTAATTACTGCAACAAATTTTTTCATGACAGGAGGTATTTGAAATAGTAAGATACTACAAATCAAATATTGAATCCAAAGAATAGATTTGAAATTTTTGTGCAGCCGGATTTAATAATACGGAACGCATTTTTTGCGCGAGTACCTCAACCGGAAGTGGCCTTTGGCTTTTAAATAAACCGAGCTTATTAAAGAACTGAATAATGGCAATACCTAGTTTTTCCATAGGCCTTATTTTATCTGGCTGCCTTAGCAAAAATCCAGGTCTAAAAATATGAATTTGCTTAAAGGGTAATTCCTTTGCAGCGTTATCGAGCTCCCCTTTAATACGGGGGTAAAATAGCCAAGAACTTGCGTTGGCGCCCATAGCAGATACCAACACATACTTTGCTACTCCATTAGCCGCAGCTGTAGCAGCTGTTTGGTATTGATAGGTATAATCAATTTTGTATTGTTCTTTTTGGCTTCCCGCTTGTTTAAGGGTAGTAGCCAGTGCCGAAAAGAGCACATCACCTTGTACTAAATGCGCCCAAGCCTGCGGGTTGTCAAAATCAACAATATGTGTTGTTAGCTTAGCACCAGTAACCAATAAGGGTCTTCTAGAAAACACAACTACACTACTATACCGGTTATCATCCATTAATTGCTGTACAAGTTCGGTACCTGTAGCACCTGTAGCTCCAATAACTAATGCTGTAAGACCACTCATATGTTTTCTTTTACAAATTGCAAACAGTATTTTTTAATCATCTCGCGCACTTCTGCAAAAGATCTATAAATTTCTTCTTCGGTGCCAACCGCTTTTGCAGGGTCTGGAAAATTATAATGAAATTTTTGAGCATTGCTTGGATAATACGGACACACTTCTTTAGCATGATCACAAACGGTAATTACAAAATCAAAATCAATACCTGTATATTCTAATACATTGTTAGATGTATGATTTGAAATGTCAATGCCATCTTCTAGCATTGTTGCAACAGCCTTAGGATTTACACCATGCGTTTCTACGCCAGCACTATAAACATTTGCCTTATCTGCAGCAAAGGTTTTCAAATACCCATGTGCTATTTGACTTCGACAACTATTGCCGGTACAGAGTACTAAAATATTTTTCATCGATGTAATGATTAACAACAGCCGCCACCTGGCACACAAGCTGTTTTATTTTCTAATGGTTTTTGTGCAAATACGGTAATACTCATAATACCCGTACTACCTGATTTAAATGCAGTTATTTCTGAAGCTGATAAATAATTAACTAAAATATCATCAGGAATTATAATTGCTTTTTCTTTTTGAATGGTAACATTTTCAAAACCAGTAGCATGAATTAATTCCATGTATACATTTTTTTGAATGGCACCAGATACGCAACCAGCATACATTTCAGCGTCTTTACGTAAACCTTCTGGTAAGGCACCTACAAGCACTACATCACTAATACTAAAATGGCCACCCGGTTTTAATACCCGATACATTTCTGTAAATACGCCATGTTTGTTGGGCACTAAATTTAATACGCAGTTACTTACAATAACATCTGCTACATTAGAAGTGATGGGCATATTTTCTATATCACCTTGTCTAAATTCTACATTGTTAAATCCGCGAGCCTCTGCGTTGGCACGCGCCTTATTAATCATGGCTGGTGTAAAATCAATTCCAATGACCTTACCTGTTTCACCTGTTTCATGCCTAGCAATAAAGCAATCGTTACCAGCGCCACTACCTAAATCAATTACAAGGTCACCTTTTTTAATGCGCGCAAATTGTGTAGGAAGCCCACAACCAAGACCCAAATCCGCGTCTGCTGCATAACCATCAAGTGTGGTATAATCTTCAGACATAATATTATATACTTCGGTAGAACAGCCGCCAGCACCGCAACAAGAAGACATATTTGTTTCTTTGTCTTGTAGTGCTATTTCACTGTATTTATTTTTTACAATTTCTTTAAGTTGTTCGTCTGTTTGCATTTTTATATTTTTTAGTTTAACAACAAGTTGTTGGAGACTCAATAGATACTGCTAATACTTTATTTAAAATTTGGTTTGCTGTTTGTAATACTTCTGTATCAACACAATAACATATAGAAGCGCCGTCAATATTTCCTTTAATGAGACCAGCTTGTTTTAATTCTTTTAAATGTTGTGATACTGTAGATTGTGCGATTGGAAGTTCGTCCACAATATCACCACAGATACAAGACTGCTTTTGAATTAATAATTGCAAGATGGCAACTCGAGCAGGATGTGATAAGGCTTTTGCAAATTTTGCTATTTGCACCTCGGCTTCCGAATAATTGATGATTTTACTGGCTCCCATATTAATCGCAATATTACGATTAATAGTTGAAATGCTAAACTTGTCTTTTATTTATTTGATTTCCAAGCAGTTATGTATAACGCACTTAACAGAAGTAGTGGTCCCGCTATCAAAACATGTGCGGACCAGTGCATCCTAGCCCAACCTGTAATAATATACATGAGTCCTAACACTAAATAAATAATAGCGCCAATGAGGGGCCTGTTATATGCAACAAAAACAATTAATAATATAACTGCAGTGGGAAGTAAATGCAGGAGTATATCATAAAATGTTTGGGCAATATTTTGCTCATGATTAAAAACATCTGCGGCAAAAATAAGAAGCGCAACTGCATATAAAACACCTAAACTCGTTGCAGCAAGATGCCATTTATTTTTTTTCGAAAACACGTAACTTATTTTAAAAATTCTTTGTAAAAATAAATCATACGCTGTAAGTCTTTGATACCTATACGTTCATCGATACCATGAAAACCTTTTACATCTTGTACTGCCGAAAAATTTAAAACTGCTTCACTATTGTTTCTAAAATATCGGGAGTCTGTAGCGCCTATCATTAAAAATGGTGAAACAATAACATTAGGCACTGATGCGTAAATAATATTTTCAATTTTTTTAAATGGTTCACTTTCAAAAGAACTTACTGCCGAAGGTTCCATAATAGAAATCGTTTGCTTTTTAATGACAACACGATCATCATTAACTACTTTAGTAACATAAGCTAAAACCTCATCGCTCGTTTGACCTGGCAAAATGCGACTGTTTATAGTGGCTTTTGCAACCGAAGGAATAACGTTATCCTTAATACCCGCTTTAACAATAGTAGGTACAAGTGTTGTGTGAACCATAGCACTGGACTCTTTTACTTTTTCAAACTGCCCCATTACCAACGGTTTAAACAACCATAAGTTACTTAATACCAGTTTAGACATAAAGCTTTCGGCCGGCCTTGTGCGCTTTATTAATTCTTGAACCGTAGGCGTAATAGTACCTGGCATTTGCTTCGCGCGAATGTTTACAAGTGCTTTGTTTAAAACATCTATTGCTGTTTCTGGACTTGGCATAGAAGAATGTCCACCAGGTATTTCTACCATCAAATCAAGGTTTACATAGCCCTTTTCATTGGTACCTATAACAGCCACAGGCTTATTTAATCTTTTAAAATGTTGCTGATCAATTTGACCACCTTCATCAAGTACAAGTGCTGGCTTAATATTGTTGTTTGCAAACCAAGCAGAATATATTTTAGCGCCTCGTTTACCAGACACTTCTTCGTCGTGGCCAAAGCATAAGTAGATATTTCTGTTAGGAGTAAAATTTTGTGCAAGTAACTGCTCCACAGATTCCATAATAGCAATGACAGCAACTTTATCATCTACAGCCCCACGTCCCCAAATCGTATCATTTTTGATAGCGCCACTAAATGACGGCACAGACCACTTACTTTCTGAGGCAGCTTCTACCGGTACCACATCGGTATGACCCATTAACACATATGGTGCTAAGGTTGTGTCTTTGCCTACCCATTTATATACATAACTAAATTCATTAAATACTTGTCTGGTAAGCTTTGAATGCACGAGGGGATAGCTCGTTTCTAAAAATTTGCGGAATTTTAAAAACTCAGTGGTATCAATGGGGAGTGTATCCCCAAAAGATACAGTTTTAATTTGAATGGCCTGACTCAAATGAATCGCAGAAGAGTCTTTGTTTGCAGGTATCTCAACTGTTTTATGCGGAATAATAGCCGAATTTAATGTTATCGTATTATAAAGTAATACACCAAATAAAACCACTAACACTACAGCGAATAACTTAAATATTTTTTTGAACATACAACTGCGATTTATTTATGTACTAAGTTAAATTTATTATCTAGTAATTCTCAACTATTAAATATATTTATTCAAAATTACAACCATGAGAAATTTAATTCAGTGGGTTTTAAAGGGTATTGTTATAGCTGTGGTATTTATACCAATTACAAGTATGGCGCAAGAAAATAAAGCAGCTGCAGCCATTGAACAAATAATGAAAGAAAATCCTGTGATGGGGATGTCGGTAGCTGTTATAAAAAACAATAAAATGATTTACGCTCAATCATTTGGTTTAAAAGACGCTGAAACAAAAACACCACTGAGTAATGAAAACATTTTTAGAATTGCTTCAATCTCAAAATCTTTTTCTGCAACAGCTATTATGCAATTAGTAGAAGATAAAAAAATATCATTGGATCAAGATGTTAGTGAACTTATAGGATTTAAAGTGCGTAATCCTAAATTTCCTGAAACAGTTATTACTTTAAGACTCATGCTATCGCACCTTTCATCAATTAATGATAGCCAAGGTTATTTTTCACTCGATTCAATTAACCCTTCAAAATCAGTGAACTGGTATAAATGCTACAATAATTACGAGCCAGGAAAAAAATATGAATATTGTAACCTTAATTTTAATATGATTGGAACAATCATTGAAAAAGTAAGTGGCGAAAGATTTGACAACTACATTCAAAATCATATTTTAAAACCATTACAATTATATGGGGGCTACTATGTGAACGAATTAGACAAGTCTAAATTTGCAACAATATATGAATACCAACCAGATGCTGCCAAATTTGTAGTATCACCAAATGCATATGCACCAAGAACTACAGAAGTAGCTGCTTATCAAATGGGGTATAGTACGCCTATTTTTTCACCGACTGGTGGGATGAAAATATCTGCCAAAGATTTAGCTACTTACATGATGATGCATGCCAATTATGGAAAATACAATGGGGTTCGAATTATTTCAAAAAAGAGTTCGAAACTGATGCAAACAGCTGTTTCAGATATAGAGCCTTATGGTTTTGCATTAGAAACTCCAGGATCCATAATTGATGGCCAAAAAATGATAGGTCATACAGGTTCTGCGTACGGGCTTTTTAGTGCTATGTTTTTTAATCCGCAAGAAAAATATGGAATTGTTGTGATTAGCAACGGATGTCATCCTGGTGAAACAAGTGGATACAATAATGTTATTAGAAAAGCTGTGAATACTTTGTATGAAAATTTAATAGCTAATTAAAGAACGTGTATCCAATAATACTTGAACAATTAAGTCCAGAAATTTCATTGTGGATTCCAGATACTGAATCCGTTAAAACCCAATACGAAAATTTAAAGACGCAGGAACTACATGTAGATTTTCCGTTTTGGGCAAAAGTATGGGCTTCCTCAAAAGCAATGGTTACTTTTTTACAAGAAGAACCTAATTGGATAGAAAATAAGCAAGTATTGGAAATTGGCGCTGGTATTGGATTCCCATCGTTTTCTATAGCGCAGAAAGCGAGTAGCGTTATCATATCTGATTACAACAGTGATGCTGTTTCGCTTGCTCAAAAAAACATAAATCATCTCAATATTAATAACGCTACTGCAACAGTATTGGACTGGAATCATATACCTTCTGAGCTATTTGCAGATACTATTTTACTAAGCGACATCAATTATAATCCTAGCGATTTTGATGCTTTGGTAATTTCAATTAGTTCATTTTTAAATAAAGGTTGCTTCGTTATTCTTGCAACACCCAATAGAATCACTGCAAATCCTTTTATAGAAAAGCTTAGCGCATTTGTTCATAAAACAAAAAAACACCGTATTGATAGTGGCGAAACAGAAATTGCCATTTTTATTTTAAAAAAGTAAGTCGTTTATTGTAGGCTATTTAAGCTTAGACTTCACAATTTCGGCATAAGACTTTGGAAGTACCATTTTAAACCGGCTATACGATGCTTCCGAAATATTTTTGATGTCAAACGGAACGTAATTTACATATGTTGTATTTTCGCCCGCTATTCTTCCGTATTTATAGTCATAGGTAAACCAACCGTCTGGTTGCAATGCATTTTTAGGTGTGTTGGTGCTTGGGATAGTTATATAAAATTGATTTTTTTGAATGGTAGCTGTGTTTGAAAGTGTACTGTTTTTCAGCACCAGATAAGCTTCTTTAGCGGTTTCAACAGATGGGTCTATCAATTCTACTTTTTCAACAAGATACTTCCTGTATCTGTATTCATTGTTGTTTTTATAATGATATAACTCATTTAATACTGACGCAATCGTATCTTTTAGATACGGATAATGAGTGCATCCTAAAATAAGGGTGTTCATTGGCTTTGTAATTTTACCAACAATCATTTTTTCCAATAAACTTACCAGATGATACCGTACATAATTTGATGGATCATTTAATTGCATGTCTAAGCAACTTCCTTTATCGTCGT
>Ga0207940_1000534_pt1 | contig 12695 bp, 8 predicted proteins | sample LakMenEpi06Jul12_FD_150676 | JGI IMG/M metagenome (GOLD analysis project Ga0207940, IMG submission 150676) | Freshwater microbial communities from Lake Mendota, WI - 06JUL2012 deep hole epilimnion (SPAdes) | ecosystem: Environmental > Aquatic > Freshwater > Lake > Epilimnion/Euphotic zone ... | reverse complement strand
GTAGCGGATTGAACTGCTTTGATCACTTTCTGTGAAATTGGAAGATCTATTGGAGTTCTTTGTGCATTATAACCTCCATTGACCATATTGAATTTTATAATTTTTGAATTTTGTAATCTTTCTTCATCAGTAGGTGCACGATCTAAAACCAAGAAGCCTTCTTCAATAATATGCTTTCTTAATAAATCAACTTGCTTTAAATAATCAGTACCAAGTACTTGGCGTAAATCAAGTGTGGCTTTGGATTCAGTCGTAATTACATTGCTTGCATTGTCTTCTACATCTGCACATTTAATTCCATTGATATTTAGCGAGGGCCATTCGAAAGTTTCAAATAGTGTTCTGCCTCCTCCCTCAGGTTTATTAATGCCTAGTTCCTTTTTCATTTGTGCATCAACATTAGGAATTGCACCGAATGCTTGCTTCTCAGATGCTGTAAAAGGAATCACATCATCATAGTATCCTTTGATCTTGACCTTGCCATCCTCGTCCTTCATACTTGCAAGTAATTTTGACATGATTAAACAAGGATTAGGCGCCCAATTTCCATAATGACCACTGTGAAGCGGACGCTTGGGTCCATATACTGTTATATCCACATTCACATCACCTCTTACTCCAAAATCGATCATAGGTAAACCTGATTGATGCACAGGCCCATCTCCAATCAGCCACAAATCAGCTTTTAATAAGTCTTTGTGTTTTTCCAATATTTCTGCAAGATGTAAAGAGCCAATCTCTTCTTCGCCCTCAAAGAAAAATTTTATATTATTATTTAGCTTTACGCCAGTTTTCACCAATGCATCGTATGCATTAATGATGGTCATCACACCAGCTTTATCATCCGAGCTACTTCTACAAGAGATTCTCCATTCTGGATTAAAGGCCTGTCCACTTGTAGGGAATGCAATGATCTTTCCTGACTTTTCAATAGATTGATCTAATAAAACAGGTTTATAAGGTTTAACACTAGGATGCCATTTTTCAGGATTTACTGCTTGTCCGTCATAGTGCGCGTAAAAAATAATTGTTTGTGTTGCCCCAGGCACAATGACTTCTCCATATACAGCTTTTGGACTCCCTTTGGTGTTGGATTCTAATAATTTTGTTTGTATACCCCTCTTCTTTAACATGGCTTCAATGAAAAGTGCATTCTTATCAATATTGACTTTATCCAAAGCATAGTTGGGAATAGACAAAAGATTAAAATATTCTTTTAAAATAGCAGTCTCATGTTGGGCGCGATATTTATTTACTTTGTCAATTGTATTTTGTGCATCAGCCAATTGGTAAACAAATAGTAGAATTATAAAAAGGGATTGCTTCATATCTTATGATTTAGTATCAAGTGCTTTAAGTTTATCTTTAAAGTAAGAAGATGTAGGATAGTATTTCATTGCCATATTCAATACTTTTCTTGCTTTTACTGCGTCAGGGTACCTATCTGGTGAAGTAAGATAATGCACAAGAATTTCAAAAATATCTAGTGGCGGGTTCATTTTTAGACCAATTTTTGACTCAATTTCTTTAAAATGAGACTCAATTAAGTCTGGGTCTTTCATATAATCAAAATGACTTTTATGGTAGCCATCAAAAATAAACAGAAGTCCATTGTACCAACTCAACATTGGTATAGAAGAGTGATCTGTGTTGGGAATGTAATCTACTTTATGTTGAAGATTTTTTGAATTGACTGCAGCCATTGCTTTACCAACATTAAATATAGCATTTGTATGAAATTGAAGACGTCCTCCGTAACTTATAGAATCAATCACACTAACATAATACTTGCGCATCTTATCAGCAGGTAAGTTTTTTAGTAATGCTGGCGCCTCGTTGACATATTTTGCGCCATCCCACCATAAACTAGGGTCAATTGATATTGTTGCATTGAACAATTCCGGATGTTTTAAAAATGTATATGTGGCTGTTAAACCTCCAAGAGAATGTCCAATATAAATTCTAAATGGGTTTGTTCTGTATTGCTTTTCAATATATGTGAATACTTCTTCCTTCAAGAATTTTAAGAATTGCTCACCACCCCCACTACCTTGCATCATCAGTTTTTGTTCTGGTGTTTTTGCTTCTTCTCCATTAGGTTGTCTTGTTGATGCATTAGGTGTTAGGTCACGAAATCTATTTTCAGTATCCACACCTACAATAATCATTTCAGGAATTTGATAATTCACATGGTCTTTCTCACTCATAAAACTTATAACTCCAGTGACTGGAAAAAATGCCGACTTGCCATCTAATACATATACAACAGGATAGTTTTGATTCGAACTTGATACATCATTATAGGAGGCTGGAACCCTTACCCAGATTGTTCTTTCCTCTCCCATAATACGAGAATTGAATTTTATTCGAACACCATTTTCTACTGGCTCAGAGGTAAATTGCTGGGCCAAGGATAGCAATGGCAATAGCATTAAAAATAAAATTGTTTTTTTCATATAAGTTTATATTTTAAAAATGACTTTTAAATTATTGTTTCAAATTGCTGAGTGCTTTTTCAAATTGATCAAGAAGTTTGTAAGAAGTTATTCCGGATGTCCCATTACTCAATGAAATTAGTGTGTATCCATTTTGTAAATCACGAACCATATTATTTTTAAACCCGTTCCAACTTCCTGAATGGGAAACTTTTTTTCCTGGCTCATTGATGATCCAGCCAAGACCATACACCATTTTTGGTTTTTCTATCAAAACTGAAGGTGTATAAGCTTCATTTAAAATTTCAGGCTTAAGTACTTTGCCATCCCTTAGTGCTTGATCCCATTTTTGTAAATCATACACGGTCGAATAAATATTTCCGTCACCAACAACTTCATCTAGTGTGGTAAGGTCATATGTATTCCAACGACCTTCTTTATATTGCATTCCATAAACCCTGTTTTTTGGTGAATTAGACATCTTCACAGTTTGCACGTAGGTGTTTTCAAGTTTCAGCGGCTTTGTGATTTTAGATTTTAACAATGCAGCATAAGGCACACCGCTGATTGTTTCAAGCACTTTAGATAATACAGCATATCCTGTATTACAATAGTTGAATTTTTCACCTGGCACTGAATTTAAAGCGGGTTTATATTTTGATAAAAGGACTAATAATTGATCATTTCCAATGGTATCATTGATTTTAAGTGTGTCATTAATCCAATCAAAATATTCAATCATTCCATGCGTATGATTCAATAAATGCCTAATAGTGATGTCTTTGTATGGGAAACTGGGAAGATAGGAATGTACTTGATCATCTATTTTCAATTTCCCTTCTTGGACATACATCAATATCAATGAAGATGTGAATGTTTTTGAAATAGATGCAAGATTGAATGCGGATGATGAGTTTAGTCTTTGATTGGCTTTGCTATTTGTAAACCCAATACTTTTTTCATAAAGCCTTATACCATTTTTTACAAGAAGAATATTTCCATTGAATTCATTTATGGTATGAAGGCTATCAATTGATTTGTCAAATTTTTTAATAAGTTGATCTATTGTTTGTGCATGCACAATTGTTGAACAAACAATTGAGATAAAGACACTTAAAAATGATTTAATCATTGTGGTACTATTTCAATAAATGTTTAAAAAGTAATACGATAGTTAAACTTAAGCAAAAACTAAGAAAACACCTAGCTGACACTACTGCGTGAGGAAAACACCCCCTAAAATCGACTGAAATCGGTTGATTTCCGTTTTATCAAAACGTAACTATTTAGAAATCAACGCCTCCATTTTCTCAAAAAATCTTCATAACCCTGAGGTCCCGGGTTCAAATCCCGGTCTCGCTACATGAAAATCAAGGACTTACGTTAAATCGTGGGTCCTTTGTTGCGTCATGAAACTCGAAAAAAACTAATTAGGAATCTTACTAAAAAAAATTTATTCCCATCCCCCTCCAATACTTTTAAATACGTTCATTGCTGTAATTTTCTCTCTCTTCGCTATATTGATTAGTTCTAGATTAGATTGCAATGCATTTTGCTGTGCTACAATAACATCTAAATAGGGAACCCTGGCAGATTTATACAAAGAAAGTGCATTGTCGACAGCAAGGTTATTCTTTTCATTTTTATTTTTAGCAATGGTAGCAATAGCAGATAAATTATTTAATTCCCCAAACTCATTAACTACTTCTACATAACCATTTATAATTTTTTGTTGATAATAAGATAAAGCTTCAATTTCATTTGCATTAGCCTGATTGAAATTTGCTTTAATGGCTGATTTATTGATAAGAGGGGCTACCATGCCGCCTAAAAAATTATAAGCCATTGATTCTGGCGATTTTAAAAGGTAGCTGCTGTTAAATGCCTGCAATCCAATGCTAGAAAAAATATTAAAACTTGGAAGAAAGGCAGCTTTTGCTGCTTTTACATCAAGTTTCGCAGCGTTTAAATTAAGTTCAGCAGCTTTAATATCTGGTCTATAATAAAGTAAATCAGATGGTAATCCTTTATATAAAATAGTATTAGATTGGTATAAACTCTCTTTATTACGTAGTATTTTTTGTGGAAATCTACCTATTAAATTATTCAAGCCGTTTTCAGTTTTATTAATTTGTTGTAGTATTTCTAATTCAAGAATTAAAAGCGTTTGTAATTGACCACTAAACTGCAAAACAGCAAGTTCGTTTGATTTACCAGCATCTTTTTGAGCTTGTACAAATTCTAAGGCTTCTTTTTGTTTATTAATTGTTTCGTTGACAATTTCTAATTCTCTGTCAAGTGCTATTAGTTCATAATACCATTTAGCAATTTCTGTTACTAAATTTGTCTTAATATACTTAATACCTTCTTCTGTTGAAAGTAATTTAGTATATGCAGCTTTTTTCTGATTGCTTAATTTGCCTCTAAAGTCAAGTTCCCAATTGGCTTGAAACCCTGTGAATATATCAGGTAAACTAACAGGAACTCGATTATTGGGTGTAATATCTGTTGTACTATTGCCTGCTCCATCCATTGTATATAAACCAAATCTTCTCACACCGCCATTCAAGTTTACATTTATTTCGGGACTTAATTTGCCTTTATAAAATTGAAAATTTGATTTAGCCATTTCAATTTTTTGAAAAGCCATTTGTAAGTTATTATTATATACAAATGCGGTATCAATTAAATTAGCTAAAATGATGTCATTTAAAAAATCTTTTCGATTAATTCGTGTTATTGATTCAGTATTTTGATCGGTATAAGAAAAGGGTAGTTCTTTTTTGGCAATTACATTGTGACCCTGCTTGCTAATTGAACAAGCAGCTAATAAAATAGTAAGACTAAAGAGGAAAATTAATTTCTTCATGATTATATTTTTTCAGTAATAACAATCTCGTTTTTCTTTTTTGATTTCTTTAAATCTAAGTTGGCGAAAATTACGTACAAACCTGGGATGACTAGAACGCCAAATAGGGTTCCCAATAACATCCCGCCTGTGGCAGTTGCTCCAATGGTTTTGTTGCCGATAGCGCCTGCGCCATTAGTAAATAACAATGGAATTAGACCTGCAATAAAAGCAAAAGAAGTCATTAATATTGGTCTAAGTCTAGCCCTAGCTGCTTCGATGGCTGCCTCTAATGGGGTTTTGCCTTCTTTTTGCTTAAGTGAGGCAAATTCTACAATCAAAATTGCATTCTTTCCCAATAAGCCAATCAACATAACGATAGCTATTTGCGCATAAATATTATTTTCTAAGCCAAGCATGTATAAAAACAAGAAAGCCCCTACGGTACCCGCTGGCAGAGATAAAATTACGGGCATTGGCAGTAAGAAGCTTTCGTATTGTGCTGATAGCAAAAGGTAAATGAATAATAAACAAATCAGAAAAATAAATATTGATTCATTTCCTTGTTCTGCTTGATCTTTAGAAGATCCGGCCCAATCATAATCGTAACCTTTAGGAAGTTTTTTATTTGCAGTAGCTTTAATAGCATCTAGAGCTTGACCACTACTAAATTTTTTTTCTGGTTCTCCATTAATAATGGCAGAAGGATACATGTTGTATCGTGTTACTTGCTCTGGCCCATAAATTTTTTCAATAGTTAAAAAATTAGATACTGAAACCATTTCTCCATTTCTGTTTTTTACATTTAATTTTAAAATATCTTCAGGATGTGCTCTAAATTCTGGTGCAGCTTGTACCATTACACGGTATAGCTGACCAAAACGTATAAAATTGGTTGCATATTCACTTCCTAAGAATGTTTGAAGACTATTTAAGATATCATCTACGATTACATTTTTTTGGGCAGCCTTTGTATAGTCTATATTAATCATATATTGAGGGAAGGATGCATCAAAAGAGGTATAAGTATTTCTCAGTGCTTCATGTTTATTTAATTCTATAACAAAATCATTGGTAATTTTCTCAAAAGCTTTGAGATCTCCTTTACCTGATTTGTCTAAAATTCTTAATTCAAATCCACTTGCATTACCATATCCTGGAACAGGCGGCGGTGTAAAAAATTCAATTTTAGCGTCTTGAATATTCTTAGTTTTATTTTTTAAAATTTCTATAATCTCCTGATCGGTATATTTTCTTTCGTCCCAATTTTTTAAACTAATTAAGTTCATTCCAAAATTTGCACCTGTTCCGTCAGTTAATACATTGAATCCCGCAAGTGTAGATACAGAGCTCACCATATCAATATTATTTGCTACTTTTTGTATGTCATCTACTACTTTTTCAGTTCTTTCTAAAGTTGCCCCTGAAGGAGATGTAATATTCGCGTAAATAGTTCCTTGGTCTTCATTAGGTATAAAACCGCTAGGTAATACTTTACCTAATACGCCTGTGATTAAACAAAATACAATTAAGGAGCCGTATATAATCACTCTTTTATTAGAGATTAATTGAATTATCCATTGAAATTTGTTTTCAATTTTATCGTATCCGTAATTAAATCCCTTAAAAAATTTATTAGTCCAATTTGAAGTATTTTTATCATTATTATTATTATGCGGTTTTAATAATAAAACGCATAGTGCTGGAGTAAGTGTTAATGCTACTACTCCAGATAAAATAATAGCTACGGCCATAGTCAATGAGAATTCTCTATAGAAAATTCCTGTCGGTCCTGGAATAAAGGACACCGGAATAAATACTGCAGACATAACTAAGGTAATTGCAATAATTGCACCAGAAATTTCTTTCATAGCATGATCGGTTGCAACTCTTGGACTCATGTGAAATTTCTCCATGTTGTAATGAACAGCTTCCACAACAACAATGGCATTGTCAACCACAATACCGATGGCTAAAACCAATGCAAATAATGTGATTAAGTTTAATGAGAAACCAAAAAATTGCATAAAGAGGAATGTTCCAATTAAAGAAACAGGAACTGTTAATGCAGGAATTAATGTAGATCTCCAATCTTGTAAGAAAACTAATACTACCAATGAGACTAGTAAAAAAGCCTCGACTAATGTTTTTAAAACAACTTTGATTGATGCGTTCAAAAAGTTAGATACATCATAACTAACCGTGTAGTCGATATCTGCATTAAAATTCTTTTTAAGCTCATTCATACGTTTTTTAATATTTCCAATTACTTCATTAGCATTCGTGCCAGGCCTTTGCTTTAAAAGGACAGCTGCAGAAGGTTTGCCATTTTCTTTAGAAATAACATCATAATCTTGTGATCCTAGTTCAATTTCAGCTAGATCTTTTAATTTTAGTAAGGCACCATCGGATGTACTTTTAATAATTATATTTTGATATTGTTCTTCTGTATTAAATTTTCCAATATATTTTAACACATATTGTAATGATTGAGGGCTTTTTCCTGATGCATCTCCAACTTTACCAGGAGCAGCTTCAATATTTTGTTCTTTTAAACTATTGATAATATCTTGACTAGAAATATTATAAGCATGCATTTTAACCGGATTTAACCATATTCGCATCGAGTATTCTCTCGATCCCATAATATCTGCAAACCCTACACCTTCAATTCTTTTTAATTCAGGTAGAATATTAATATCTGTAAAATTATATAGGAATTTTTCGTCTATACTTGTATCATTACTCAATAAATTCAAATATAATAACATACTGTTTTGTACTTTTTCAACAATTACACCGGCTTTAACAGCTTCTTGTGGAAGTTCATCTAATGCAGATGATACCCTATTTTGGACGTTAACTGCTGCTAGCTCTGGATCCGTGCCAGATTTGAAAACTATACTTATTACACTTGTCCCGTCATTGCCTGATACTGAGGTCATATAGGACATTCCAGGTACACCATTAATGGCTCTCTCTAAAGGAGTAACAACAGCTTTAACACATGTCTCAGCATTAGCGCCTGTATATTTTGTAGTAACAGTAACTTCAGGCGGTGCAATATTAGGAAACTGTGTAATTGGCAATTGTGTTAATGCAATCACGCCTAACAGTAATATAAATATGGATATAACAATGGATAAAACAGGCCTATTTGTGAATTTTAATGACATTTTTCCTTTATTTTATTTTTTTGTATTTATGGGATTCTCCACTAATTTATATGCAATTTTATCACCTACTTTAATATTTTGTATTCCTTCAAAAATTACTTTATCATTCTTATTTACATCTTTATCCAAAACAAAGAAGTTATTGAGCCTAATTATTGGATTTATCTTTTTTGAATAAGCAATATTATTTTTATCAACTAAATATATATATATATTTCCTTGTACTTCGAATGTTGATTTTTGAGGTATTATCAGTACGTTTTTTAATATTTTCTTAACAATAATTTTACCAGTAGCGCCTTCTTTTAATAATTTTTCTGGATTAGGAAATTTTGCTCTAAATGCAATATTCCCGGTTTCTTTATTAAATTCAGTTTCAGTTGTTTCAATAGTTCCCTCGTGCTGATAAATTGAATTGTTAGCAAGTGTTAAGTTTACTTTATTATTTTTATTGTCGGACTGTATGTAATCCAGGTAGTCAATTTCGGATACATTATAATAGGCATAGATTGTTTCATTATTTGAAATACTAGTTAATAAAGATCCTTCATCAATCAGGCTTCCTTTTTTATTAGGGATTCTATTAATAATGCCATCAAAGGGGGCTTTTATTCTGGTATGTTCAATATTTAATAATGCCTGTTCTTTAGCCACTTTAGCTTCATTTACTTTCGCCCTATTAATACTCACTTTTGTTGAAACTAATTCAAATTCAGATTTAGAAACTATGTTTTTATCAAATAATTTTTTAGTGTTTTCAACTTCAATTTCTGAAGCTCTTAATTCAGCATTGGCGCTTTGAATAACAGCTTCAGCTTTATGTACTTGCTGTTCGAATTCTTTGCTACTTAGTTTAAAAAGTGTTTCACCTTTTTTTACTTTTTTACCTTCATCAACTAAAATTTCTTCTACATAGCCTCTAACTTTAGTTCTTATTTCTACATTTTGAAATGAATTAATACTTGCCGCGTATTCTCTTTCATACTTAGTATCCTTTATTTCTGGTTGAATGACTAAATATGTTTGTTGTTCTTCTTTTGTTGTTTTGCCGGAGCAAGAGATCAATACTATTGATATACAAATACTCCATAACAATGAATTCATGTTCATTGTGCTGAATTTAATTATGATAAAATGAAAGAATTGCCAAAATAGGCAATATATACTCCTTGACTAATTAAGCGATTAAATGCTTTGGAGGTGGAGTTGAGAATTCTGGATGAAATTGAATCTTATTCTTAATATTATACAATAAGAAATTCAAATTATTTTGATTAAAAACTATTAGTTCTTTTGATGAACATGTAAATATTTTTATAGAAAAACTTTCGTTATCTTCCATGGACTCATTTTCGTTTTTTGGAAAATTTTGACCACTATCACTTTTAGAATCCCCTTCCGTATTGATTTGTAAATAGGTACCATCTTTGCTTGTAAAATTATCAATAAAATTAATGGGAACATTCATGCACATTATTTGAATACAAATAATAGAAAACACCATTTTTAAAATATGGTTCTGATTTTTTTTCATTTCGTGAGACAAAGCTACTTCTAAATAAACAATTTATTTAATAAATGGTCTAAATTTTTGTTTAACAATTGTATATTTTCATTAAAAAATCCAAACTTTTTAAGTTAAGAATCCCTAAAATTGAGTTAAAATGACTTATTCCGTTTATCGAAAATTTACATTCATCTTAATTTAAATTGTTCACCAACTCATTAAATTGAACTATAGTTTCGCTTCTTTTTGTTTATGAATTTATATTTTATCAATCTTTTTAAAATATACCAATTATAATGTTTCTTTTGTCAGTATCATTTACCACTGCGTGAGGAAAACACCCCCTAAAATCGGTCCAAATCGGTTGATTTCGGTTTTGTGAAAACATAAATCAATACAAATCAACGCTTTCATTTTTTCAAAAAATCTTCATAACCCTGAGGTCCCGGGTTCAAATCCCGGTCTCGCTACAAAGGTCTCAGCAATGAGACCTTTTTTATGACCTATACTGTCTATATATTATTTTCAGATAAGCATCAATTGCATTACGCTGGGTTTACAAACAACCTATAGATGCGCTTATTAAGTCAAAATGAATTTGGAAAGGGGTGGGCAGTACTTAATGATATGACGAAACAGGAGCATTTGTTACATCAGCGTTAAGCACGTCTTGTTTTCTTATCTTGTATCCAAATAAAGCATATGATAACATCATTCGTATTTAATACACCAATTGGAAGTATCGAAATAAATATACTCATCTGATGGACCCAATTTATATCTCAAAAAATTGGTGCCTTCATTATACTGCAATGAAAAAACAGCTTTACCTTCTCTAGTACAACTCGACTGACAAAAGCAGTAGGCCACTCCATTCATTTGAAGTCCTTTACTCAAATAAGCAACTTGAGAACCCCCATTAGTATTTTCGTTGGTAATGGTTAGAAAACCAATATCCTTAAATCCAGCAGGATTTCCCTCGTAAATTTTATCATTCATTTTATCACTATTGGAACAAGAGAACAATAAAAGACAAATAATCCACAGTTTTTTCATGATTTTTCTTTTAAAGTTATAAAAAAAAGAATAAACCAATTAATAATAAATGATTGGATAGTTGAAACTACTATATTTCTTTCTTTCGACAGATGAATTACATCTTTTAATCCGTACCCTTCAATTTCTTTATAGTCAAATACTCAAAAAGGTAAACTACCATGATTAAATATTTTTTGATAAAAGCAATAGGATAATTTTTAAACTAAGCAATAACTTAGCTATCTTTATTAAATAAAATCATTAAATTATACTATTTTATGAAAAAGAATTTCTTTTTTATAGGCTTGCTAATATTATTATTTTTATCTTTATCAAGTATTGCACAAAAGAAAGCCGTAATTGCTTACTATGCAGGAAGCATAGAAAAACTAGATTCATTTGATGCACGCAATTTCACACATATTATTTATTGTTTTGGACACTTGCAAGGCGACCAATTAAAATTAAGAGGGGCAAAAGATACCGCCATTATTCAAAAAATGGTATCAATGAAATATCAAAACAAGGATTTAAAAGTATTATTGTCTTTGGGTGGATGGGGAGGATGTGAGCCTTGTTCAGACGTATTTAGCACAGCAGAAGGACGTATTAATTTTGCAAAATCTGTTAAATCCTTGACGGACTATTTTGGTGCAGACGGAATTGACTTAGACTGGGAATACCCCGCTATTGCAGGATTTCCGAATCATAAGTTTACACCTGAGGACAAACCCAATTTTACTGAACTAGTAAAAGCTTTGCGAAAGGAATTGGGTAAAAAGATGACCATCACTTTTGCTGCGGGAGGTTTTCAAAAATTTGCAAATGATGCAGTAGATTGGAGCGATATAATGCCCTATGTGAATTATGTTAATTTGATGACCTATGATTTGGTTAGTGGATATGCAACCACCACTGGACATCATTCTGCTTTATTTAGTACTATTAAGCAAAAAGAGTCGGCCGATAATTGTATTCAATATTTATTATCATTAGGTGTGCCTGCAAAAAAATTAATTATAGGTGCGGCATTTTATGCCAGAACTTGGGAGGGGGTAATTGATCAAAATAATGGTTTATATCAAAAGGGGAAATTTAAACACTTCATTGGCTATAATGAGTTTCAGAATCGTATTTCTGAAAATACTGGATATAAGTTTTATTGGGACAATGAGGCGCAAGCCCCTTATGCCTATAATGCAACGGAAAAAAGCTATGCCACTTTTGATGACAAACAATCCATAAAAGCAAAATCGAATTATGTAATTACACATAAGTTGGGAGGTATTATGTTTTGGCAATTAGGACATGACTATTCAAAAAATGGTTTGGTAGAAACTATTAATATGACATTTAAAAAATAGATCATTCAAAAGATGAAATACTTTTTATTTACTGTTCTAGCTTCACTATTCGATAGGTTTGAACTCCCTGGTGATTTACTTGACAAGACTCAAATAAAGGAGAATAGCTATTAAGGATGGCTGCTAATTCTATTTTTTTAACAGGCCGAGCGGTATCAAAAAAATTAAATTTCCAATTTTCCCATTTTCCTTTAATAAAACTTTTATTTTTTTCAAAAGATAGGTTATTCAATAAGCCTAATAAATCGATGGCCTCTTTTATGGACAAGCTATCTGAAGAGCTAGTGTATTTTGGGAAATAGCTATTCCAAATAGATAAAAATAATT